>Ga0105046_10016121_pt1 | contig 11477 bp, 9 predicted proteins | sample MAT03_FD_78385 | JGI IMG/M metagenome (GOLD analysis project Ga0105046, IMG submission 78385) | Freshwater microbial communities from Lake Fryxell liftoff mats and glacier meltwater in Antarctica - MAT-03 (megahit assembly) | ecosystem: Environmental > Aquatic > Freshwater > Ice > Liftoff...
ACGCAGCGCCATGCCCTGGCTGGTGACGCCACGGAGCAGGACGTTCGCCTCACCATTGTCTTGCTTGCGCGGCAGATTGATCAACACCAGCACGTCGGCCGAGATGACCGCCTCGCCCTTTTCATTCCGGGCAATCTCTTCGAAGAAACGGATTTGCTGGAAGTTTTCCCGCGAAATCAGTGAGGCGGACTCGGCGGTGGAGCCTTTGCGCACGATCATAATGTTGCGCGGGTCGCCGGTGTTGCCGCTGCTCTGCTCGATGCCGGCCGCCAGCGCCTGCAAGACCACAAAGACGAAGACCACGAGGGCGATGCCCAGCACGGTGGAAAGCGTCGAGCGCCAGCGGACGAAGACGTTGCGGAGATTGTAGCGGAGATGCACCGGGCCGGTGAGCGCGGCCCAAATGACGAAGCCGAGGAAGGCCGCCACGGCGAGGAGCACGAGGCCGGCCAGCAGATAGCCAAGCAGAATTCCGGGTGACATGAGCGATGGCAGACGGGGTTAGTCCAATACGCTTTCGAGATGAGACGAATCCAGGACCGTGTCGGAGCGCGGACATTCTTGTCCGCCCCGCCGCGATTGGCCAATTCGAGCGGACAGGAATGTCCGCGCTCCAGAATGAGGCTCACCTTGAACGTGCATGGGAGTTAGTCCAGGGTCTTCAACCCTTGCACCACGCTGGTGCGGGCGACGCTGAGGATGGGGGCCAGCGCGGCCAGCACCGCCAGCAGCGCCGCCACGGAGAAGGCCAGGCCCATCATCCGCGGCGTGACCTCGAAGATGACAAACAGGCCGTTGGAAAGTTTCTGGATGTCCACGGTGTGAAACAACCAGTACGCCCCGCCCGCGCCGATGACCGCGCCCAGCATCGCCAGCCCGAAGCTCTCCGCGAGAATGAAGGCGAACAGCTCGCGCCGACGGAAGCCGATGGCCTTGAGGATCGCCAGTTCGCGGAAGCGCTCGCGGATGGCCATGCTCATGGTGCTGACGGTCACGAGCAACAGCGCGAACACCACCACGATGCTGATGCCGCTGATCAAAGTCTTCACATCGCCGAGCATCGAGATGAAGCCCAGCACGAAGGCGCGCTCCGACTCGGCGCGGACTTGCGCACTCGTGTTGGCGAAGGCGTCGTTGATCCGCTGCGTCACCAACGGGGCTTCCTCGATGGACGCGGCGCGCACCCACCAGGTGCCGACCGTGCCGGGATTGCCCAGCGCCTCATCGAGGTATTTCTGGTGGAACATCACATTGCGGTCGTCCGCGGTGCCGGCGTAGATGCCCGCGACCTTGAACTCCAGGTCCGCCGGGTAGAGCTGGCTGGTGAACTGCATCCGGTCGCCGATTTTGAGGCCGTAGCGGTCGGCGGTCATCTTGCCCACGATGCAGGAGGTGCGGTCGGCTTTCCAGGCATCGAGCTGCTCCTTCGGCGCTCTGGCGTCGCTGATGAGCAGGTCCACGCGCGCCGGGTCCACGGCGAACTGGGCGAAGCTGGTGAACTTCTCATCGCCTTTGTAAAGCCCGCCGTAAAACGAGAAGGGCGAGACGGCAGCGATGCCCGGGATGCGCTCCAAGGTCGCCAACTGCCGCGCCGGCAGCGGCATGGCGAGGGAAACTTTGTTGCGGACAATTATGCGCAGGCTGGAGCCTTCGTCGTTGATGGGATTGGTCAGTTCGCGCAAGGCCACTTGCAGGGTTACCAGCAGAAACAGACTCACCGCGACGCTGGTCACGGAGAGCAGGAGGCGCCGCTTGTTGCGGAAGGCGTTGCGGAAAACGAAACCGGAGATGGTCATTGGGAATTGCCGATTGCCGATTGCCGAATGGTCATGGTTGGCCGAAAGCAGAGCGGCGGGACGCGGCGAGAATGGCGGTCAATTCCCACGCCTCCTGGATCAATGGCTGGAGTTTCTCGGCCGGCGCCAGGTGCTTCTCGTGAATCATCTCCAGCCACAGTTGGGATTCGTCGGCTTCCTCCTCCGCGACGCCCAGTTTTGCGATGAACTCGGCCTTGGATCGTCCCTTACACGCCGAGCGATAATTGGCTGCAACGGACGTCGAGGAACGGGCTACTTGATTTGCCAGCACCCGTGCGGCAATGCCCTGGGGCAATCGGTCCACGACCTCCAAAACGTCCAAGGCAAATCGCTTCGTCCGCAGCTTCATCTCTTCTGGCGTCATAGCATGATCGAGGCTTGGCTGGGTTCAATCGGCAATTGGCAATCGGAAATCGGCAATCACGTCAGTTCCCCTTTTTCCAAATGCACCTGCCGGCTGCCAAACGCCGCGGCCTTGGGATCGTGCGTCACCATGATGACCGTCTTGCCCATCTCCTTGCTCAGCGATTGCAGGATGCCGAGCGCCTCGTTGGCCGAATGCGAATCCAGATTGCCCGTCGGCTCATCCGCCACGATGAGTCCAGGATCGGTGACGATGGCCCGGGCGATGGCCGCGCGCTGCTCCTGGCCGCCGGACATCTGCTTGGGCAAATGCTTCATACGGTCGCCGAGGCCGACGAGGTCAAGCGCGGTGGTGACGAGCTTGCGGCGCTCGCGGCTGTTGAGCCGGGTGAGGAGCAACGGCAGTTCGACATTCTCGTAGGCCGTGAGCACGGGGATGAGATTGAAGGTCTGGAAGACGAACCCGATGTTGTGATTGCGCCAGTCGGCCAGCTCAGACTCGTTGAGCTTGGCGATGTCAATGTCCTGCACGCGCACGCTGCCGCTGGTGGGGCGGTCAATGCCGGCGATGATGTGCAGCAGCGTGGATTTGCCGGAGCCGGACGGCCCCATGAGCACCAGAAACTCGCCCTTGAGGATGTCCAGCGAGACGTTGTGCAGCGCGGTGACATCAATCTCGCCCTGCTTGTAGAGCTTGGTGAGGTTTTCCGTGACGACGATGTGGCCGTTGGCGGGCATGTGGCGGAAAGGGATAGGCGAAAAGCCGTGCGTGGGCAAACCTGCCGTGCAGGGCGCGCTCACATTCTCGCAAACCCAGTGACCGGGTGGCCAACCAGCGCATGCCCGCCGCCTGACGAAACCCGGGGGGCCCAAAACCGAAAAGCCCTGGCTCGTTCTGCCCTTCGCGCGGCAAGCAGCCCATCCCACTCCAGCTTCAGCGCCAACGAGCGGGCTGAGAAGCTGAAGCCGATGGCGCACTGCCTTCTGCGGCCCGCTCGCCAAGGCTCAGGCAAGTCCTGCGATCACCCGGCGCAGAATCAGCAGCGCCTCCTCGGCAGCGGGGCGCGTGAGATTGAGCGCGGGCAGGAAGCGGATAACCTGGTTGCCGGAGGGAATGGTCAGCAGGCCCGCCTCGTGGAGGCGATTGACGATCTGAGTGGCGGCGGGCTTCTCGCCGGCGGCGAGCGCGGGGATGGCTTCCTTCGGCGCGAACTCGAGGCCCAGCATCAAGCCCAGGCCGCGCACGTTGGTGATGATTTGCGGAACTTCGGCGGCCAGCTTCTCCAACTCAGACTTCAGCCATGCGCCGAGCTGGCGGGCGTTGTCGGCCAGGCCCTCGCGTTCGATGACTTCCATCACCTTGAGCGCCACCGCGCAGCCGAGCGGCGTGCCGCCGTAGGTCGTCGCGTGCGTGCCGGGGCCCAGCAAGTCGCAGAGCTTCACGCCGTGCGCTTCAGCCCGCACCCAGAACGCGCCGATGGGAAAACCACCGCCCAGCGACTTCGCCATGCTGAGGCCATCGGGCAGGAATGATTCCGCCCCCGGCACGCCTTCGAGAATCCGCTGGAAACTCTGGAAGCGCCCGGTGCGAAAATGGCCGCACTGCACGCCGTCCATGAGCAGCAAGAGCCGTTGCTCGTCACAAAGCTGGCGCAGTCCCAGCAGATAATCCGGCGTCGCGGGCGTGATGCCGCCTTCGCCCTGCACACCTTCGATGAGAATCGCGGCGGTCGCCGGCGAGATCGCGTCGCGCGCAGCTTGGAGGTCGTTGAACGGGATGTGCCGGAAGCCCTCCACCGCCGGCTCGAAACCCTTCTTTACCTTTTCCTGGCCGGTCGCCGCGATGCCCGCCAGCGTCCGACCGTGGAACGAGTTGAACGCGGTCAGCACCTCGAAGCGGCCCTCGTCGTGCCCGAACTTGCGGGCCAGTTTGTACAGCCCTTCGTTCGCCTCCGCGCCGCTGTTGGAGAAAAATACTTTGCCCGGCGCGAGATGCCGCGTGATCTGTTGCGCCAGGCGGCCCTGCGGCTCGGTATAGTAGAGGTTCGAGACGTGGACCAACCGGCGCGACTGCTCGACCAGCGCCTCGGTGATCGCGGGGTGCGAGTGACCGAGCGAACACACGGCGATGCCGCCGCCGAGATCGAGGTAACGCTTGCCGGTGACATCGTACAGGTGGCTGCCGGAGCCGTGGCTGAACACGAGTTCGAAGCGGCCATAGCTGGGCACGACGTGCTTTTCAAAAAGCGCTTTCACCGCCTCGACCTGATTGCGGACGATGGGCGGCGGTGCGGCGGGAACGATTTCTTTCATGGGTGCGAATGGGCGCAGAAACTAACGGCCTGCGGCGGCGGGGGAAGCGGAATGTTGGGCGGCTCGCACCGCCACAGCGCGGATGCATGAGGACATTCAGCCTTTCGGCCAAGCAGTTCAGGCGGTTTCGGCACCGACCGGCTGAAGCCGGGACTCCCAACCACCGAGTTCCAGCCCATCATCAGGGCCTTCCTCGCCTTCATGCATGCGCGCTGCCACTGTCACTGCCGTCTAACAGGGCCAAAAGATCACAGAGACCGAATCCAAATATTGCGATACCGGACAGGGTTGCCGTGGTCCTGCAACGTCAACGGGGCGGTAGCGGTGATGCCCTTGAGCGGGGCCGACGTGGTCGCTTCCCCTTTGATCGGGACGTGATCCTGGACCAGCACACCGTTGTGCAGCACGGTAAAGGAGCCAGGGGCGACTTTGCCGTCAGCTTGTTGCCTCGGCGCATGGAAGATGATGTCGTAGGACTGCCATTCTCCGGGTTTGCGGCAGACGTTCACCAACGGTGCGGCATTACCATAGAAAGCCGCCGTCTGGCCGTCGGGATAGGTCTTGTTCTGATAACAGTCGAGCACCTGAATCTCGTAGCGCCCCATGAAATACACACCGCTATTCCCGCGGCCCTGGTCAGCGCCCTTGACCTCGGCGGGAGCAGCCCATTCGAGGTGTAACTGCACGTCGCCGAATTCCTGCCGGGTGAAAACGTCTCCCGTCCCGTTGACTTCGGCGTGGCCCTGCTCCACCCGCCACCGGACATCTTCGCCCTTGGCATTCCGCCACTTCGACAAATCCTTGCCGTCGAACAGCACGATGGCATCGGACGGCGGGCCGCCGGGCGGGCCCGGTTCAACCACGGGTGGCTCCGCCGGCTTGGCGGCGTCCGCGGCGTGCAATGCCGCTATCGGGGCTGCGCACAGAGCGCACGTGATCGAGAGAATATGAAGCAAGGTATGTTTGTTTGTTTTCATGGTTTTGTTTTAGTTGAAGAAATCGGGGTGACCAGCGGTTCGCCCAGCCGCATGGCTCACGACATTGGTCGTGAAACGGATATAGGGAAGCCATTCCGGGATATGTGAGTCCCGGACCCCGTGCCGGCTCCAGAACCAGCCGCCGGCGTCCTTCGCCGGCGGGGCTTCCCTGTATTGGTTGAACCGGGAAACATCCATGCGCCAGCCATCGCCCTCCTTCGGGGGCAGCAAACGCGCGTCAGCCTTCGCGAGCCAGTCCATCCCTGTCCATGGGAACGCGAGTTCGACGGTCCGGCCGCGGTCGCGGTCAGTGTCGTCGTTCACAGTGCCGTCCACAAACACGGCGGTTCGCTTGCCGGGAAAATGCCAGTTGAAGTTGCCTAGCCGACCACCCCGCGGGTGAGTCGTGTAATCCACGCCATTGAATGGCTGCAGGTTCGCACGTGCGAACTCGGGTGCCTGCGCGAAGCCGCCGCGCTTATAGGCGTCAGTCCAAAGGAACAATTCCTCGTAGGTGGTATTGAAGGCATTGATCTCAAACTCGTAATAAGTATCGCGGCCGGCGACGAAGAGCTCGATATCATTGTCGTAGTGGATCGGCGAGTTATTCGTGATGCACTTCGCATGGACGAGCGGCTCCTCCACCCGGTAAGCGATGAAGAGATACTCGACGTCCCAGAGCACCGCGGCGCGGGTGTCATGGATGACCGGCCCACCCGTCAGGATGTCGGTAAAACGCGGCGAACGCGGGGCGCGCTGCCAGGCGGCTTCCTCCAAACGCCCGTCAATGCGGAGCGGGTCGGCTATATGGTAAGCCGTGTGGCGGGCAAGCTCGCTCTCAGGACACGGGCACTTCCACTCCCCCGCACCGGCGGAGGCCCAAGCGAACAGCGCGAAAGACGCGAGGCGTATCATGTGTGGGTCGAGGTTATCGGCGCTTGGCGGGCTCCGCCAGCGGCAACACAATTTTCGCCGTGAACGCCAGTTCGGGGTCGCCCCGGCGCTGCATTGTTTCACACAGCGTGCGGAGGCTCGGTTGGAGCTTGCGCTTGCTGGTCTGGCCATTGAGTTCAAGCACGACGGGTTGCTTGAAGTCTATGAGCCGGCTGTCCACCAGAATGGAGGCCGCTGTGAGGTTGGTCGTCACGGTCGCGGTCAGGTGGTTTTCGCGACAGGTGACATCGAGCTCCATTCCCGAATCCGGCACCGGCACGTGCAGCCAGAAGAAGTCGCGGATGACGCGGTCGCTCAGCCGCCAGGTTAGCTCGCGGGGAACGGGATTGCGCACCGCGGGATACATCTCGGCGATCTTATCGCGGTCGGGCAGCCCGGAATGAGGGTGATCGGCGATGATCGAGACGGAGACTGGGTAGATGTCAGTCCGGTCGCCGCGCAGTTTCTGGACCTCTTGCTCGAAGTTCCGAATCCGGTCGTATCGGCCATACATGGTGTCCTTTGCGCCGACCATGGTGCTGAAGACCGTGTTCCGCAGGTTGACAGGGCCGGCGCCATCCGCCGGCGCGGCGGCGCTGGCGTGAATGGCAGCGAAATAGTCGGGCATCTTCGGCCCGATGGCAAAGGCCCCGTACCCGCCGTGCGAGTAGCCCATGATGAACTGCTTGCTGGGATCCGCGTCTGCAAACAGCAGGAATTGGCGGAGGAGATTCTGAATGAGCGGATAGACATAGCCGGTGTAAAAACCATTCCACTCGTTGTTGGGAGCGCGCAATGCCACATAGCGATAGCCGCCCACCTCCGGATGGTCCCGGTAGTAGCGTTGCATTTCTCGCCATTGGCTGTCGTTCAATTCCTGCGATGCGCCCCCGCCGCCGTGCATGGCGATGAATAACGCCCACCCATTGGCGGGGCGCGTGCCAACGGTCTTGACCGTGTAGGGACTGTGGTGCGTATCAAAGCGGACCCGGTGGGCGTCGAAATCCTGCCTTAGCGCGGCATGGATCGGCGCGGCGCGGAAGGCCTCCCAAGCAGCCCGGCGCACTGCTGGTTCATTATCGCGAAGCAGTTTTTCCAGGCCGCTGGCAAACTTCCACGTGGCTTGTTGGTTGGTCGGCGCGACGAAGAATGCGGCGAGCGCTGCCTTGAGCTTGGTCTCGTCTTTTGATGGCAGTGGCTTGGTGACCGGCGGCGACAGGTACTTGTTTTGAGGTGGCGGCGGCACAGTGGGAACCCCACTCAGAAAGATGGTCAGGCGATCCTCGGCATTGGTGCCGGTCGTGAAGTATTGGCGTTGCTTCTGGGGGTCGCGCTCCGTAACGATCACATAGGTGCGTTGCTTCGGCAGTTGGAGAAACAAGTGATCGTTCATGTCCGCGGTTTCCGCCTTGCTGGTGCCTTCGAATCGCACGGCTTGGTTCGCCGCATCGGTCACCGTCACCTTGGCCGCCACGCGCTCCCCGATGGGTCGGTCGAACACGTCCAGCATCAGGCGCAGTCCGCTGGCCTCCGAGGGCTTGGCCTTGGCGGTGTAGCGGTCCGTGACGTTGACCGCGCTGACATAATCCACCCGGCGCGCCCAGGAGAGCGGAAAAGTCAGGCCGGTCCGCTTGAAACTGCTGGCATAAACGGCGTGGCTGGGATCGTCCTTCACGGCCTGAGCGGCGTTGCCGACAAACCAGCCTCGATCCAGCCCATTGGGATCCTGCTCGGCCGCGCCCGTGAAATGCCAGTCGCCATCCCAAATCTCCACCCAAGTGTGGTTGCCGCTGTTATTGCTCCACAACGGCGTGCCGGCGATGCGTGCCGGAACGCCGACTGAGCGACAGGCATCCACAAGCAGAATGGACAGACCGGTGCAGGTCGCCAAGCCCGTCGCCATCGTCTCGAAGGGTCCCTGGTCCGGCACCCGGCGGGCCCTCGAATACTTCACCTTGAGCACCTTGAAGAGCTCCTGATTCAAGGCCTTGCCCGCTTCGCCGGAGGTCTTGCAGTCCCTTACCAACGGACGGCTGATTTCATAGAGCCGCTGCCGCCAGTTATCGCGCGATTCGTTGACGCTCGCGTAAGGCAAGACCTCGTTAAGAAAGAGTTCGGGCGGAATGCTCTTCCCCCACGGCGCTTCCTGGATGGCTTGATAGGCCAGCGAAAGATTCTCCAGGAGGAACCCGGCAGAGAGCGATTGCAGATCCCGTTGCGGCATGTTCGCGACGAGAAACTCGATCCCTGGCCGCTGATTTTCCGGCGCCTGGACCAATGCTTGCACGAGTTCCTGCCGATTAGTCCCCGCCTGCGTCAAGGCGGATTCCGCCGCATCGGACCACCAGCGCGCCGCAGGTGCGGTTGGACTCGTCGCGATGAGCGCGGCGTTTGCGTAAATGTCCCCCTGCTGGGCGCGGGCGGGGGGCAGGAAGAACGGGCTGAGGAGACAAGCGGTGAGCAGGAGCCGAGTTTGAAGCGAAGTACTCATATTGACAGATGTCAGGGCCTAGGTTGGTTGGTTCCAGTGACTTCCGAGCAGCCCTTGGGGATGTCTCGTTTGCGCTCGGAGTTGAGGCCCGGGTTCGCCGAGGGCGAATGACAGATTTCGTACATGACGTCGGCCTGCCGACGAAACTCAACCAACGAAAGGCGCTCGCAGTTCATCCTGGGGCGGGAGTTATACAATTTACGGTTTGAGAGTGCTCTTTTCCAAACCTCCCCAAACCCCTCACCCTGGCCCTCTCCCCATCCGATGGGGAGAGGGAGAAGCGTCGGCGGCGAATGGTGCAGTCCAGAGCCGTAAATGGTATTAGTTCGGTCGAGGTTCATTTCCATGCGGCGGCTTGTCAGTTGGTGAAGGCGAGTGGCAGTGTTTGATTACTGCGACCGAGGTTTGGTGTCGAATGCTGGCGTGGTGCCGGCATGCACGCCTTGTAGGCGGCGATGGGTAGTGCGCATGGCCTCGACCATTTCCAAGTAAGGCCGATCGGTGACATCCACCAAGCCGATATTGTAATTCTCGCCGTCCATGCGCCCCGTGCATGGCTGGTCCACCCACTGGAACCAGCTTGTGCCGATGAAGGCCGGCAACGCCGCGGCCTGCTCGACGTAGTAGCGGTAGGCCACGCCGCGCTCGGCTTGGTCACGCACCTGCACGAGGCCCGGCGCCAACCCCCGGCCCGGCACGCCAAAGTGAAATTCGCCCACGAGGATGGGCCGACCCGTGACCCGGTAGATCTCTTCGAGTTTCTTCACGTCCACCTGGGTGGAATAGACATTCAGGCTGTAAACATCGAAGGCCTTGCACGCACGCAGCATCTCTGCCGGCGGCACTCCGCCCCCGAAACGCAGGCCAAGGATGAGATGATTGGGATCGTGGCGCCGGATGGCGGCCATCGTCACTTCGAGAAACTTTTCAAAGGCCCGGTAGATGAACTGCTTTCGCCGTTCCGGCGTGTCGCCGCTGGCGAGGAAGGCCTTGGCCTTGCGCTGGATGGCGCTGGGCTTGCCGTCCAAAATGAGGTCCACGACGAACGATTCGCGGCCCGGCCACGGCGGTTCGTTAGCGATGAAATAGCCGAGCAGCCAGGGATCATCCTTGCGCGGCGCGCATTGGGCCGCGGCGTCGCGCTCCGCGAGCTTGGGAAACTCGTCGGAGTAAACGTCGGGCAGGCCCAGATAACCGTCGCGCATGCCCCAGCCACCGAGGTTCACCTGGTAGGCTTTCTGGTGCGCGTCCCACAGCCGGGCATCGCTCCAGTTGCCGATGGTGTTGAGTCCCCAGGAGTCGAGGCGCTTCAGGGCGAGCCCCACCCACTTCGTCGGCGCATTGTCACCGTGGCGACGGGCAAGGTTCCAAGCGTAAAAACCGGCTGCGGCGCGGCCTCCACCGCCGGCCTCGCGCGGCGGCAGAGAGGTGAAATAGTCTTCACGACCCTGCCAGCGTGATTCCCCGCCCCCCGCACCGATGCCCGTGGAACTGGTGGAGAAGAAATGGTGGCCATCGGGATCCACAAACCACCAGCGACCCGCCACCTGCTCGACACGAAAGAAGCCGGTCGCTTTCGCTTGCGTGTTGCGATAGCCGCCATACTGACAGCAGCCGAAATCGCCCGGGGACAAGTTTGCCTCCTCCGCCGCCCACGCCTCCTGGAGTTGAGCGAGGCTCTTGACCTTTCCCGGCCAGTCCACCGGCAGCCACTGGCCGAATTCGTCCACCACCGGCTTCGGGTCGAGCACATCGGAGCCAGGATCCTCCCGGGCGAGCCGGACCGAGCGAAGCTCCAGCGTGGGTTGCCCGAGCGGCTGCTGCATGCTCACGCCAATACCGGTTACCGCGTCGAGCGGACCGTAAGTGCCGCCCGTGCTGATCCAGAAGGAATTGCGGGGCACCTTGCCCACGGACGCGAGGTCGTGGCCGGCGCGGTTGGGCGCGCGGAAGTACTGCAACGGCACGGCGGCGCGAAGCCACACATTAGGCAACGGCTGCACCTGGCGGCGCTGCGCGCTTTCGCCGCTGAAGAGCGCGAGCGAGAAGCGCTGCGGCGAGGAAGCTTTCAGTTCCAGCACCAGATAATTGTAGCCGCTCCAATCGGAGGGCAGGTCCGGGTTAAGTTCTTTCAGGCTCCAGCGTTGCTCGGACGTCGCGCCCTCGAACACCACGCGCGCACTGGCAGCGTCTGCCGGAGCCGCCGCCAGCCCGAGCACAAAACTCGCGCCCACCAATGAGAAGAGACTTGGAGCATTCATCGTTTTACTTGGGAGGCCGGCATCATCCGGCCTAGATAGTCAGTTTGGAAGTCGAATTCAACGCCGGGCCACAAATCAAACTCGGCGCAGCCGCTCGCAATGGCCGCCGCACCGCTCTTAACCGGAACTCCCAAACCGGCCTGCTCCGTGTCCATGCGATCGCGATAGGGGTAGGGACCAGGGTTGGAACCTGGCCCCGCCCTCCGAACCGGACGGCGGATCTCCCGCATCCGGCTCTCCAGTCAGTGGGTTCGTAGGCCTACGATTGTCCGCGTCCACTCGTGTTCCGCAGCCAAGGACCGCAGCCCACGACGGGCCAACC
>Ga0105046_10016124_pt1 | contig 11475 bp, 6 predicted proteins | sample MAT03_FD_78385 | JGI IMG/M metagenome (GOLD analysis project Ga0105046, IMG submission 78385) | Freshwater microbial communities from Lake Fryxell liftoff mats and glacier meltwater in Antarctica - MAT-03 (megahit assembly) | ecosystem: Environmental > Aquatic > Freshwater > Ice > Liftoff...
AAGTCGGTTGACCCGCTGGTGGCTGCCGTCATTGGCGCTGGCGGCATCTGTCATGATCGCTGTATTCGTTATCCGCGATCAGACAACCGACCGGTACAAACCCGAAGTCGCCACAGTGCCGGTGAAACTCGAATCAGCTGCCCGCCCTGCCCCACTGGCGGAGTCCATTGCCGAGGCGGGTGAAGCGGTGGCCGTACTGTCCCGCAAGACCGTAATCAACGCGCCGGAAGTGAAGCTGCCGAGCTTCTCGCTGCCGACTGAAGGGCCTCTCGATCGGCTCGAACCGGCGGTGGCATCACTGCAGAACATGGGCAACGGCGTGGTGCTGAGTATCTCGCCGTTGACGAACAGCGTTCGTCGGGCGGCCGATCTGGTCTGGACGGAACTGGCAAGCGATACTGATGCGGAACCGAAAGTGAACTGACATGAGCGCCTTCTACCGATCCTTTGTTGCGATTCTGCTGCTGAGCCCGGCAACGCTGTTGGCTGGGCCGCGTGAAGAACTGCTGCGGTTGGTGCCGGACGACATGTCGATCTGTGCCGTGATGACTGGCCTGCGCGATGCGTTGCCGGCCAGCAAGCCGCTCAACTCGCTTTTTAAGTTGCCGGCCGTCAGCAATGCGGTCGGGTCGGCCGAGTTCAAGAAACTGCTTGCGATTCGCGACAAGGTCTTGAAGGAACTCAATGTCGAACCCGGGCAACTGCGCGACGATTTGCTGGGCGATGCGATCGTACTCGGTTTTCGCCAGGGTCCTGCGAACGAGGCCGATAGCGAACAGGTTATTCTGATGGTGCGGGCACGTGACAAGGTGTTGCTGGGCCGGGTGATGGCACGTGTCAACGAATTGCAGAAGAAGTCAGGCGAATTGAAGGAGATTCGCGATCTTGATCATCGCGGAATCCGTTTCCATGAACGCGTGAAGGCGGACGACAAGCCGGCCGAATTCTATGCTATCAGCGATCATGTTCTGATCTTTTCCCCGCAGCAGGCAGTTTTGAAGAACGCGTTGGAGCGTCTGGTCACTCCTGTAGATGCAGAGTCAATCTGGGCGAAGAAGCTGCGCGACTTGGGCATGGAGCAGTCGCTGTTTGCCGTGATGGTGAATCCGCGCCAGTTCGATGCCGAGTTGCAGGCGCAGGAGAAGATCGCCGTGACGGCGGCTGACCGTGCTTTCCTGAAAGAGTTCCGTGAGTACTGGAAGGCGCTTGAATCGGCCGGCCTGCACATGCAGGTGACCGACAGCCTGGAGTTGGGGCTGGCGATCCGCGTCAATCGAGATTCACTTCCCGTGGCCAGTCGCGCTTTTCTGTCCGCGCTGGCGAAGCCCTCATCGCTTTGGTCGGTGATTCCCGAGGATGCGCTTTTTGCGTTTGCTCTGCGCAGCGATCTCGGGCAGTTCGCGAAGATGGCCCGTCGCTTCATGCCCGACGATCAGGCGAACCAGATCTCGGCCGCTATTGAAGGCAGCATGCGGCCGTTCCTTCCGGGCACCTCGCGGGCAGACAGCGTGCTGAAAGGTCTGGGGCCGGACTGGGGCTTCTGGGTTGAGTCCAGTGCCCACGAGGGCAAGGGCTGGGTCCCGGGCATGTCAGTGGCCCTCCGACTGTCATCCACGCCTGACGGTGAAGCGGCCGAGACGACACTGCGCACCGGCGTGCAGTACTTGCTGACAGCCGCCCAGTTCGCCAACCGCGACGGGTTGAAGGTAACGACGTCAATGGATGGCAAAATCGAAATCAAGACGCTCGAATTTGACAGCGTCTTCCCGAAAGGCTTTCGGCCATCGTTCGCGGCAAAGGACGGCTACCTGCTGCTGACCGGGTCACCTGAGACAATCCGCAGGTTCAAACCGCCCGCTGAGCCGATGGCCAAGGCGGACACCCCCGTCCTGCGAATGTCGGGCCGGGGCTGGCATCGCTACCTGAGCAGCCACAAGCAGGAAGCAGGCGACTTCATCGGTAAACTGCTGGGCGAAAAGCCGGTAGCCGTGATCGAACAGATCAATCTCCTGCTGCCGAACCTGGCCGGCATCGACCGATTCGAGATCGGCATCCGCACCCGCGACAATCTGGCAACCATCACCATGCGGTTGGAGTTGGCCGACGAAAAGTAATCCGGGTTCGCGTGCGTTCCAACGGGACTCACTTCAGTTATGGCTCAATTTGCTTACCGGAGCCCGCAACAGACTCAGCAATACCGCAGGTACAATTGATCGTTCGGCAACCGGGCGATTGCCTTCCGCCGTCGATTGCAGATCGTGCACTGCATAAAACGCACCTGTATCGAACGATTCAATCAACCGCGACACATCGGGCAGGCTGCGGCGCTTCACCACGGTTGTGACGATCTCGACCCGGCCGGTCATCCCTTCGCCATGCTGCTTGGTGACGCCGAAGCCGGCGGAGCGCAGGTTGTCGACCAGCGGCTTCGCATCACGCCGGGTGGTGATCTGCACTGTCAGCGTCCCGATCGCCAGCTTCTGTTCGATCAATACCCCCAGGTAGTTGCCCAAGGCAAATCCAGCCGCAAATGCACCCGCGCAGCGGATATCGCTCAAGTTCTGCATCACTTGGCCCACGGCGAACAGCCAGATGCCGACTTCAAAGAAGCCGAGCGCGGCCGCTGGCAGCTTCTTACCGCGGGCGATGGTGATCGTTCGCAGCGTCGCCAGGGTAAGCACGCACGTCTCGGCAACGAAGACAAGCAGGGGAAGAAGGTTGATATCCGAGAAGATAGACGCAAGCGGGTAATTCACAGCACACTCTCCCATCGCTGAATCCGTTCAGACGTGAGTAAGAACCCTCACGCTTTGCAAAGCCGGGCAGCTTCCTGCCGGGAGAGATGACAAGTTGAGCGATCCTTGCGCGAACCGTGTCAGCTGTATTGCTGGCGATGATGTTCGCAAATTGACTCGCCCGTTAGCCGGAAGCGCAAGCGACGGATTCTTTGCTCGGTAGCTTTGCGCTTCCGGTTAACGCTCTTCGCGGCTCTAGCGATTCTGAACGTCAATAGTGGGGATTTCACTTCGGTTCCACCGTGACAGCCATCACGATCGGGGCGGTTGCGTCGGGGCCTTTGACGAATTCAATCTCCTTGATCAATTCGTCCCGTCGGGGCGTGATCGCAAGATATCGAACCTGTTGGCCACGCAGTGCATATGCGAACTTTGAAGCGGAGACATCGACTCGACGGATGTAGTCGGCGAAGTGGACGCCGTCTTTCAGTTCGTGATCTTCCTTCTTGCCATCGGCATAGTGCAGCCGGACGATCATCGAGACAGTCCCCTTCGCTTCTCCCGAGGATCCCCAACCGCTGACTCCGCTCAACAGGTGCACCTTTGCGGCCGGAGTGTTGCACGGCACCGTCACCGACTTGGGCATCGTCGGCGGAATGCTCCCGTTGCGGCTATGGAGCATGATGACGTTGCGAACCTTATCGCCTTGCGGATCAACCAATTGGAAAGGCACACCTTCAAACGTCTTCGGCGACCAGTCGGGGAAGATCAGCCGTTCGGCGGCGACCGACTCGCTGTAGAACATTCCCTTTGTGCTGACCACGGTGGCCGTCTTGTCGAGCGGGAGCGGCAGGTACTTGCCCTTCAGCGTCAGGAATTCGAGCAGATTGACGAGGTCATTTTCCTTGAACTGCTTCTCGAAGCCTTCGGGCATCAGCGACTTGGTCGACGCTGTCAGCGTTTCGATGTCGTCGCGTTGCAGCGTGATCCGCTTCGCTTCGGGGTCGATCAGTTCAATGCTGGTCCTCGTTTCGGCCGCCAGCAGACCGCTGAGCGTTTTGCCGTCGAGCGTTGTCACGCGCCAGACGCGGAAGTTGCCTTCGACGCCCCGGCTGGGGTCGAGGATATCGGTTAGCAGGTGTTCTTTCGTATGCACGGCCACGCCGGTCAGGTCCGGACCGATGCGCGTGCCTTCGCTGCCGTGCACGTGGCACTTCGCGCATTGCGCCTTGAAGACCGCTTTGCCAAGTTCCGCATCGCCCTTCTTTTTGGTCACCTCCAGCAGTTCGGTAATGATCTTCTGCCGATCCGCATCGGGCAGTCCGCCACCCTTGGCGAGCAGTGCCTTCGCGCGCTGAGCGATCGATTTGTCGGGATGCGAGGCCAGCGATTGGCTTTGATCAAGGGAGAGGTCGCCGATGGAGAGGGAGCCGTCTTCCATTATCGAGAGCACTTCGCCTGTGGATCTCGTTCGGGCCAGCAGCAGGCGCACCGCCATCGCGCGGCCAGCGGGAGACAAGTCGTTAAGCCTGGTAATCACTGCAGGGCCGACCTTCGGAGACTCGCTGGCGCTCAACGCATCCAAGATTCCTGATGCGAATTCCGGGGAGCTGCGCACGGATAGGGTCGCGACAAAACTCGAAATGACTTCGTCATCCTCAGGTCGGAACTCGATCACTTGCTTCGCGGCCTCGATCCGCCGCTTGTCGGTTGCCTTTTCATCAGCGACGATCTCCATCAGACTGGTGATGATCGGAGCGAACCGACCTTCGATTCCCTTGATGCCCCAGATGCGGGCCAGCTTGGTCAACGGCCGCTGCGATTCGACCGGGATCTGGGGGAAGAGTTGCGTCAATGCGTCGGCGTCTTCTATCGTAAATTTTGGTCGATAGTCAGCTGGCCAACCCTCGGCAGCCCCACGCAGCATAGCCGACTGAATCGGCGAGTTCGGCGTTATAAACGCCTGAAAGGTTCTCTCGCGCACCAACCAATCCATCTTGCGACTGCGTGCGAGTGACGCGGCCGCCCGTTGGATTGCCTGGAGTGCCTGTCCGGACGCCTGGCTTCGTGACAACAAAAGCACCATCGACGTCGGATGACTGGCGCACGCCATTGCGAACGCTTCGTACCATATTGGCTCCTGCTTGCCTTCGTCCTTTCGCAGGATGTCGTTAACAAGACCCTCGTAGTGGGTGTTGCTCTCGGAACGTTTCGATTCGTAGTCCATCCCCTGTTGTGCGATTGAAAGCAGAACGGCCAGTCGCACATTGGGGTCCGGGTCTTGAACTGCGAGATAGTAGTACGGCTCCCGGTTCTCGTTGAACGGCCAACAGGCGGACATTCGAATGGCCGTCAGCCGGACACCTTTCGACGGATGAGTGAGGAGTGATGCGCGACTGTTGGCAATCAATCCGCCGGAGGGCGGCTGTCTTCCTCTTGTCTTCTCGTCGGCTTGACGCTGGAATTCCAGCAGATGCAGCGCATGCAACACCTCGCCGTTGAAACCGTTGGCGTCAACTTCATGGCTTCGCAGCAGGTCGCCAAGCTCTGTTAGCGTGCCAGCGATGCCGCCCTCTACCAGCAACCGCTGCGCGTGCAGCCGCCACTTCATGTTGTCGTTCTTCAGCGAGGCTACCAACCCTTCCGGTTTAGCATCCTTCAGGGTGAACGGCTTACTCGGGGGGCTGACTTTGCCCCGCTCGCCGGTATAGACAACGCGGTAAATTCGCCCGTGCTTCTTGTCGCGCAGTTCCGTCTCGTAGGCGTTGCCTTTGCCATTCTTGAAGCCGGGCGGCGTCGGGTTGTGCTGGACGATATAGTTGTACCAGTCGATTACCCACACGTTCCCGTCGGGCCCAACCTGGGCATCGATGGGGGCGCTCCACTCATCGTCGCTAGCGAGCAGGTTCCAGCCGTACTTCGTCTTGAAGGTGCTGCCGTCCGGCGTAATGACCATTGCTGCCACCAGATGCGCGGTCGGCTCGCAGATAAAAGCGACCTTGTTCCAGTATTCCTTCGGATAGGTGCGCGCGGTGTAGATCTCGTGCCCCGCCGCCGCGGTGAAGCCGTGGTGCCAGTCGACCTGGCGCACTTTGTCGGTGATCGGTTCGACATGGTTGTCGGCCGCGATGTTCGACAGCACGCCGGGGTTCAGCCCTCGGACCTTCTCGTAGTAGCGGTTGGGAATCGCCATGTGCACACTGGCGCAGCCGTTCGCGGTGGAACCGAACAGGTGCCCCTCTTCACTGATGCCGATGCCCCATGAGTTGTTGCTGGTCGATCGCAGGAACTCGAGTTTCGTGACCTTCAGCTTGTGTTCGTCCTTCGGTTCGCGTTCGAGTTTGAAGCGGTACAGCCCTTGGCGGAAACTGAGCTTTTCGCCGGCCACTTCGCCATCGAAGCCCGAGTAGCCGACCACACCGTAGATCCAGTTGTCGAGCCCGTAACGCAGATTGCTGGGCCCCGCATGCGTGTCACGCGTGCCCCAACCGGTGAACAGGATCTGACGAACGTCTGCCTTGCCATCGCCATCGGTATCTTTCAGAAACAGCGTGTGCGGGGCCTGATGAACAATGATGCCGCCATAGGCGTTCAGCAAACTGGTCGGGATGCTCAGCTTGTCCGCGAACGTCGTTACTTTGTCGCAGGCACCATCGCCATCGGTGTCTTCGCAGACGACGATGCGGTCGCGGCCTTCGCCTTCGGGTCGCATCTCGTTCGGATAGTCGAGCGTGATCGAGACCCACAACCGGCCGCGTTCGTCCCACGTCATGGCGATGGGCTTGCCGCCGAGCTTCTCTTCGGTCACGAATGCCTTCACCTCGAAGCCGACCGGCGTGACGAAATGCTTCATCGATTCGGCCGCATCGAGCGGCTTCTGCATCTGTCGGGGCTTCTCACTCTTGCCGTCCTTCGGGGCATAGAACGGGATATTCGCATCAACGTATTCGAATGGTTTGACGTCTTTGCGCATGGGCGTCATGGCAGGCTCGACGACGCCGGCGACCGGCGGAACGGGCACGACCGAAGGGTCTTTGCCGATCGCCCAGCGCGTGCCGCGTTCGACCAGCGCTTGGAACCCGGGATTGCTCCAGGTACGTTCGTCGTGCCCCCAGGCGGTGTAGAAAATCCTGCCCTTGCCGTGAGTGCGCACCCATGTCCAAGGTTCCTTGTCGCGATACTCGAGGACGATGCGGCCGTTCTCGTTATGCTTAGTGTGCTGATAGGTCTCATCCCAGCTTTCGAACGGCTTATAGCCATCAATGATCGGGTGCTTCACTTCGGCCAGAGTGGTGCGGAAGGTGCCGGTGCCGTGTTTCTGAAACTGCGCCCCCACCAGGTCGATGTACTTCGGTGAGTTCAGAAAGCAGTACGACGCGCAATGCAGCGGTATCAGCCCTTTGCCACCGGCGACGTAATCGAGCAACGCCTGTTCCTGTTCGGGCGTGATCTTCGTCTGATTCGCGTAGATCATCAACCCGTCGTACGGTGCGAGAGTCTTCGCATCGAGCACATCGAGCTTGTCGGTATAGACCAACTCGATGCCTCGCTTGTCAAAGGCAGGCTGCAGTTGGCGAAACCGCTCGACCGGCTTGTGATGCCCGGCATCGCCGAGGAAAAGGATCTTGACTGCGGGGTCAGCTGAGTTCGCCAGCACGGGTAGCAGACAGGCAATCATGGTGCTGAGGAGAAATCTCATTGGGTGTTCCTTATCTGAAGTCGTTGCCCCGCAATTTACTCGTCGGGGTGTCATCGAGTCAGCATTCATCAATCATTCCCCGGCCGAGGCCGGTTCGCCCAGTGTTCCACCGTTTCGCCGCTGACGACAACGCCTTTCTCGTTCCAGCCCAGCGCGGCCACGACATCGGACGGCGTGTACCGCAACGTCAGACCGCAGCGGCGGCGTGCGGACGTGTTCGCTTCGGATCCATGCAGAAGTAGATCCGCATGAATCGAGATCTCTCCCGCTTTCAATTCGTCGTAGACCGGCTGGCCGATCCCTTCGGCGTTCTCGACTTCCTGATTCAGGACGTTTGTGCCGGAATCCTCAGTCATCTTGTAGGTGAGATGACCGTAATGATGCGACCCGGGGATGAACTTCATGCAGGCGTTCCCGCGGTCGGCATCGTCGATCGCCAGCCAGACGGTGATCGCCTTCGACGGGGTCAACGGCCAGTAGCTGCTGTCCTGATGCCAGGAGACAACCTTGCCGTCGCCGGGCATCTTGCAGAAGAAGTGCGACCCCCAGCCGATGACGCTTTCACCCAGCAAGTCGCGAACGACGGCGACGATGCGGGGTTCGGTCAACAGGTCCCAGACTTTGCCGTACTTGGCGTGGGCGGTGCTGATCGAGTAGCTGTCGCCACCGGCTGCAATTACGTGCGCCAGCAATTGGTCAAAGTACGCACGATTGGTTTCTACCTCGTCCTGAGTGAAAATGCGGATGTTCTTCACGTAGCCATCGCGATTGAATTGGTCAACTTGTTCACGTGACAGCACGCGCGGTTGCTCGTTTACGGTCGGGTGAAACCGCAGGTTTCGCTGGGCAGTCGACAGTTCATCCTGGCCGGGCAGTGTCTTGAAGGCAGAAGGAGAGGACATGCGTTGATTCATCCTTTACGTCGGGACCTGTTTTTCCGGGCGGGCGGCGGCTGTTCGAGCACCTGCTTCCACACTCGCGGCACTCCCCGGAAGGCCTCATTGTAGGTTGTCTCCAGCGGCACCTCCACGTACCGCTCGTCAGTCAGAAACAGCGGCATCACTCCCAGCGAATCGTCGACCGCGATCGGCTCGATGTACGCCTGCGACAGCCGCTTCGCACTGTACGAAGCGAGCGTCAGCGGCTTGTCATCAGGTGCCTCGAACGAACCATCGCCCAGGGCGGAAAAGATTTCGCCGTGCACCCCTTCCGGGTCGCGTGCGGTCGGGCCGTGCAGGTCGACCACCGGAAAGTGAATCCCCTGCCGCAGACCTTCCACCACCTTGTCGATAAATGTCTTCAGCGCGTCGCGACTTGTCTTGTTCCCCGGCGACACGATCTCGATCACCGCGACAATCCGGTGCTTCGACACGCGCCGGATCACCAGCCGACGGCGCTTCGCCGCATAGTAACCCTGGGGCAGTGGCATTAAGAATCGGACCCGCGGCGGGCGCTCGGCCACGGCCAAGCCGCCGTCATCATCCCGGCCTCGTAGTGGCTGATGGTCGTTCGGCTTCTCGGCATGCAGCGTCAGCACATCCGGCCCGATGTCGCCGGCCGACTGCTCGGCAAGGGCGTAGAAGTCCGACGGAAGGCCCCCTTCGTTCAGCGAACTCCTCAGTGCCGATCCACGACGTGTGAAAGTCGTGAAAGATGCCGGCTTCAACAAGACTCCAGTCGTGAACGGGCATAATTCGACTCTCCTCGGCGTGTCGGGATCTCACGCCATGATTTTATCAATCGGCTCCGCCCCCTCAACACCGACGAGTTTCTGATCCAGTCCGCCATAGAAGTATGCGAGTTTGTTCGGGTCCAAACCCATCTGGTTCAGTACCGTGGCATGGATGTTCTTGACATGGCAGCGGTCGGTGACGGCGTTGTTGCCAAGTTCGTCCGTCTCGCCGTGCGAAATGCCGCCCTTGATGCCGCCGCCGGCCAGCCATGAGGTGAAGCCATAGGCGTTGTGGTCGCGGCCGGTGCCCGATGTGTACTCGGCTGTCGGTTGCCGGCCGAACTCGCCGCTCCAGAAGACGATGGTGGAATCGAGCAGGCCCCGGCGTTTCAGGTCCTTCAGCAGCGCTGCAATCGGTTTGTCCGTGTTGCCCGCGTGCTTCGTGTGGTTCTTGACCATGTCGCCGTGCGCATCCCAGTTGTCGTCGTTGTGCGATCCGCCTGAGTAGATCTGGATGAAGCGGACACCGCGCTCGACCAGACGCCGGGCCAGCAGGCATTTGCGGCCGAAGTCTTCCGTGTGCGAGCCGTCGATGCCGTACAGGTCGAGTGTTTCCTTTGTCTCTTTCGTGAAATCGACCGCGTCGGGAGCATGCTGCTGCATGTTGAACGCGAGTTCGTAGCTGGCAATGCGCGCGGTCAGTTCGCTGTTGTCCGAACGCGCGGCCAGATGCTCCTGGTTCTTCTCACGCAGTCGGTCAAGAAGTTCGCGCTGGGCGGTTCGCGTCATCCCCGGGGGCGGATCGAGATCGAAAATCGGCGTGCCGGATGCCTTCAGCACCGTGCCCTGATACGCGGCCGGCATGTAACCGCTCGACCAGTTCTTCGGCCCGCTGATCGGCCCGCCGGTCTTGTCGAGCATGACGACGTAGCCGGGGAGATTGTCGTTGACGCTTCCCAGGCCGTAAGTGACCCACGAACCGATCGACGGACTGCCGCTTAGAATTCGGCCGGAGTTCATCATCAGCATGGCCGAGCCATGAATCGGCGAGTCGGCGTACATGGAATGAATGAACGCGATGTCATCGACACAGGCGCCGACATTCGGGAACAGGTCGGAGACCATCTTGCCACATTGGCCATAGGGCTTGAACTGCCACTTCGGGCCGACCACGCGGCCGGTGTTCTTGTAACCGCCGCGGCCGAACGTCTTCAACGGGATCGTCTTGCCATCGAGCGGATAAAGGGCGGGCTTGTGTTCAAACGTTTCAATATGGCTGGGTCCGCCATACATGAACAGGAAGATGCACGCCTTTGCCTTGCTAGCAAAATGCGGGTTCTTCGCAGCCATCGGGTTGATGAAAGTGCTCTCGGCGTTGGCCTTCGACGTGAAGAAGCCGTCACGGTCGAGCAGCGACGTCAGCCCCAGCGCCCCGAACCCGCAGCCGGTCTCCCAGAGGAACTCACGACGGGTGCGGCGGCAGAATTGACCTCTGATTTGCATCGGGTGAACAACCTAAATTGGAAGGAATCAGAAACAGGTGTCATTGATCACAGAATCAATTCGCCCGATAATCTGGTGTTCTGATGTTTGAACTCTGGTGGTCAATCCAAGTACACGAACTCATTCGCATTCAGCATCAGCAGCGCATATCTTCGCAGCGATTCGCCGTCATTAAGTTTGTGCTTCTCCTTCATCGTCTGAATGAATTGTACATCCATGCTCACTTCCGCGTCACTCGCTTTGCGTGATGTCGTCAGGCGGATTGTCTCGCGTACCTGGGCCGACAGATCGCCCGCCTTTGTCAGCCGCTCGGCCATTGCGCTGGCCATCTCGTTACTGAATTCGCCATTGAGCATACCGAGCGCCTGCGTAGGCACGGTCGTTGTGTAACGCACCGGGCAAGTTGAATCAGTGTCGGCCTGATCGAACTGCACGAGCACTGGCACCTGCAACGAGCGCTTCAGATGGATGTAAACGCTGCGCCGTGCGGCCTCATCCGGCGGTGATCCAGGCCAGCCTTCGCCGGGTCGGGATTGCCCGGCCAGCACTTCTTTGGGGATCTTAGGGTAGATACTCGGGCCGTGCATCTTCGTGTTCAGTTTACCGCTGACTGCCAGCATCGAATCGCGCACTTCCTCGGCACCCAAACGGCGCATGTTGAATCGCCAGAACAGGCTGTTGCCCGGGTCGGCCGCGAGGGCGGATGCATCGGCGGTGGACGCCATCCGGTAGGCGTTCGACATCATGATGAGTTTGTGCATCTTCTTGAACGACCAGCCCTGAGCGACAAACTCACAGGCGAGCCAATCGAGCAGTTCTGGGTGCGTCGGCTTCTCGCCAAACTTGCCGAAGTCGTTGGGGGTGGG
>Ga0105046_10016125_pt1 | contig 11475 bp, 11 predicted proteins | sample MAT03_FD_78385 | JGI IMG/M metagenome (GOLD analysis project Ga0105046, IMG submission 78385) | Freshwater microbial communities from Lake Fryxell liftoff mats and glacier meltwater in Antarctica - MAT-03 (megahit assembly) | ecosystem: Environmental > Aquatic > Freshwater > Ice > Liftoff...
ACCTGCCCGAAGGGCCTCAACCCGGCCCGCGCCATCGGCGAGATCAAGAAGCTGATGCTGCAGCGCCGCGGCGCCTGACGAGCCCGCCATGCCCACCGCCTCCGCACACCCGCTGCTGCTGCCGCTGCTGGCCATGGTCGGCTTGACCCTGCTGGTCTGGCTGCGGCTCTACCAGCTGCGGCTGGGCGAGATGAAGCGCAGCCGCATCGACCCGCAGCGGCTCGCGGGTTCGGCCGACAAGGGCCTGCTCAAGGACACCCGCGCCAGCGACAACTTCAGCAACCTGTTCGAGCTGCCGGTGCTGTTCTACGCGCTGGTGCTGGCGACCCTGGCCAGCGGCATCGCCGACCCGGCGCTGATCGGCTTGGCATGGGCCTTCGTGGGCCTGCGCGCGCTGCACAGCGCCATCCAGTGCACCTACAACCGCGTCATGCACCGCTTCAGCGCCTACGCGCTGGCCACGGGGATGCTGTTCGCCTACACCGGGCGGCTGGCCTGGGTTGCGGCCGGGTGAGCGACGACCCGGAGGTCCGCCGTCTGCGCTGGCGCTGCCGGCGCGGCATGCGGGAGCTTGACCAGCTGATGCTGCGCTACCTCGACGGCCGCTGGGCGCAGGCCGATGACGCCGAACGAAGCCGGTTCCTACGCTTGCTCGACTGCGAGGACGATAAGCTCTGGCGCTGGTTCATGGGCCGGGAAACCCCGCTGGATGCCGATCTCGATGCCATCGTCCAGCTCATCCTCGATTTGCCGCATTGACTGGCGTGCGTCGCGCTGGCTCGCCGTCGCGCTGGTGGGGCTGGGCCTGATGGCGGCGCTGTCGCTCTGGCTCAGCGACCTGGCGTGGCCGCTGGCGCTGCCCGGCTCGCTGCTGGCCGCGGCCGAAGGCGTGCGCCTGTCGCGGCGCCATCTGGCGCTGGCACCGCTCACCCTGGACTGGCTGGGCGGCGACGCCCCGGCCTACCTCACCCGCCGCGATGGCCTGGTGCGCCTCGACGGCGTCACGGTGCAGCTTCGCGGTCCGCTGGCCACGCTGGCCGGCAAGGACGCGCAGGGCCGCACCCATCGGCTCGCCTGGTGGCCCGACACCCTGGCGGCGGGTGATCGCAGGCAGCTCCGGCTCATTCACTCCGTCAGCGGGCGTTCCGCAAAACCGCCTCGGAAACAGGCAGCATAGGCGCCATGTTCCAGCCCCTGCCATTCTCCATCGGTTTACGCTACCTGCGCGCCAAGCGGCGCAACGGGTTCATTTCCTTCATCTCGATGGCGTCCATCCTGGGCATCATCATCGGCGTGATGGCGCTTATCACCACCATCGCGGTGATGAGCGGGTTCCAGCGGGAGCTTCGCGACCGCATCCTGGGCATGGTGGCACACGCCACGGTGTCGGGCGTGGACGGGCCGCTGCAGAACTGGCCCAACGCCGTGGCCTACGCCAACGCAGACAAGCGCGTGGTCGGCGCCGCGCCCTACACCGAGACCGAGGCCCTGCTGCAGGGTGCGCAGCGGCGCGGCGCCATCGTGCGCGGCGTGCTGCCTGAGCTGGAGCCGCGCGTGTCGGAGATCGCCAGCAAGATGAAGCAGGGCAAGCTCACCGACCTCAAGGACGGCGAGTTCCGCATCATCCTGGGCCAGGAGCTGGCCATCCTGCTGGGAGTCGGCGTCGGCGACCCGGTCAATGTGTTCATCTCCGAAGCCACGGTAACGCCGCTGGGCGCCCTGCCGCGGGCCAAGCGCTTCACGGTGGTGGGCGTCTTCGAAGCCGGCGCGCAGGAGTACGACCTCGGCCTGGCCCTGGTGCACCTGGGCGACGCGCAGCGGCTGGGCCGCATGGGCGAGGGCGTCACCGGCGTGCGCCTGAAGCTGGTGGACCTCTGGGACGCCTGGCCCGTGGCGCGCGACCTGTCGCAGCGCATGGACGGCTACTACCGCGTGCGCGACTGGAGCCGGGACAACGCCAACTTCTTCCGCGCCCTGAAGATGGAAAAGACGGTGATGTTCATCCTTCTTTCGCTGGTGATCGCCATCGCGGCCTTCAACCTCGTGTCGTCGCTGGTGATGCTGGTGCAGGACAAGCAGTCCGACATCGCCATCCTGCGCACGCTGGGCATGTCGCCGGGCGGCATCATGCGGGTGTTCATCGTCCAGGGCCTGGTGATCGGCGTGGTCGGCATCGCCGTCGGCATCGCCGGCGGCGTGCTGTTGGCGAGCAACCTCTCGCACGTGGTGCACTTCGTGGAGAAGCTGCTGGGCGCCGAGCTGATGCCGTCGGACGTCTACTACATCAGCGGCGTGCCGACGGCGGTCAATGCCTCGGACGTGGCCATGGTGGCGGCAGTGGCCTTCGTGCTGTGTCTGCTGGCCACCCTTTACCCGGCGTGGCGCGCGTCACGCACCGATCCGGCCACGGCGCTGCGCTATGAATGACCCCGGCAACGACGGCGTCGTGATCCGCTGCGACCGCCTCGGGAAAACCTACCAGGAAGGCGACCTGCGCACGCCCGTGTTCGACCAGCTCGACCTGTCGGTGCGGGCGGGCGAGACCGTCGCCATCGTCGGTGCCTCCGGCGCCGGCAAGAGCACGCTGCTGCACCTGCTGGGCGGCCTCGACCAGGCCAGTTCCGGCGACGTGTACGTGGCCGGCCAGCGCATCTCCAGCCTGGGCGAGCGGGCGCGCGGCGAATTGCGAAATCGTGCGCTGGGTTTCGTCTACCAGTTCCATCACCTGCTGCCGGAGTTCACCGCGCTGGAAAACGTGATGATGCCGCTGCTGGTGCGCGGCACCGCGGTGGTGGACGCGCGCAAGCCGGCGCTGGCCCTGCTGGAGCGTGTCGGCCTGGGCCATCGGCTCGGCCACAAGCCCGGCGAATTGTCCGGCGGCGAGCGGCAGCGTGCCGCCGTGGCGCGCGCCCTCGTCACGCGCCCCGCCTGCGTGCTGGGCGACGAGCCCACCGGCAACCTCGACGAAAAAACGGCCGCCACCGTATTCGACCTTCTGCTGGAACTCAACCGTGAGCAGGGCATCGCCCTGGTCATGGTGACCCACGATCGCCGCCTGGCGCGGCGACTGGATAGGACCCTGGAGCTCACCCAGGGACAGCTGCGACCTCTCCGGGAAGACTGACCCATGGCGCCAGCGCGGGCGGTCGCGCCGGCACCGTTCGGGCTGGCCGTCGCGGCCGCGCTGCTGCTGGGCGTGCTCGTGGTGCAGGGGCTGGCGCACCTTCCTCCCTGGCCCGTCGCCGCGCTGCTGGGTTCAACCGGCGCTTGGCTCTGGTCACGGGACGGCTCCGCGCGCCTGTGCGGCGCCGCCCTCGTGGGCTTGGCGCTGGCATCGCTGCACGGGCAGGCCGCGCTTGCCATCCAGCTGCCTTCGGACCGCTCGGGCCAGGTGGTCACGCTGGAAGGCCGCATCCTCGGCCTGCCCATGGGTGCGCCAGACGCCGTGCGGTTCGAGCTGCGGGTCACCGCCGCCCAAGGCGATGCCGTCGCCCTGGTGGGACGAAAGCTGCGATTGGGCTGGTACACCCGGCCGCCCGGCACCGTGCCAACGATCGATCCCGGCAGTGTCTGGCGCCTTCAGGCGCGGCTTCGCACGCCGCGCGGCCTGGTCAACCCCGGCGGCTTCGACTTCGAGCGCCGCGCGCTGGAGCAGCGCATCGCCGCCACCGGCTACGTGGTCGAGCCCGACCGCGCTCGCCTGCTTGTCGGCGCTGCGGGCCTGGACCACGCCCGCAGCCAGCTGTCCCAACGCATCAGCGCGGCCTTGCCGAGCGAACGCGCCCGCTTCGTGACCGCCTTGGCGCTGGGCGATACCCGCGGACTGTCCGACGACGACTGGCAGGTACTTCGCGCGACCGGTCTCACGCACCTGATTGCGATCTCGGGATTCCACGTCGGCCTGGTCGCGGGCTTCGGCGCGCTGCTTGCGCAGGGCCTGCACCGGCTGGCTGCCGGCGTCGGCCGGCGCTGGCCCCGGCCGCAGGTCACCGCGGCCGGCGCGCTGGCGTTCGCGGCGGCCTACACGGCGCTGGCGGGCTTTGCGCTGCCCACCGTGCGCACGCTGCTGATGATCGCCGCCGTGCTGCTGGCGCGGTTGGCGCGACGCCCGCAGGGCCTGGCGCAGGCGCTGGCGTTCGCGGTCATCGCGATCCTGCTGGCCGACCCGCTGTCGGTGCTGGCGCCGGGCTTCTGGCTCAGTTTCCTGGGCGTGGCGTGGCTGGCCTGGTGCCTGCCGCACGTGAACGGTGAGCGCGTCATCGCGCCTTTCGTGCAGGCACAGGGGGTGGCCATGCTGGGGCTGCTGCCGCTGAGCGTGTGGTTCTTCAGCCAAGCCTCGCTGCCGGGTCCGCTGGTGAACCTGGTGGGCATCCCGTGGATCAGCCTGGTGGTAGTGCCGCTGGCGCTGGCGGGTATCGCACTGGCGCCGTTCTGGGACGCCGCGGCGATCGCCTGCTGGCAGGCGTCCGGTGCGCTGATGCAGTGGCTGTGGCTCGCGCTGGAGCGCATCGCCGCTTGGCCCCCGGCCCTGGTCTGGCTGCCGGAGCCGCGTCTGCCGGCGGTGCTGCTGGCGCTGGTGGGGGCGTTCTGGCTGCTGCTGCCGCGCGGCTCGCCGGGAAAACCACTGGCGACGCTGCTGATGCTGCCGCTGCTGTGGCCCGCGCTGGATCGGCCGGCGCGCGGCGAGGTGGACCTGCTGCTGCTCGACGTCGGCCAGGGGCTGTCGCTGCTGGTGCGCACCGAGCACCACGCGCTTTTGTACGACGCCGGTCCCGCGGCGCCGCGCGGGCTGGACATGGGCGAGGCGGTGGTGCTGCCGGCGCTGCGCGCCCAGGGCGTGCGCCGGCTCGACGCCATGGTGCTCAGCCACGGCGACAACGACCACGCCGGCGGCGCCGGTGCCATCGTCCGCGGCATGCCGCCGGCGCAGGTGCTGGCGCCGGAGGGCTGGGCGCGCGAGGGCATGTCGCCGTGCCGCGTCGGCCAGTCGTGGGCCTGGGACGGCGTGACGTTCACGTTCCTGCATCCGCCGCCTTATCTGCCCTACCTGGGCAACCAGAGTTCGTGCGTGCTGCGCATCGATGCCAACGGCACGAGTGCACTGCTGCCCGGCGACATCGGCCGCCACGTCGAGGCGCGGTTGGCCCGGCTGCCCGTCGCCCAGCGCCGTGCCGACGTGCTGCTGGTGCCCCACCACGGCAGCGAAAGCTCGTCGAGCCTGGACTTCATCGCGGCCGTGCGGCCCGCGTTGGGGCTGGTGGCGGTCGGCAAAGACAATCGCTTCGGCCTGCCGGCCGACATCGTCGCGCGTCGCTATGCGCGCTATCGGGTGCCCTTGCTCGACACCGCCCACGCCGGCGCCATCCACCTGCGGCTGGGCGCGGACGGCGTGCAGGTGCGGCAGCGCATGCGCCAGGATCGCCCCCGCTACTGGCGCGATGCCGGGCCAGGCGCGACGGGCTATGCTGTCGGCAGTCCTGAACCCGATAGGTGAGGCGTGCTGGAACTGATCAAAGCGGGCGGCTGGGTGATGCTGCCGATCATCCTCCTGGCGGTGCTGGCCCTGGCCATCATCCTGGAACGCTTCTGGACCCTGCGGCGGCGCGAAGTGCTGCCGCCGGGCCTGGGCGAGGAGGTGCGCGAATGGGCCCGCGGCCGCAATACGCTCGACCCCAAGCACATCGACGTGCTGCGCCGGAACTCGCCGCTGGGAGAACTGCTGGCCGCCGGGCTGGACGTGCGCCACCGTCCGCGGGAAATCATCAAGGAACGCATCGAGGACGTCGGCCGCCATGTCGCGCACCGGCTCGAGCACTTCCTCAACGCCTTGGGCACCATCGCCGCGGTGGGCCCGCTGCTCGGGCTGCTGGGCACGGTGTTCGGCATGATCGAGATGTTCCTGGGCATCATGACCACCGGCGTGGGCGACGCCAACCAGCTGGCCGGCGGCATCGGCCAGGCGCTGGTCAGCACCGCGGCCGGCCTGTGCCTGGCAATCCCGGCGCTGATGTTCCACCGCTACCTGCGGGGCCGCGTCACCGGCTACGTCGTGGACATGGAAAAGCAGGCCACGCAGCTGCTCGACGCGCTGGACGAGGGGGCGTCGCCGCCGCCCGCCAAGCCGGTCCGCGCGAAGAAGGCCGAGGCATGAAGCTCAGCTCCGGACGCGTGCCCGACGAACCGGAGATCAACCTGGTCTCGCTCATCGACGTCGTGTTCTGCATCATCATCTTCCTGGTGGTCACCACCACCTTCGACCAGCGCTCGGCGCTCAAGCTGGTGCTGCCGACCTCGCAGGCGAACTCGGAAGTCGACCCGGGCGAGCCGCTGACCGTGATCGTGGACGCCGACGGCCGCTACTTCGTGGGCAACAACGAAGTGCTCAAGCGCGACGTCGCCTCGCTCAAGGACGCCATCGCCCAGGTGGCCGGCACCGACCGCAAGCGGCCGGTGGTGCTGCGCGCCGACGCGCGCACGCCGCACCAGGCCGTCATCACCGCGATGGACGCGCTGGGCCAGGTGGGCTTCACCAAGATATCCATCGCCACCACGCCCGAGGCCAAGCCTTGACCGCCGAGATCTCGGCCTGGGCCGTTTACCGGCGCCTGCTCGGACGCGCCCGCCGCTACTGGCCCTTCCTGACGGCCGCCGCCATCGGCATGCTGTTCGAGGCGGCTTCGGCCGGCGCGTTCACGCTGTTGATGAAGCCCATGGTCAACAACACTTTCGTGGCGCCGGACCCGACGATGCGCTGGGTGCTGCCGCTGGCGATCGTGGGGCTGTTCGTGGTTCGCGGCATCGCCACTTTCGCCACCGACTACGGCATGTCGCGCGCCGGCCGCAGCGTGGTGCGCGACCTGCGCCATGACGTGCTGGCCAAGTACCTGCGCCTGCCCAGCACGCGCTTCGACCTCGAGCCGGTGCCGGCGATGGTCTCGCGCCTGAACTACGACACCGAACAGGTGACCCAGGCCACCAGCGACGCCATCAAGGTGCTGGTCACCGACACCATCACCATCGTGGTGCTGCTGGGCGTGATGTTCTATTCCAGCCCGCTGGTGACGGTGGTGATGCTGGTGGTGGCGCCGCTGATCGCCGCGGTGTCGGCGGTGGTGGGCCGCCGCTACCGCAAGATCAACCGCGGCATCCAGGACGGCGTGGCCAACATGGCCCAGGTCGCCGAGCAGGCGCTGTCGGCCCAGCAGGAAGTGAAGATCTACGGCGCCCAAGCCTCCGAACAGGGTCGCTACGACGCGCTGGTCAACCGCAACCTCAAGCTCAGCATCAAGGTCGACTCCACCCGCGCCGCGGCCTCGTCCATGGTGCAGACCCTGGCCGCGGCCGGGCTGGCGGTGATCCTGCTGGTGGCCGGCCAGGAAGCCGCGCAGGGCCGGATGGATGCCGGCACCTTCGTGTCGCTGCTGACGGCGATGATGGCGATGCTGCCCTCGCTCAAGCGCATCACCAACGTGCAGAGCCTCATCCAGAAGGGCGTGGCGGCCGCCGACGGCCTGTTCGGCATCCTGGACGAACCCGACGAGGCCGACAACGGGACGATGCCGCTGCAGCGTGCCCGCGGTGAAATCGAATTCCGCGGCGTCAGCGTGCGCTACCCGGGCCAGGACACCCCGGCGCTGGACGACGTGTCGTTCACCGCCGCGCCGGGCACGGTCACCGCCATCGTCGGGCGATCGGGCAGCGGCAAGTCCACCCTGATCCGCCTGCTGCCGCGCTTTTACGAAGCCAGCAGCGGCAGCGTGCTGATGGACGGCGTGCCGGTGGGCAGCTTTCAACTCGCCGACCTGCGCCGGCAGATCGCCCTCGTGGGCCAGCGCGTGATGCTGTTCGACGACAGCATCGCCACCAACATCGCCTACGGCCAGGACGCCGGCACCGACCCGGCGCGCATCCGCGCCGCGGCCGAAGCGGCCAATGCCGCCGAGTTCATCGACCGCCTGCCGGGCGGCATGCAGGCGCGCATCGGCGAGAACGGCGGCCTGCTCTCGGGCGGGCAGCGGCAGCGCCTCGCCATCGCCCGCGCCATGCTCAAGGACGCCCCCATCCTGATCCTGGACGAAGCCACCGCAGCGCTGGACACCGAATCCGAGCGGCTGGTGCAGGACGCACTCAACCGCCTGATCCCCGAACACACCACGCTGGTGATCGCGCACCGGCTCTCCACCGTCGAACACGCCGACCAGGTGCTCGTACTTGATGCCGGCAAGCTGGTGGAGCGGGGCACCCACGCCGAGCTGTTGGCGCGCGGCGGGCTCTACGCGCGCCTGCACCGCATGCAGTTCCGCGAGCCGGAGGCCGGGTGAAAGCGGGCCTGGAGCGCTGGCTGCTGCGGCGCTGGTACGGCGGCGTTGCGCCAGGGCCCGGGCTACGCCTGCTGTCGGTGGGCTACGCCGGCGCGGTCGCACTGCGCGCATGGCTATACCGGCGCGGCCTGCTGCGTACGCACCGGCTGCGCGTGCCGGTGATCGTGGTGGGCAATCTGGTGGCCGGCGGCAGCGGCAAGACCCCGCTCACCATCGCCTTGGCCCGTGGCCTGGTGGCGCAGGGCTGGCGCCCCGGCATCGTCAGCCGCGGCTATGGCCGGCGGTCGCAGGATCCGGTGCGCGCGCGGGCCGGCGTGCCGCCCGAGGTGTGCGGCGACGAACCGCTGCTGATCGCCCGCCAGACGGGCCTGCCGGTGTTCGTGGACAACGACCGCGTCGCCGCCGCGCGCCGGCTGGTGGCCGAGGGCTGCAACCTGATCATCGCCGACGACGGCCTGCAGCACCGCCGCCTTGGTCGCGACATCGAGATCGAAGTGGTGGACGGCGAACGCCGCCACGGCAACGGCCGGCTGATCCCGGCCGGACCGCTGCGTGAACCGGCCGGCCGCCGCGTGGACCTGCGCGTGGCCAACGGCGGCGTGGCGCGCGAAGGCGAGTGGCCGATGCGCCTGGTGCTGGGCGCCGCCGAACCGCTCGACGGCGGCCCGCCGCGGTCGCTGGACGCCTTCGTTGGCCTGCCGGTGCACGCCGTCGCGGGCATCGGCAACCCGGGCCGGTTCTTCGACGCGCTGCGCGACCGGGGCCTGCTGCCGATCGAGCACGCCTTCCCCGACCACCACCCGTTCGTGCCCGACGACCTGCGGTTCACGCCCGCGCACCCGCTGCTGATGACCGAGAAGGACGCGGTGAAATGCGTGGACTTCCCGCTGCAGGCGGCATTCGCCGTGCCGGTTCGCGCCGAGCTGCCTTCCGGCTTCTTCGCCCAGCTTCACGAACGCCTCGCCGAATGGAGTTCAGCCCATGCCGATCCCTGATTTCATCGTCGCCATCCCCGCGCGTTACGGCGCGTCGCGCCTGCCGGGCAAGCCGCTGTGCCTGATCGCGGGCACGCCCATGGTGGTGCATGTGGCGCGCCGCGCCCTGGCGGCCGGCGCGCGGCAAGTGGTGGTGGCCACCGACGACGACCGCATCGCGCGGGCGCTCGCCGGCGAGCCGCTGACGATCTGCATGACGCGCGCAGACCACGCCTCGGGCACCGACCGCCTGGCCGAATGCGCCGACCAGCTGGGCTGGGCCGACGACCAGATCGTGGTGAACCTGCAGGGCGACGAGCCCTTCGCCCCGCCCGAAGGCATCCGCGCCGTGGCGCAGACGCTGGCCGCGGGCGCTGCACCGATGGCCACGCTGGCCACCCCGTTCCAAGACAGCCAAACCCTGTTCGACCCCAACGCCGTGAAGGTCGTGCGCGACGACGCCGGCCTGGCGCTGTACTTCAGCCGCGCGCCGATCCCCTGGCAGCGCGACCGCTTCGCCCGCGACCGCCTGGGACCGGCGGGCGAGGGCGCGCTGCGCCACATCGGCATCTATGCCTACCGGGCGGCTTTCCTGCGGCGGTTCGCCGCAATGCCGCCCGGCCGTCTCGAACAGCTCGAGGCCCTGGAGCAGCTGCGCGTGCTCGAGGCCGGCCATCGCATCGCGGTGGGACTGGCGCCGGTGCCGTTCCCGCCAGGCGTGGACACCGAAGCCGACCTCGCCCGCGCGCAGGCCAGGGCGCTCGCACAAGCGCCCGCCTGAGCCCTTGCAACGGCCCGCCGTCGCCCTGCGCCGGGCAGGCATAATGGCCATTCCCCCGGAGCACGCGTCCATGCCGCAGGCCAATTCACCCGCCCCCGAACTGACGTCGAGCCTGCAGTGGCTCAACGCCGCGCCGCAGACGGTTGCCGGCGAGGGCGGCCGCGTGCTGGCCATCGTGTTCTGGAACGCCGCATCGGCCTACAGCCACAACCTGCTCGAAGGCCTTGCCACGCTGCAGGCGCGGTTCCCGGTGGGGTTGTCCATCCTGGGCATCCACCAGCCCAAGTTCGACTCCGAACTCGACGGCCGGCTGGTGCTCAAAGCCGCCAACCGCCTGGGGCTCACCTTCCCGGTTGCCAACGACCGCACGTGGACCACCTGGCAGCACTACGGCATCCAGTCGTGGCCGTCGGTGGCCCTGATCGACACCCGCGGCCGGCTGCGTGAAGTCTTCGCCGGCGACCAGCGCCTGCCGGCGCTGGACGCCGCCATCGCCGGCCTGATCGACGAAGTGGGCGGCGCCACGCTGGCGGCCGAACCTCCGCCCCGCACTGGCGCCGAGCCGCGGCTGCCGCTGTCGTTTCCGTCGGGACTGGCGGTGGGCGAGAACCACCTTTACGTCGCCGATACCGGCCACCATCGAATCCTCGAGTGCACGCACTCGGGCCGCGTGCTGCGCGAGTTTGGTACCGGCCACGGCGACCTGGTGGACGGGCCCGCCGACACCGCGGCCTTCCGCCATCCGCGCGGCCTTTGCCTGGTGCGCGAATCACTCTTCGTCGCCGACACCGGCAACCACGCGCTGCGCCGCATCCGGCTGCTGGACGGTGCGGTGGACACAGTGGCCGGAACCGGCCGGCCCGGCATCGTGCGCGAAGGCAGCCAGGAACCCGGCGCCGCGCTGTCGCTCAACCAGCCCTGGGACATCACCGGCACGCTGGACCGGATCTACATCGCCATGGCCGGCAGCAACCAGGTCTGGGAGTTCGACCTGGGCCAGCAGCGACTCAAGCGGGTGGCCGGCACGGGCGAACTGGGCATCACCGACGGCCCGGCGCCCAGCGCCCTGTTCGCGCACCCGGCCGGCTTGGCCCTGGTGCAGCAGACGCTTTACGTCGCCGATTCGGGCACGTCCGCCATCCGCGCCATACAGCTCAGCCAGTCCAGCGTGCAGACGCTGGTCGGGCAGGGCCTCTACGAGTTCGGTGAACAGGACGGCCAGCGCCGCGACGCGCGCCTGCAGCTGCCGATGGCGCTGGCGCTCGATCCCGCCTCGCCGGTGCTTTGGGTGGCCGACAGCTACAACGGCAGCCTGCGCAAACTGCGCCTGGGGGGAGGCGAGATGACCACCCACGACCTGCCCAAGCCGCTGCTCCAGCCCAGCGCGCTGGCGGCCGGC
>Ga0105046_10016127_pt1 | contig 11474 bp, 9 predicted proteins | sample MAT03_FD_78385 | JGI IMG/M metagenome (GOLD analysis project Ga0105046, IMG submission 78385) | Freshwater microbial communities from Lake Fryxell liftoff mats and glacier meltwater in Antarctica - MAT-03 (megahit assembly) | ecosystem: Environmental > Aquatic > Freshwater > Ice > Liftoff...
CCAGCGGGTAATGGCATTTACGGCTTAGTCAGTCAGACCGCGATGCTTTTGGCCATTGTCTCCGTCCGCGGGCTTGATTTTGCCGCCGTCCGATCCCTGTCGCAAATCAATCCCCTGCACCACCGCATTGCCGGGGGCACGATTTTGCGGCTGATCGGGGTGACTTTGGGTCTGGCGGCAATCCCCGTCGCCGTGATGCTCATCTTTGGCGACCAGGCAATCCGCTGGCTGACCGGTGAAAGCGTTCCGGCCTTTGCCTTGGCGGCGGTGGTCGTCCTGCTGGTCGCGCGCGCGCTGGTTCGGATGATCTCAGCAATCTTGCGTGCCCAACATTTCTTTCTGCTTGGCCAGTTCGTTGATGCGGCGTTGATCCCGGCGCTTTTTTGTGCGGTGCTAGTGACGGCAGGGGCAGTATCGATTGACGATTTGCTGCGCTGGATTGCCATCATGTCGCTTGCCGCAATCATCATTGGTCTGGGCGCGCTCGGCGGGGTGTCCTTTTTCGCGCAGCGTTCCGGTAAGGCCCGTCGTGCCCCGGCCCTGCGCGCGATGATGGCGACAGCCTTGCCGCTGTGGGGCGTAACCATCGCGCTGAACCTGGCCGACTGGTATGGACTGATGGTCGTGACCGCGCAGCTCGGCCTGACCGAAGCCGGCATTTACCGCGTCGTCATGCAGTTCAGCACGGCATTCTCGATTTTGTCGACGGGACTGTTCGGGGTCTATTCGGTGCGCATAGGGGCCGCCCAGTCAGCTCAAGACTGGCCGCACGTCGCCCGCCTGGTCCATTCGGCCACCCGGTTATCGGCGGCGCTGGTCATTCCGCCAGTCGCCATCCTCTTGCTGCTGGCTGACAATGTGCTTGGCCTGGTCGGCCCGGCGTTCGTTGCTGGCGCGTCGGCACTGCAAATCGCGCTCGTCGGCCAGGTGCTTTATGTCATCCTCGGTCCCGCCGGTCTGACCTTGGCGATGACCGGCTATGCCCGGATTAATCTGGTCATAACTCTGACCAGCACTGCCGCCCTGATTATCTGCGCACCACTCGCCGCCAGCCATTTCGGTATGATCGGCGTGGTTGGCGCAATCTCTGTGCTGCTCGTTGCCCGCAATCTGGTGTCGTTGGTGTTCGTCCGCAGCAAGCTTGGCATCAACGCGCTGACGGGAAATTATTCGGCCCGTCAGATCGCGCCGCAATAACAGGCCGCGCCAACAGCGCCACGACCATACCCAACAGGGCAAATGCCAAACTATGCCCTTCTTGCTGGCTCAATACCGATTTGATGATGACAAAGTTCGTCAGCGAAATAACAGCGGGAATTATCCACAGTTGTTCCGGTTCGCGCTGATCAAAGGCCATCACCCCGCCGCGCACAATCGCGACCAGGAACATGCCATAATAAACGATAAAACCAATGATCCCGATTTCAAGAGCAATCGACAGGTAGTAATTGTCGATGGTCAGTATCCCGGACGGGCTTGAAAAACCAAGGGCATCGGCTGCCTGGCCAATACCATAACCCCACGGTCGTTCCACAATATCTTGCAAACCCATTTCGACCTGCACCTGCCGCGATTGGTCGCTGGCGGCCTGCGCGCCCGAACCCCACACCATGCTGCGCAATCGCCGGACGGTAAAGGTCGCGACTATAAACCCAACGAAAAGCAGCGGATACGCAAGCGTCACGGCCGGCCCAAACAGGCTTTGCTGATCCTGCCGCCACCGCTGAACGCCCCAGAAAAACAGGTAGAACAGGAACGACAACAAAAAGCCGACAGCCCCAAGCCGGGAATCGGTAACGATGATTACCCAGAACACCACCGGCAGCGAGATCGCAGCCGCCAGTTTGATCAGATGGGTTCGTCCAGCCATGGCAAAATGCAGGATAAAGGGGGTCGCCATCGCCATATATTCGGCCAGCCCCAGCGGGGTCGTATATTTCCCCTGAACGCGATAAATTTTGGTCGCGGACCGCGCCGATCCGTCCAGGATGCGCTGCACCACCTCATCTTCGATTTTCAGGAACGACGGTATGCTGTTGGCCCATGGCACCTGACTATTGCGCCACTCCCAAAATCCCATCACGCACCAGAATAGTGTAACGAACCACAATAACCAAACGAACCGCTCGACATTGCCGGGGCGCGAAAAAACGAACACTGCGACAAAGAATATTGCGACCCAATTCACCAATGCGATGATCAGGTTGTTGCTCGAATGCCCAACGTCGGTCGAAAACCCAACCGACAGGACGATCAGGACAGTATAGGCCAGCATCATTTTGGTAATGACAGGATTGACCGACAGCGGCTCGCGCAGGTCGCGCCCAAATCTGGCCGATTGCGACGGGCAAATCATCAGGATCAGGACCATCGGCACGCCGATAAGCCGCGCTGCCGTGATCCACGGCAGGTTCGATACCGACAAGGCCAGATAATTGGGCCAGATCAGCGCCGCCACCATGAATGCAATGAACAAGCGCTGGAGCAGCTGATCCGGAATGCGTTCGCGTTCCGGCAGGGCCCAAATGATCAATGCGCCCAGAATGACCAGCGGAGTCGCAAACGGCACGATCAGGAACCGGCCGATCAGCAGGAACAGCACGCTGTAGAAAAAAATGGCCGCAAATGTAACCGCGAGCACCAACTTGCGGTGGCGACTTAACCATCCCGGTTGCCGATAATTGGGAAGCAACGCCTGCTTTGCTGTTTTTGAACGCTTGCCGCGCCGCCATCGTGCTATCAATGTCATTGTGTGACCACGAACTCCAGGCGGGATCCCCGCACATTTTCTATATCAGGCGCTGACATGCCTAACTGGCCTGTTAAAGGCGACGTTATGATCAATACCATATGCCGCCATCAGCAGCCATGCAATTTACTTATAGGTGTTATGCAGATTGTAACTGTCCGGATTTGGCAATAAGGCCCTGGTTCGGATATGGTTTACGGCTAACTTTGTCATGATTTGACAGGCCGATAAAACCGTAGGGGAAGCAAAGTGAAGCCGGCAGTTCAACCCCCGACAGAAAGGTCGAAGCGGCGTCTTGACCGCTGGTTGTGGGCAAGTGTCATTTTCGCCGTGTTCACTTTCATGTTTTATCAGTCGGTGAACTACATCGGCCTGATGTACCGGTTCGCCGAGTGGCAATTCGACCAGTTTGATCGCTATTTTCCGGTACTCAGCATTATCGGCGTCCTGTTGCTCCTTTACCTCGTGTGGGAATTGGTGCGCTACATCGTGCGCCGTGGCTGGCGCAAAGTGCCGGACGACACCTTGCATGATCGCCGCATTGGCGTTCGGCGCAGCGCGGGTGTGTTTCTCTCTGTTGCGGCCCTGCTTGCTGCCCTGCTTTTCATCGGCACCTTTCTGCAATGGATGCAGCAACCGCCGACGCGCGGGCCCGCTGCCCGTGTTGCCCTCGCCAGTGGTCAGTCGGCAACGCTGATGCCCGGTCCGGTCGAGGTTAGCGGCATGCGCGCCATTGGACCGATCGCACGGTATACAGAGGATTTTCTGTTCCTGCGGCGGACCCGCTATCTTGCCCCCATCGGCCGGAGTCCAGAGCCCGGCGCGCCATTCAACCTGTTTGCCGAAGTGCGCGGAATGGATCCTGCGACCGATGTTCCGGAAACGGTTAACGGTGTTTTGCGGCTTGATGCCCTGATGCCCGAAATCCGCACGCTATATCGTGGTGCCGAGTTTCCGGTTGCGCAGCGCAGCGCGGTCGTGTTCGCGACCCCGGGGTCCGCCAACCGGCCGTTCGTGGTGCTACTGATCGAACTGGCTACCCTGTCGGGCCTGGCTTGGCTGTTCAGCCGTCACTTACGCAAAACGGCCAATCAGCAAGAACAGGAATTGCTGGAGGGTATGAAGCCGCCGGGGCCGGTTCTGCCATAGGCGCGCGCCATCGGTGGTGGGGGACCGGAATATCCTGTCGCCACTTGCCCCATCCGTGTTCAGGTGACGGGCCGGATCTGTCCTGATGTATCGCGACTGGCGGCCCGGTGCTTGCGCCGGATTCCGGAACCAATCAAACCGAAACCCAGGATCATCAAGGCCCAAATCCCGGGTTCAGGAACGGGCGAAACTGTCGGGGGCGGAACGATCGCCTGAATTGGCCCGGTTATGATCCCGCCGCCGCCGCCCGGAAAAGAACCAGTCGCGCCCGGACCAAATCTGGCTGGTATTGCGGCAGGTGGAGTTGACGTTGCGGCCGCAAAGACTGGCGCGGCGCTATTGGCGGCATTGCCCAACGGGAGAAACCCAGGCCCATCGTTGGCCGCACTTGGCCCCATCGCGGAATCGGCCAGCAAGGGCGAACCAGCAAGCGGCCGACCGGAAGCAAAGCGTTCCCGGCGCAGCGGCGCCGGGCTGTCCCCAATTGACGGCCAACCGATCATGCCGCCCGAATAATATCCAACTGGCGCAGGCGCGAAAAAGCTGTTGCCCGCCAATGTTTCGGCCGAAAGAATAGCGTCCAGTCCCTGCCCCGACAACAACAACGCCCGTTCCCGATGCGGCAAAAACGCGGACAGCGCCACCAGCAGCACGAACAGCGTCAATGTCCTTGGCAGCGGCTTTGTCAGGGGGCGGGAATTGGTCATAACATACAGTATCCAGAATCATCGATGCAACGCATATGGCAGCACAACAAAAAAGCCACAATGCCCTTTACCATGTTGCTTAAGCCACTGGTAACTTGCGGGCTATTGGTCGTGCTCGCGGATATAACCCCGTAGCCAATCGGCCAACGCTTGGGGATTGGTACTTGCAAGATGCGGCGTGCGTGCTGGGATCGCCGCGAGCGCCGCTACAAATGCCGGGTAATCCCGCGCCACCTGCAACAATCCATGGTTCTGAAATGCCTCGGCTATCTCGCTTTGATGATTGTCATAATGTTCGCCGCGTTCAAACTCGCGCGGGATCACGATCACATGGCACCCGCGTTGCAATGCGGTGATGATTGAACCTGTGCCGCCGTGGCAAATGACAATATCCGCCTGATCCTGAATCGCACCAATGCGGCTGAAGGGTAGCCCTTCGTGGCTTTCCAATCCTTTCGGCGCGCGGCCGCCATCGCCAACCTGCACGATGACATGCGGCGGTGTCAGTCCTTCTTTATGCGCTTGTTCCACCCAATCGACCAGGCGCGGGAAGGCCAGAGTTGCACCGACCGTCGCGAACAGCAGCTTATCTTTTGCCGGCCGCGGGGTGGTAAGCCGGACAAAGGGGTCAAACATTAACGCGCCCGGCCATTTGGCCGCACTTGCGGCTGACTGAGCAATGCGTACATCGGCCAACCAGCCAGCCAGCCGCGCAAATAATGACGGCGAATGGAACCGCGCAAAGCTATCGATCAAGATGATGCGCGCGCCCGTCAAGCGACCAAGCAACAGCAATGGTGCCATCGACCCGGCCCCTGTCGTCACAATGATCCGCGGCCGTTCGCGGCGAATTATCCTGGCGGCTTTGCGTATATTGCCAAACGCCGACGCGATCATCGTCCGCCACCGGCCCAGCCGGGCCTGCCCCCATGCAAAATGGTCCACAAAGTGCGTCGGATATTCAGCCGCGATGCTGTCACCCAATGCGGTAGGCTCGGTAACAAAGAACACATCATGGTCGCGCCACACATCACGCAAATCCAGCAACTGGCGGATATGCCCCCCTCCAGAGGCCGCAAGGCAGATCCGGCCGGTCACGCCGTCAAGCCATTACTGCCAGCAAGCAACGCAATCGGGCCTCCACGACCAGACAGGCATGAAATTCTGTATGTTGCCATTTACAGGAAACTTTTCTGACTACCTGCTATTTGCTCTTCGGCCTTGGCCAGACTGATCCTGGCGGCGCGACGGGATAATGTGTGGCACAGCATATCGAACCCGACAAATGCTTTTGCCGCACATTGTGTCACATCCTGGCAAAGTACGCGCATTCATTCCGGTTGCCGACGGCGGGTGGACGGGTCATACAAGCATTGTCGATCGGCCTCAGGATCCTGCCTCAACACATGATAAATGTTTCGGTCATCGTCCCCCATTTCAATGATCTACATGGTCTTGATCGCTGCCTTGCGGCCCTGATGGCGCAAACACATCCGCGCGAAGATTTTTGCGTCATCGTCGCCGACAACGGGTCGCCCCAGGGAATGGATGCCGTTGCCAGGGTAATTGGCGACCGTGCCCGGCTAATCTTGGCGACAGAGCGCGGCGCAGGACCGGCCCGCAACGCCGGGGTTGCGGCGTCGGACACGCCGGTCATCGCCTTCATCGATTCGGATTGCGTGGCCGAGACGCAGTGGCTGGCCGCTGGCCTCGCTGGGCTTGGCGACTATGATTTTTGCGGCGGGCCAGTGAATGTCCTGATCGACGACCCATCACCCTGGCATCCAGCACAAGCCTTTGAGATGGTGTTCGCCTTCGACAATGAATCCTATGTCCGTGACAAGGGCTTTACCGGATCGGGCAATCTGTTCACGCGCCGCACGGTGTTTGATGCCGTTGGCGGTTTCGGGGTTGGGATGTCCGAAGATCTTGATTGGTCCCACCGCGCCTCAGCACTGGGGTTTCGCTTGGGTTTCGTCCGCGATGCCGCAATCGGCCATCCCGCCCGGCGTAATTGGACTGAACTTCTCAACAAATGGCTGCGCATTCAATCGGAAACCTACGCGCTCCGCCCTGCGACGCTGGGCAACAAATTACGGTGGTTGCTGCGCAGCTGGGCGATGCCAATTTCGATTGTCGCACATATTCCGCGCGTGTTGCGGCACCCGCGCCTTTTGACATCACAGGACCGTTGGTCGGCCATCCGCGGCCTTGTTCGGCTCAGACTGTGGCGGTGGTGGGACGGGCACCGCATGGTATTTGGCCTGCCCCGCCGACCGCGTTGACATAGTCCAGCGCTCAAACGTTCGCGAACATCCTGATTTCCAAGGCGAGCAGCTGGCGATATTGTTCAAGCCGTTCCTGGGCAATCGCATTGCCGCTGGCAATTCGGGACGCCATTTCGGCGCGATTGTCGATTGCTTCCAATGTCAGCGCAACGGCCTTGTCCGTCCGAACGCCTTTGACCGGCACGCCAAATGGATACTGCAACACGCCTTCGAACAGGCCCGAAAACTTACGGCTATAGGCAACTGGCAGCACCGCGACCCCGGCCGAATAGGCGGCGATACACGCGTGCATCCGTCCCGCGACAAGAAAATCGAGCGACGAAATGAATGACTTTGCCGCAATTGGATCGGCAAACTTCGGGGCCAACTCAACAAATGGAAATTCGCCCTGCAACAGTTCGGCAATGCGCGTGTCATCGTCGATCGGCAACGAATCGCTGTTAACATGCGCGATCAGACTTATCCGAAATTCGTCTCGCTGACCGAGCGCCGAGAGCAACTGACGCGTGTAATCGGCATAGTCAATCTCCATGCCAAAGCTGGATTTTCCGTCATAACCGCGATTAAACAGCAATCCCGACACATTGATCCCGATGATCGGCCGGTCACTGGTCCGTGCCGCCGCAGTGAACGGGAGCGCAAAGGCCACATCCACCATTTCATGCAACCGCGCTTGGGGACAAATCGCCTGTGCTGCGGAAAAGGATTGCGGATCCCGCGCACTTACCCCGCGCGCGCGCTTCATCACCACCGCCGCCAGCCTGCCGAGCCAGATGTTTACAAATGGACCAATGGTTTGGGGCGCCATCAACAACGGGACACCAAGCTGCATCGTCCGCCATTTGCTCCACCACAAAAAGGCGAGCCGTTTTAATCCATACAAGTCGGTCCAGCTATCGCCGCCGCCAATGTCAACCATGTAGTCGCACCGCTTTACGGCGCTATCAAATCGGCCGCCGGGCCGCATTGCTGCAGTATTAAGTGGCACAAATTCGATGTCGTTGCCGACGACATAGTGCTGCCGACCCGGATCGGCGAAACCCAGCACGATGAAGTGTGGCGTAACACCAACGACGGCGCAGGCGTCGCGCAGCAATGCGATATTTGCAACCGACAGCGCACCTACACCAAGGTTGCCAGAATTTACGGAATGCCACAGCAATCCGATCACAAACTGCGAAGACCCTGCCATTGCCAATGCCGCTCAGTTAGTGGGGGTTTTTAACGCGTCCCGCGCGATCGCCGACCGCAGCCAGATCAGGCTTGCCGTGCCATCTTCCTTAAACCGCCATCCACCGCGCGGATCGTCATCAATCGGCTGCAGTATATCGACCAGAATGGCACTATTCTGCTGCAGCTGGGCCGTGACCTTGGTATCCACAATCAGGCCGCCTTGGCTGGTTGCTTCGGCGGCAGCGCGTTCAAGCAGTCCTGCGAACATCTGCATTTCCGCCCGGTTAAGCGCAAAATTGCAGCGCAGGCTCAGCCGGCTCGAAATCTCTTCACAACCGATGGCCGCGGCGCGATCAACATGGCTCTGCGCAATCTGAGACTGTTTGGCGTCCGCAGCTTCCAGCACGGCATGCTGCCCAAGCAGACCGACAAGATACGGCAAGCCGGCCGATACTTCAGTCAATCGCCGCCTGGCCGGTGCATCGAAGCGCACATTGCCAGACACTTCAGCAATATCGACCATCTCCTGGACTTCGTCGTCGGTCAGGTTCGGCACGCCGATGCCGACAACATTCCGCCGGATCGATGGCACTTGGGAAACCAGATCCGTCAAATTTGCAGCGACACCGCCGATCAGCAGCTGGACTCGGATCGAGCGGTCCGACAGGTTTTTGATCAATTCACCAATCGCCTGGCGGAAACCCAGCACATCCGATCGATCAAATTCGTCGAGGATCAGCAATATCCGCGTCCCTTCGACCCGGCCAAAGACATCGGTCAACTGCGACACCGAAAAATCGCCATCGGGCAGATAGTCGGCCAGCGATCCACCGCTTGGGTTTTTCCCTTCGCTCGTCGGGTCCGACGAACCATCGTATAACAGGGGAATACGACCGGTCAGCGATCGGAACACCTCGCAAAAACCTGCGGATTGACCGCACGAGACATAATGGACGAGGTAGTTGGCGCGGACTGCAAGATTTTGGATAACCTTCAGAACCGAAGTCTTGCCGATACCGCGATCGCCATACAGGACGACGTGCAAATCCTGATCTTCGATCGAGCGAATGATTCGGCGAATCAGGGCCGTGCGGCCAGCCAACCGCCGCACATCGCCGACAGGCTGCGACGGCGTGAACGCATGGCGATAGGATCGATCACTCCCAGCCAGCCGCTCTGCCCCGCTCAACAACATGTTGGCGGATGATGAAAAACCCAAAGTGTCGGGGTCACGCAACAGCTTGGCGCTTCTGGCCTTGATTGCTGGCGCTGGTGCCTGGCTTGGTACATCCGGCAGAACAAACGATGAAGGGCTGCTGTCCCAGATATCTTCGGCTGGTTGGCGGCGAAACAGGCGGGAGATCCAGCTCATGGCAAATGTTGCTCGCTGCAAATTATTGATATCAGACACCGCCGCGTGGCGGCGACAGGAACGGCTTTGGCAATTGCTACTTCTTGAACGGCAACTGCAAATTTAATACCGAAAAGACATATATTCCAACAATCACAATTAATATGACTGCAATCAGGGGGTAGCCTTCGTTGCCAAAATAATTGGCAGCCGCGCAGGCGATGCTTGGAGGAAGGTAATGCCAAATTGTATCGACCGGCTCTTCAGCGGCGGAACGATGCAGAAAAAGGACAATTAGACCCGCGAACAAGGCCATTGTCACCCAATCGTAAATCGTTTCCATAAAGCTCCTCTTCGGCGCTACCCGCTTGACCCTGTTCGGCGATTCTGCCGACTGAAACTGCAATAGGGCAATAGAATTTAAAAAATGATGGCATACGCCAAACCATTTCACAGCAAAAATTAACCCATCGGACTTAGATATAGCGTTACGGACATTGAAACACCAATCCTTTAACCACTACATGACGGAGCGCAGTATGAGGACGATGGCAATGAAAATAGGGTCGGCAGGGTTGGCTTTGGTGTCATGCCTGGCAGCGGCGGGGGCGGCCTATGCGTGGCAAACCACGACCGCTGCGCCAAACTATAATCAGATCATCGCCACGGCTCAGCCGGGTGCCACGATTGTGTTGCCATCCACCTTCACTGGCCCGCTCGTCATTACCGGGCGCCATTTTTCCAAGCCAATCACGATCAAAGCCAGCGCAACGACGCTTCCCTCCATCGTCATCCGTGACAGCAGCAATATCATTGTTGAGGGCGGCACTGTAATCGGCGGCCCCAATGTTAGGTACGCCGTGCACATTGATCGCGCCAAAGCTGTCACAGTCCGCGGCATGACGCTGACAAATGCGATTCGCGCCATTGTGATCTATCGCTCCGAATCGATTGGTATTTACCAGAACAAGATGACCGGCCTGCGCAGCGACGGCGTCAATATCGCTGAATCACGCAAGGTCGTTGTCGAGGGCAACTCCTGCTCGAATTTCAATCCGATCAAGGCCATCTACGACGCCGCTGGCGTTTTGATCAAAGACGGCGATCATCCGGATTGCATACAGTCATGGTCACGCCCGACATCCCCGCCCAACAGCGACATTGTTATTCGCGGCAACACCATAACCGGAGCGATGCAGGGTATATTCTTGGGCAATCACATTCGCAACGGAGTCAATGACGGTGGATTTGATCGTGTCGTCATTGAAAACAACTTCGTCAATGTCTCCTTCCCCAACGGGATATTAATTGCCGATGCGCGCGGCCTGCGTGCGGTCAACAACGAAGTCCTGACAATTCCAGGGTCTATGTTGAAAAACGGCGCCGGCCCGCGTGTCAAGGCCGCATTGAAATCGGTCCGCAACTTTTCAGTGGTGGCTTGCGGCAACATTGTACAGGCCGTTCCGACCGGATTCGGCACCGCGCCTTGCCGAGCGGGCGATGCGCCCAGTGCAGGCGCACCCAATACTGGCGCGGCGAGCGGATATGTCGCACCAGCGCCAGTTGCCGCAACTCCTGTCACGACAACGCAAATCGCTCCGCCCCCGGCCACTTCGGCACCGACCGACCTTGCGCTGGTTGTTTCAGCACCGGTCGCACCTGCCCCAATCAGCGCCACCAGTGCGACGCAACCCGTACTGGCCGTGGTGCAAGCAATCTTGCAGCCTGCCCGCAGCACAACGGACAGCTCGACCGTCACCCGGCGCACGGGAGCACGCGGAGGCATAACCTCTGTCGATTGACGCACTCTGATCGTTCGACCTGACCCGGCGGCCAAGCTGTAGTTCTGCAAGCAGCTTGCCGTCGGCAGTTTCTCCGTTAGCGTATTGCCAATGGCTGTTTTTCCGACCAGCGCAATCGTTGGTCAGGACGAGACGAAACGCGCTTTGCTGATCGCCGCGGTTGACGCGCGGGTCGGCGGCGTGATGATTTTTTGCGGCCGTGGCACCGGAAAATCCACGGCGGCGCGCGCCCTGGCTGCTACCTTGCCACCCATA
>Ga0105046_10016128_pt1 | contig 11474 bp, 8 predicted proteins | sample MAT03_FD_78385 | JGI IMG/M metagenome (GOLD analysis project Ga0105046, IMG submission 78385) | Freshwater microbial communities from Lake Fryxell liftoff mats and glacier meltwater in Antarctica - MAT-03 (megahit assembly) | ecosystem: Environmental > Aquatic > Freshwater > Ice > Liftoff...
CCAGCCGGTAATCGTGCGTCGCAGCGACTCATAAACCTCGATGTTGATCTCATACGCGCCGCCAAGACGCGAGGTGACCAGTTGGCCAAGTCCGTGCTCGTTGTAATCCTCAGTCGTCAGCTTCAGCACCGGCTTGCTCAGCTCACGGGCCAGCCATACCACGGCCTTCTTGGTCACCGCGGTGTCCCACCTTTGGCCAAAGTTCTCAATCTCGCCCAGCAACCACGGCGTCTTGATGCGCGTCAGCTCCGCGCTCGCCGCGGGGTCAAGCATGAAGCGCGCGTGCGGATGTTCCTGCAAATAGCTCGCGGCGATCTGCGCGCTGATCGGCCCTTCAACAGCGCGTTTCACCACCGCGGCCTTATGCTCGCCAAAGGCCATCAGCAGCAGCTTCCGCGCGGCCAGAATCGAGCCCACACCCATGGTGATAGCCCGGTGCGGCACATTCCACTCACCGAAGAAATCGCTCGAGGCATCCATGCGCGTCACCTTGTCGAGCGTGATCATGCGCGTGCGCGAATCTTTGGACGAGCCCGGCTCATTGAACCCGACGTGGCCGGTGCGGCCAATGCCGAGGATCTGAATATCAATGCCGCCCGCCGCGGTGATCTTGCGCTCGTAGCTGTCGCAGAACTCCGCCACATCGTCAATGCCCTGCGTGCCATCGGGCACATTGATGTTCTCCGGCTTGATGTCGATATGGTCAAAGAGATACTCGCGCATGAAGCGGTTGTAACTCTGCAGATCCTTCGGTGGCATCGGCCAGTATTCATCGAGGTTGAACGTCACCACGTTCTTAAACGAGAGGCCTTCCTCAGTGTGCATGCGCACGAGTTCCTCGTACACGCCCTGCGGGGTCGAGCCAGTCGCCAGGCCCAGCACAGCCATCTGCCGCTTGGCTGCCTTGCTGCGGATCAGCTCGGCAATCTCCTGCGCCACAGCCCGCGATACCGCGCTGCTCGTCGCATAAATCATCACCGGTATCTTCTCTATGTTCGCGGCGAGTACGTGCGGGCCGATGGGCAGAGCCGATGAGGTCGCCTCAGCGGAGGCCGAGGCAGCAGAGCGCGACGAGGGGGCTGATCGAGCCATTTGCGTGTGTTCCTTGCATGCACAGCCGTGCGAGTGCCAAAATCAAGCGAGTCATCGACCGAGAACCAGCCGTAACTCACCTGTACAGGCGTCTGACCTGTCGATTATTCTATAACCATTGCGCGGCCGGGGCGAGTGACCGCACGATAAGGCGCGCTGTCTTAGTTCGCGGTCATCGTAATCAGCGGCAACATCAGCGCCATCAGCAGCCCACCGATGAGCACGAACATCGCCACCACCAGCAGCGGTTGCAGCACCGCCAGGAATCGGCTGCTCTTGCGGTCAAGCTCTTCGGTCATGTCATGGGCTAGTGAGTTGAACGCCGCTTCCAGATCGCCCGAGCGCTCGGCTGCAATCAGCAGCTTGCGTGTCGCCACCGGCAGATACGTTACCTCTTCAACCAGCGAGCGCCACTGCCCCCCCTCGATCAATCTCGTGCGCAGTCGCTCCAACTGCTTGCGCATCGCCGGGTTGGTAATGGTCTGATTGGCAGTGCCCATGGCATCGGCCAGCGGCACACCCGCGCGGCTCATGGCCGCCATTACTGAGAAGAATCTCACGGCTTCCTGCGTTGTCATCACATCGCGCAGCAGCGGCGTGCGCCGCGCCAGCCGAATGAAGCCCGCAACCAAGCCCTGCCGCATGAACACCAGCGCGACGATGCCGACAAACACGGTCGCCAAAATCACAATTATGTGCTCAGCCATCGCCGTGCCCACCGCGATGATCGCGGAGCTGAACCACGGCAAGTCCGAGTTCATCTCCTTGAGCCCCTCACCTAGCTTGGGCACCACCAGCGTGAGTAGGCCGAAGGTGACGATCAGTGCGATGCACATGACAATCACCGGATAAACCATCATTGTTACGGCCCGGCCGGCGACCATCAACGTGCGCCGCGTGGTGATGGCAATTTGCTTGGCCGCTCCTGCCAAATCGCCCGATCGCTCCGCGGCTTTGTAAACCGCCACCGTCACCGTATCAAATGAGTTCAGGTCGCGGCAGGTATCGCTGAAACTCGCACCTGCTGCCACCAGTTCCTTCATCTTGTTCACCGTGGCGCGGGCCGGCGCGCTCACCGTCTCAGCCACCACCTCTAACGCCTCAACGAGCGGCACGCCGCGGCTGAGAAGCTGGGCCAACTGCTCATTGAGCACCAGATTGTCCGAAGCGCTGATCTTGCCCGATCGCGCCAGCGCCTTGGGCATGGCGTATGCCGATGCGAGCGTCAGCTTCTCGCGCTTAAGTTGATCGGCCAGCGCAGCGCGATTGCGTGCATCGCGCCAGCCAATGGTCGTCTTGCCGCCTTGGCGGGTGGCTTGAAAGAGAAACGGGGTGAGGGCAGGGGCGCGAGACATTGCAGCAGCAGAGGGTATCGTGATGCGCTAAGGCCTGGCTTCAGTCAGTCGCCGCAAGCACAGCCAAACGTCAGCGGACCGACACCGCCGCGGCGACGGCATTGCGAAACATCATCATGCCCGGCGTGGGCAGGGCTCGAAGCGATTGCGGCAGGCGAGTCCAATAAGGGTGGCGATTCCATTGCAGAAAGCGTTCGGGATGCGGCATCAAGCCGAAAATCCGCCCAGTTGCATCGCAGATGCCCGCCACTGCCCCCTCCGAGCCGTTGACATCGGTGCCGTACGTCACCGCGATTTGGCCAGCGTCTTGCAGCCGCGGCAGGATGCTGGCGTCGCCTGTCACAAAGCGGCCTTCGCCGTGGGCAATCGGCAGCAGCATGGCATCGGCCGCCAAACCAGTTGCTGCATATGCGTCGGCTAAACCGGCCGTCCAAAGGCAGGCCGATTTGGGATATGCGACCGGCACCCATGCACCGATGAAACGGCCGCCAGAGTTGTGCTGGAGAGAAACCTCCTGCGCCGGTGGTGTCGCAGGCCACTGCCCCGCGGTTGCATCGCCCGTGTGCGGCCCGGGCAGCAACCCGGCCTGCACGATGACCTGAAAACCATTGCACACCGCGATCATCGGCACGCCGCGGGCTGCGGCAGCGCGCAGCGCGGGCCAGAGCCGATTCTTGAGGCGAACGGCGAAGATGCGGCCGCTGGCGATGTCATCACCATAGGAAAAACCACCGGGAAACCCGATGAGTTCATACTGCTCTATGGTTTGCGGAGCGGCGATAAGTGCATCGAGGTGAATGAGTTCTGGCTGCGCACCGGCCTGCGCAAAGCCCGCGCACATCTCCGCATCACAGTTTGTGCCTGCCGTGCGAACCACTAGCGCCTTGGGCGCAGCAGCGCTGCGCTGCGGCGCGCCTGAAGCGGGGCTGACAGAAGCGGGGGATCCAGTTGACTGCTCGGCGGCGGGCATTTTCCAGTTTAGGTCTGGCCGCTCTCGCTTGGGGCTGGGTCTATCTTGAAGCAACATGCCCGAGCAACACCACCTTGGCCCCGCCGTTGGCCCCTCCGTTGGCCCCTCCGTTGGCCCCTCCGCTGGCCCTACTTCTGGCTCGCCACTCGCACCGCAGCACGCTGCTGATTTGCTCGCCGCGGCGATTGACCGCTGTGGCTCGCCCGTCTGCGTGGGGCTTGACCCAGTTCTCGATAAGTTGCCGGCCGTGGTGCGCGCGGGCCATAGTGAACCCGTCGAGGCCATTCGCGCGTTTTCACTCGGTGTCATTCGCGCGGTCGCTGGCCAAGTGCCCGCCATCAAGTTTCAATCAGCGTGTTATGAGCGTTATGGTGCCCCCGGGCTATCCGTGCTGGAGCATGGCATCGCCGTAGCCCGAGAGCTTGGCCTAGTGGCCATTCTGGATGCCAAGCGCGGCGATATCGGCATTTCGGCCGAGCATTACGCCGCGGCGGCGTTTGGCCGCATGCATGCAGATTGGCTCACGGTCAGTCCGTATCTGGGGCCAGACACACTTGAGCCATATCTGGCAGAGCGTTATGCCACAGCGGGCAAAGGCATTTTCGTACTGGTGCGTACCAGCAACCCAGGGTCAGACCTTTTTCAGACGCTGCCAATGGCTGACGGGCGCAGCGTGGCGCACATGATGGCCGATGCGGTAGACGCCGCGGGCTCGCGCAGCATCGGCGTTAGCGGGCTCTCAACTGTCGGGGCCGTTGTGGGCGCCACCAAGCCAGACGATGCCGCCCGCTTGCGTGCGCGCATGCCAAATGCCATTTTTCTGGTGCCGGGCTATGGCGCGCAGGGTGGCACGGCGGCAGACATTGTCGCTCTGGTGCGCGCTGGCTCCGGGTCAGTGGGCACCCGCGGCGTGCTCGTCACGGCCAGTCGCTCGGTCATTTACGCCTTTTCAGAGCAGCAGGGTGGGCAGTTAGAAAAGATTGGCGCTGCGGATGGGTGGATGGTGGCCGTTGCCGACTCGGCAAGCACGCTTGCCAGTGAAATCGCCATGATTTGCCGGTAGTGGCCGGGGCCTACCTTTGGCCCGTATGCCTAAGCCAGAATTTTTGACTGCGCAGTTCATCACCAGTGCGATCACGATCTTCATCGTGGTGCACGTTCTGTTGGGACTCGCAGGTATCTCTATTTACCTTGAGCGCAAGATCTCGGCGTACATCCAGGACCGCATCGGCCCCAACCGCACCGGTTTCGATCTGGGCCTGCCGCTGCTCAAAGCATTATTCGGGAAGTTCAAGTTCTTCGGCCTCGGTCAGTCCTTGGCCGACGGCATCAAGATGTTCTTGAAGGAGGACTTCACGCCGCGGGGGGTTGACAAGGTCCTCTTCATGCTCGCGCCCGGCATCGTGGTGGTGCCAGCTCTAATGGGTTTTGCCATCATCCCGTGGGGTGGCGCGCTGGAGTTCCCCCGCGTGGTCATCCCGGTTCTCAACTGGGTCATCGAGCCAGCGTTAGTGCAAGTTGTTGGCGCAAACATAAACATCGGCATCATCTTTCTGCTGGCCGTTGCCTCGCTGGGCATTTACGGCATCGCCCTTGGGTCGTGGGCCAGCAACAACAAGTATTCATTCCTCGGCGGCCTGCGCGCCAGCAGCCAGATGCTCAGCTATGAGATTCCGCTGGGCCTGTGCATCATCACGGTGCTGCTGGTTACCGGCACGCTGCTGCCCGCGGGCATCATCAACTGGCAGATCGAAAATGGCTGGCTGATTCTGAGCCAGCCCGTCGCCGGAGTGCTGCTCTTTATCTGCATGCTCGCTGAATGCAACCGCGCACCGTTCGACAATGCCGAGTGCGAGGGTGAGCTGGTCGGTGGTTACCACACCGAGTACTCGTCGATGCGGTTCGGCCTGTTCTTTCTGGCCGAATACACCCACATGGCTACCAACGCGGCCTTTTTCGCCGTCATCTTCCTGGGCGGCTGGACGCTCATTCCCTTCGTCTCTGTGCCGCTGCTGCGGGCCGAGGATGTGGGCATTTTCGCCGTGTTGGCCAAGTTTGCCGTGCTCTTTGGCAAAGCCGTGCTGCTGGTCTGCTTCATGATCGTCATACGCTGGACCCTGCCGCGGCTTCGCTATGACCAGGTCATGCAGATGGGCTGGCAGGCGATGATTCCGCTCTCCATCTTCGTCGTCATCGTCAATGCCATCATGATCTTTTACGGCCAGACCTCGCTGCTAGCCATGCTGGCCGCCAACGTGGCCATTGTGTTGATCATGCTGGCCGTACAGCCGTTGCTGCCACGAGGCACCAGTAACCGCAAGCTTCGCCTGGCTGGCTCGCGCTTCAGCCCGCTGACCGATGAGACCGGGCGTGCGGCCATGCTGCCCGGTTACGTCACTGAGGACGATCCGGCCAACATCATGCCGACGACGGGCGTTCGCTAACCCTGCCAATCGGGTAATTCAGGCGCAAGCGATGCACTTGCACGCGTTGACATGGAGCCTCTTGCTGCCTGCAGCGGTAGTTTTCTCCGACTTCGGTGCATCACTTGCTCCGGTCAGCATCGTCATTAGCAGTTCTTCAGTATGGCCAATCAGCCACGCGCCGAACTTGGCTTTGGCCATGAGCCGCGGCGTCTTGTACACCTCGCCAGTGACGCACATCAACTGCGCCGAGATGCTGTCGGCATCCATGGTTGCCAGCTCGTTAGCCACGATCGCATCGACACCCTTGCGCGCCAGCTTGCCTTGCGCTGATGCCAGAAGTTCGCGCTTGTGCTCAAGGGCAAAGCCGATCATCACCTGCTGATACTTAGCCCGTTTGCGCCGGGCTGATGCCGCCGCGAGCAAGTCTGGCGTCGGCTCGAGTTGCAGCACCGTCGGCCCGGCTTCGCGCCGCAGTTTGCCTTTGAGCATCGGCGCAGCGGGGCGATAGTCAGCCACCGCCGCGGCCATAATCAGCGCATCGACACTGGGCTGATGCTTGCTGAGCAGCTTCTGCAAGTCTGCCGTGCTGACGAATCTGTGCGTCTGTATCAGCCGATGCTCGGGCGCTGCGCGGCCCCCGACTGGCCCGAGGAGCAGGACTACGCGCCAGCCACGATCCGCCGCGGCTTGGGCAATCGCCATGCCCAGCTTGCCGGAGGACCGATTGGCGATGTAGCGAACCAGGTCAATGGCTTCGTGTGTTGGGCCTGCGGTAATCAGTACCGCGGGCCGATCGGAGTCCTTGGCGATGGCGATACGGGTGCGGCCAAATGAAGTTTGGTGCGACTTTGAAGCAGTTCGTTTCATTTCTTCAGTTTCTCGATTTTCAGAGTCGGCAAGTCAGCGTTCTTGGCAGAGATGACGACCTCGCCGCTATCACTCGTTGGCCAAACGGGGCGGCAGAGCAATCGCGTCGCCCAGCAAGTCATCTGGGCGGCGAGAGATTCCTCATCCCACCCTTTGCGGCCCTCGGCCCCTGCGCCCTCACCTCGGCTCAATCCGACGGCCAGCGGCAAATAGGCCAGCACATGTCCGTCCGATGCGGCGATGCGCACCGTCGTCGGTGTTCCGGCCTCCATCGCAACTTCAGCTAAGCGCATCGTGTGCCATGGCAGCACATCCGTATCGTCCGCCGCATGAGTAAACAGCACAGGCGTGTTGCCCAGCCGCGCGGCCCAGAACGTCGGCTCAGGCCCCCACACACCGCCAACCAGATAGCCAAGCACAGGTATAAAATGGTTGCTGATTGAGCGCCAGTTGGAAAAGGCCGAGCCACTGATGATGCCGCGCACAGGCGCGCCCTCTTCGTGCAGTTTGCTCGCCGCGGCGAGCGCATACACCCCGCCCATCGAATGGCCGTAAAGGATCACCTGGTCGCGCCCGATGGTCGGCAGTTGGCGCGCATAGCGAACCGCCGCCGCCGCATCATCTGCAAAGCCAAGGTTCGTCTTGTCGGCCTGTGTGCTGGAGCCAAAGCCGCGGTAGTCAAAGCTCAGCACGCAGAACCCGGCCTCCACAAAGGCGTCTGCCATGTTGGAGTTCACCGAGTCGTAGACGCCGTGACAAAACACCACGATGTGGCCACCGGGGAGAGCAGTTTGCTGCTTGGATGAATCGGCAGGATAAAGCCAAGCGTCCAGGGTGACGCCATCGGTCGAAGCAATGCGATGCTGGGTGATGTTGGCCGGAATGGTGCGCACCACGCCGCCAGCGGGCACCATGTCCATCGCAAGGCAGCCCGGCAGCAAAAGCAGGTAAATCGCGCACAAGCCCGCGCGATAGGTGGCGGGTGACGCAAGAGTGCGATTTGACATGGCAACTGGCAAGGGCGGCTGGGAAAAACAAGTGTAACTCCTGATGTACAAGCAGACTCGCGCGAGCCGGCTGGCGCAGCATCGCTATATTCGACCATGCACCAGCACAGTAAATCTGGCTTTTTCGCATTGCTCTGGGGTGTGATGCGGCACACGATGCGGCTGGCGCTACTGCCGCTGTGCGCGTTGCTCGCTCTCGGGGGCTGCCGCAGCGCCGATGGCCCGCAAAATCGCAGCACAACCGATGTCAACCCCGCTGCCGCGCGAGAGACGGTGAAGTGGGCCATCGCCCTGCATGGCGGAGCCGGCACGATTGATCGCGACTCGCCACCCGAGCTTGTTGCGCGGCATCAGGCCTCTCTCACCGCCGCACTCGATCGCGCGGTGGCCCTGTTGCAAGGCGGGTCATCAGCCATGGATGTTGCCGAGCAAGTGGTGCGCATGCTCGAGGATGACGAGCTGTTCAACGCAGGCAAAGGCGCCGCGCTCACCGCCCGTGGCGAGGCCGAACTTGATGCGGCCATCATGGATGGTGCCACCCTCCGCTGCGGCGCAGTGGCCGGTGTGCGCACCGTCAAAAACCCCATCTCGATCGCGCGGCTCGTCATGCAAAAAAGTAAGTTCATCCTCCTCTCCGGCGGCGGAGCTGAGGAGTTTGCCGATACGTTCCGCGGCCAGCCAAACATTGAGCGCGTGCCCAACTCCTACTTCATTACGCCGCGCCGCCAGAAGATGCTGCGCGAGTATCTCGCCGAGCAAGCCGATGCCTCTTCGATTATCTCCGGTAGCTTGCCCGCACGCTTTGGCACGGTTGGATGCGTGGTGATGGATTCAGCAGGAAATCTCGCCGCGGCGACCAGCACCGGCGGCCTCACGGGTAAGCAGTTCGGCCGCATTGGCGATGCGCCGCTCATCGGTGCGGGTACTTACGCAACCAACGCCAGCGCTGCCGTCTCGTGCACGGGCACCGGCGAGCAGTTCATTCGCCACGGTGTTGCCAAAGCACTGACGATGCGCATGGAACTGCTTGGCGAGCCCGCGGCGGTGGCCGCCGCGCACATCGTCGGCCGCGTACTCGCACCCGATGATGGCGGGCTGATCGCGGTCAGCAAAGGTGGCGAGATCGCCATGGCCTACAACTCTGCGGGCATGTTTCGGGCCGCCGCGGATTCGTCCGGTTGGCGGCTGGTTCGCATCTGGGACACAAAATGACGACCAAGCACACGTATCGGCTTCTTGCTTTAGCGCTGGTGGCGAGCACGCTCGTACTCGGGGCGTTTGCGCCCAGCGCATTCGCGAACACGCAGATCAGTGAGGGCGCTGCGGCGCAGACAGCTTCGTCAAAGATCATCGCGGCGGCTGCTGGCGCCGAGCCGGTTGGTCCGATCATGGCGGAGCCACAGAAGGGAACGGCGGTCATCGTCGGTGGGGGGCTGAGCAAGAACAACGCGGCGGTTTGGAGTGCGTTTCTAGATGCAGCGCATTCAGCCCATGTGGGCAAAAGCGGCCCGGTGCGCATCGCTGTACTCGCCACGGCCAGCGGCGTGGCCGATGAGGCCGTAGCCAATACCAAGCAGGCCATCGAGCTGCACAGCAAGCCCGGGCAGTTCGATGTCTTCGAGCTTCCGGTGCGAGCTGGCGATGTGAAAGCTGCGGGTGATGCGCAGATTGCCACCATGCTTGATGATGTCTCCGGCGTGTGGTTCACCGGCGGCGATCAATCGCGCATTACCGACACGCTAACCAAGGATGGACGAGACCGCCCAGTCATGCAGGCCATTCGCGCTGTCGTACTGCGCGGCGGCGTGGTGGGTGGAACATCCGCCGGCGCAGCAATCATGAGCCGCATCATGATCTCGGGAGGCAGCAGCGAGCGCTGGCTCACGCAACTCTTTGAGAAGTCGGATGACAAGCTCTCGGTGGAGTCGGGTTTGGCCTTCGTCGGCGACATGGTCGTGGATCAGCACTTCATTTCCCGCGGCAGGATTGGCCGCCTGGCATCGGTGCTCGCCTCGCAGAGTGTCAAGCTTGGTCTCGGAATCGCTGATGATCACGCGGTCGTCGTCAATCTTGCAACTGGATCGGTGCGTGCGATTGGCACGCCCACCGCAGTAGTGGTGCTCGATGCACGCTCAGCGGTACGCGCGCGCATCGAAAGTAAGCCCGCAAGCGCCGATGGCCCCGCCATGGCGGGTTATGAAGAGCTGCGCGGCCTGCGCTTCTGGCTCATGGGTGGCGGCGATGAACTGCTGCCGCCAGGAAGCCCCGCAGCAAAGGCGGCCATCGCCGAGCGGGTAGCGCGAGATGCCGGAGCCAAAGTTGCCGCGACGGCCAGCGATAGCGGCGAGCTTCTCATTCGTACGCAAGCGCGAGTCCGTCCGGACGTGCAGCTTTCAGCACGCGACACGCCCAGCGAAACGATTGAAGCAGGGCGGCTCATCGGCCAGATTGCCGATGAGCCATTTAGTCGCGACGCCATGAAGCAAATCTTCAACACGGCTCGGCAAGCCATGATGGATCACTGGTTTACCGCCAAGCCACCAGCCGGCTCGACCAGCGTACAAGGTGTTGCCCAAATGCCGCCAGCAGTGCAACAAATACACATCGCCGCGGCGGGCGAGCTCTTTGAGTTGCACTTCAACCTGGGCCCTGCATCGCATCTGGCAGCGGAGCAGGCCGGTGCCGGTTCGTTGATGCGGGCGAACGCCGCGCGAGCGAAGGGCGACACAACCCCGTCACTTACCCGTGAGAACACGATGCCTGCGCTGCATGATATTGAAGTGACGATCCGCCGAAAGTAAGTGTTCTTCCCGCTCACCGCTGACTCCCATTGGCCAAGCCCGACCCCTCCAAACCAAAGTTCGACAGCTTCCGAACCAGTCCGCTGATCGCCAATGGCGGCACAGTCGATAAGTCTGCGGTCTTTCGCGCGGCCAAGGTGCCGCTGCGCGTACTTGACGATGATGAGGTGTTGGAGCGCGAGATGCTCGCGCCCAAAAGTGACGCAGGTGATGGGGGGGATGTCGATGAAACCGCTGAGGATGGCGCACAGATTCAGGACGCGCCTGGCCTCTCGCAGGCAGTCACCTTCCATCTCAAGCGCAATCTCGACAAGCGGCTGGACAAGTATTTGTGCGATCGCATCACGTTCATGAGCAGGTCGCAGCTGCAGGAGCTTATCGGGCAAGGGCAGGTCGTCGTCAACGGTCGTGTGGGCAAAAACAGCACCAAGCTTAAAGCGGGCGATCTCGTCACGGTGCAAGTTCCGCCGCCACCGGCAGAGCACATCGCGCCCGAGAACATTCCCATTGTCGTGCTGCTTGAAGATGAGCACATGCTGGTGGTCAACAAGTCGCCAGACATCATCGTGCATCCGGCCCGTTCAGAGAAGGGCGGCACGCTCATCAACGCCGTTGCGTGGCACGTGCTGCACGGCAGCCCGCCCGCCGCGGGCCCGAATGCCGGGCTCTCAACCGTCGGCTCTGAGTTTGCCAGGCCCGGCGTCGTGCATCGGCTTGATCGTCAGACCTCCGGCGTGATTGTGTTTGCCAAGAGCGATGAAGCACATTGGAAGCTGGCGCGCCAGTTCGAGCAGCGCACGACCGACAAGCGATACATCGCCATTGTTCACGGTCATGTTGAGCCGGACGTAGACGTGATCGATATTCCCCTTGGCCCGCATCATTCGCGTGAGAAGGGGTATCGCGAGATGCAAGTGGTGCGGCACGATCAGCTGGGCAAGCCCGCCGTCTCCCTC
>Ga0105046_10016131_pt1 | contig 11473 bp, 11 predicted proteins | sample MAT03_FD_78385 | JGI IMG/M metagenome (GOLD analysis project Ga0105046, IMG submission 78385) | Freshwater microbial communities from Lake Fryxell liftoff mats and glacier meltwater in Antarctica - MAT-03 (megahit assembly) | ecosystem: Environmental > Aquatic > Freshwater > Ice > Liftoff...
CAACAAGGCACGTTTCGAGCAGATGCGCGAGTTCTTCGGTGACGTCGGCAGCGGTGACCGCGCCGGCATCTGGGAAGACGTGCCCCAGGAGCGTCCGGAATTCCGTGCCGAAACCAAGCGCCATGTCATCAAGCTGCTGAAGAAGCGCAAGGCCGAGGAGATGATGTGATGGGCGCAGCGCCGAAACTGAATTACGTCATCGACCACGACCGCGCGGGCGGTTACTGGGGTGCGGTGTACGTGTTCACGGCTATCAAGGGGCTGCAGGTCATCATCGACGGTCCGGTGGGTTGCGAGAACCTGCCCGTCACCAGCGTGCTGCACTACACCGACGCGCTGCCCCCGCACGAACTGCCCATCGTCGTCACTGGCATCGAAGAAGAACAGCTCGGCCGCGAAGGCACCGAAGGTGCCATGAAGCGCGCCCATGCCGTGCTCGACCCCGACCTGCCCAGCGTGGTAGTCACCGGCTCAATCGCCGAGATGATCGGTGGCGGCGTCACGCCAGAAGGCACGACGATCCAGCGTTTCCTGCCGCGCACCATCGACGAAGACCAGTGGCAGTGCGCCAACCGCGCCATGTTCTGGCTGTGGACGCAGTACGGCCTGCGCAAGGTGCCGCAGCGCGTACCCTTTGCTGAGCGCCCGGCCGGAGAGAAGCCGCGCGTCAACCTTATCGGCCCTTGCTACGGCACGTTCAACATGCCCAGTGACCTGGCCGAGATTCGCCGCCTGGTGCAAGGCATCGGTGCCGACGTGAACATGGTCTTTCCGCTGGGCAGCCACCTGGCCGATGTGTCGCGCCTGGTGGAAGCCGACGTCAACATCTGCATGTACCGCGAATACGGCCGCATGTTGTGCGAAGCGCTCGAGCGCCCCTACCTGCAGGCACCCATCGGCCTGCACAGCACGACGGCGTTTCTGCGCGAACTGGGTCGCTTGTTGAACCTCGACCCCGAGCCCTTCATTCAGCGCGAGAAACACACCACCATCAAGCCCATTTGGGACTTGTGGCGCAGCGTGACGCAAGACTTCTTCGGCACCGCCAACTTTGCGGTGGTGGCCGGCGAGACCTACGCACGCGGCATTCGCCACTTCCTCGAAGACGAGATGGGCCTACCCTGCAACTTCGCCATCTCGCGCACCGCCGGTGAAAAAACCGACAGCGAGACCGTGCGCAAGTTGACCCACGAAAAGACACCGCTCGTCATGTTCGGCAGCTACAACGAACGCATGTACCTGGCCGAGATGGCCGCCGGCTTCGGGCCACGGCCGATGTACATCCCGGCCTCTTTCCCGGGAGCCATCATTCGGCGGGCCACAGGCACACCGTTCATGGGCTATGCGGGTGCGACCTACATCATCCAGGAGTTCTGCAACGCGTTGTTCGACGCGCTGTTCAACATCCTGCCGCTGGGCACCGACCTCGACAAGGTGGAAGCCACCCCGGCCCGAGGCAACGCCGACACCAGCCTGCCCTGGAACGCCGAAGCGCAGGCCAAGTTGGCCGAGTACGTGGCCGCAGAACCGGTGCTGGTTCAGATCTCGGCAGCCAAACGGCTGCGCGATCTGGCCGAACAAGCCGCACGGCGCGACCTTGCCGAAAGGGTGACCGAAGCACACGTGGACCAAGCCCGCAACCGCCGGGGCGTGGGCGTGCCGGGATGAAGAACATTGGCGCATCGCGCCCTACCGAACACGCGCTCAGCATTTCTGAGCGCTGTCCATTGCCGCCTCAAGGGCGGAAATGGTTCAACCCCGCAACCGCTGGTTGCGGACTTCGCTGCAAGGCGTTCTCTGAAGGAGTTTGACCTATGGCTTCCAACGTGAATCCGTCAGGACTGAATGACGAAGAGTGCCAAGAGTTCCACAAGTACTTCGTTCAGGGGTATGTGCTGTGGGCTATTGGTGCTTTCTCTGCACACAGCCTGGTCTGGATCTGGCGTCCCTGGTTCTAAGAAATATCTGAGAGGCTAACCATGGCACATGAATCCGCTGGCTTGCACACGTTCCACCGCGAAGGCTCTCTTGAGGGTTTTCAAGGCATCTTCTTTGTGCTGTTTGTCGTGTTCCTGGGCGTGGCCCTGGCCTCGATGCTGTTTGCACAGAACTGGCGCAACTTACTGCCAGGGGCAGAAGGCGCACGGTCGATGTTGGATGGCGTGAGAACCGCTGTCTACACCGTCATTTCTCAACTAAGTTAGTACAAAGGAAAGCAACATGTGGCGTTTTTGGCGCGTTGTCGATCCCCGCAAGGCGATCATTCTTGTCGGTCTGATGATCGCGTTCGTTTCGACGAGCATCCACCTGATCCAGATCAGTGGCGATCGGTACAACATCAATTCTTGGCACCCCGACACCATGAAGGCGGCGGCAGCCAAGGCGGCGCAAAACGCGCCGAATCCGAAGTAACGGCTTCGGTCGTTTCTGCAGGCGGGCGCGCATGTGTCCGTTCGAACGGTGCGCCTGCCCATTCATTTACACAAGTCGATTACCACGTCGCAGCTGCAGACAGTGCTGGCACGTCGCCAGCCAGACGGAGGACTAACAAATGGCCATGCTGAGTTTTGAACGACAGTACCGCGTGCGCGGTGGCACCCTGCTGGGGGGCGACCTGTTCGACTTCTGGGTGGGTCCGTTCTACGTCGGCTTCTTCGGCGTCACGACCGCCTTCTTTGCCTTGCTGGGCACGACCATGATTCTCTGGGGTGCGGCTATGGGCCCGACCTGGAATCTCTGGCAGATCAGCATCGCCCCGCCCGACCTGTCATACGGCCTGCGCATGGCGCCGCTGATGGAAGGTGGGTTGTGGCAGATCATCACAGTTTGCGCGCTCGGTTCATTTGTCTCTTGGGCGCTGCGAGAAGTTGAAATCTGCCGAAAACTCGGCATGGGCCTGCACGTGCCCTTCGCTTTCTCCTTCGCGATCCTGGCCTACGTCACGCTGCAGATCATCCGCCCCGCGCTGCTTGGTGCATGGGGACACGCGTTCCCTTACGGCATCTATAGCCATCTGGACTGGGTCAGCAACGTTGCCTACCAATACCTGCACTTCCACTACAACCCGGCACACATGATTGCCGTGACTTTGTTCTTTGCCACGACGCTCGCGCTGTCGATGCACGGCGGCCTGGTGCTGTCTGCGGTGAACCCGGGCAAGGGCGAGTTGGTGAAGACGCCCGAACACGAAGACACCTTCTTCCGCGACTTCATTGGCTACTCGGTTGGAACGCTCGGCATTCACCGGGTTGGTCTTTTCCTGGCCTTGTCGGCGGTCTGGTTCGCCGCGCTGTGCATCGTGATCAGCGGGCCGTTCTGGACACGCGGTTGGCCTGAATGGTGGGGCTGGTGGCTCAACATGCCGATCTGGATGTAACGCGAACGCAGGAGACACAACATGGCGCAATTCAAACCCCTGTTCTCGCTTGAGAACCAGAACCTGCTCACCGCGGTGCAGCCGGTCGGTCCACTGCACGACGGCCCCTCACTCCCCAGCGGCGACTGGCGTCGCACTGGCAAGCCCCTCCTGTTTCACCTGCTCGGCCGCATCGGCAATGCGCAGATTGGTCCGATCTACTTGGGTGGACTGGGCGTGGCTTCGTTGGTGTTCGGCACGCTGGCCTTCAACATCATCGGCTTCAACATGCTGGCCTCGGTGGATTGGAGCCCGATGCAGCTGATTCGTCAGCTGTTCTGGCTGGCGCTCGAACCACCACCCCCGTCCTTCGGTCTGAACATTCCGCCGCTGGCTCAAGGCGGTTGGTGGTTGATTACGGGCTTCCTGCTCACATCGTCGCTGCTGCTGTGGTGCGCACGCACTTATCGCCGCGCCCGTCAGCTGGGGTTGGGAACCCATGTGGCCTGGGCCTACCTCGCAGCGATCTGGCTGTATCTGGTTTGCGGCTTTTTCCGCCCGATCATGATGGGCAGCTGGTCTGAGGCAGTACCGTTCGGAATCTTTCCGCACCTCGACTGGGTCTCGGCCCTTTCCTTGCGATATGGCAACCTGTTCTACAACCCCTTCCACGCGCTTTCAATCGTCTTCCTCTACGGCTCGGTGCTGCTGTTTGCGATGCACGCAGCCACCATCCTGGCAGTGGGCCGTTACGGCGGTGAGCGAGAAATCGAACAGATTGTTGACCGTGGCACGGCCAGCGAACGTGCAGCACTGTTCTGGCGCTGGACGATGGGTTTCAACGCCTCGATGGAATCCATCCACCGCTGGGCTTGGTGGTTCGCTGTGTTGACCCCACTGGTAGGCGGCATCGGCATCCTGCTGACCGGCACGGTGGTGGACAACTGGTACTTGTGGTCCATGAAACACGATGTCGTGCCTTCTTATCCGCAGGTCTACCCAATCAGCATCGACCCCGCCCTGTTGGGAGCCAAGCCATGAGCCGCAACTTGAGTTTGAAACAGTCCGGCCTGCGACTGCTGGCCGCTGGCCTGGCCGCGATGGCTCTGATCGGTTGCGGCGAACGGCCGCCGATCGAGACCAAGCAATTGGGCTATCGCGGTACCGGGATGGAGCAGAACGTCAACCCGCGGCGCGAAGCGGAGAAGCTGGCGGCCAACCAGGCCCCGGTTGCCGCAGATGAGGCCAGTGCAGACGGTCCTAAGGCGGGGCAGGTTTACCAGAACGTCAAGGTCCTGGGCGATCTCAGCGTGGCTCAGTTCTCGCGCCACATGAACGCCATCACGCAGTGGGTGTCGCCGACCGAAGGCTGTTCCTACTGCCACGTTGGCAATAATTTCGCCGACGACAGCAAGTACACCAAGATCGTGGCGCGGCGCATGATCCAGATGACACAAACCGTCAATCAGGATTGGACGAAACACGTCGCCGGAACGGGCGTGACCTGCTACACCTGCCACCGCGGCAAGCCTGTGCCCGAGTACGTCTGGTACAAGCCTGCCGATCGCAAGTACACCGAGAACTCGATCATGGGTGACTTGGCTGGACAGAACTATGCATCGACGTCTGTGGGTCTTTCCTCGCTGCCCTTCGATCCATTCACGCCCTACCTGCTGCAGGACAAGCCCATCCGTGTAAACGGCAATGAGGCACTCAGGTTCACGGGTGATGCTGCCAACAACAAGAGTACCAAACAGGCGGAACACACCTATGCGCTGATGATTCACATGTCGCAGGGTCTTGGGGTGAATTGCACCACCTGCCACAACACACGCAACTGGCAAGAGTGGACGAATGCGCCACCGCAGCGTGTGACGGCCTGGTACGGCATCCGTATGGCACGCGAGTTGAACAACACCTTCATGCTGCCTTTGACGGACACCTTCCCAGCCAACCGCAAGGGTGTTCACGGCGATGTGGCCAAGGTCAACTGTCTGACCTGTCACCAAGGTGTACAGAAGCCGTTGTACGGTGCAGCGATGGCCAAGGCCTACCCTGAACTGCTCAAGACTTCACCGGCGGCGGCTGCTGCGTCGCCGCTGGCAACCACAGCACCGGAGGCCGCTGCCCCGGGTACGTCGGTCAATGCCGCTGCTGCCAAGCCGGTTGCCCTGAAGTAGGAACCCGGCCCAGCGTGTGGGCCGGGCCTGTTCTTCGCAGTATGGTTGGATGATGAACAGGCCCGCTCCGCTTGCGACGTCGAACTTGGCCAGAACGACGTCCGAATCTCAAAGTCGTACTGAAACGGTGTCCACTGAGATGCCGGCCCCGACCACCTCTACAACGTCACACACCGTCCCACAGGCTGACGATGTGGTCGTTGTGCTGCTCATTGACCTGGCACGGGGAAGTTTGCTGTGGGGCTGGTCCCGGGTGGTCTGCGGCAACTGGCTGCTGCGCAAGGTGCCGGGGCTGCGTTTCGCCAAAGCAATGGGCAGCGGTGACGACGGCGGGTTCGGACTCAAGCCCAGCGCAACGAGACAGTCTCTTTTTGCGGTCTTCGATGGCGAAGCCGCAGCTGAAGGCTTCCTGACCTCTTCTCCGACGATGGCCGCCTACCGGGCGCATTCCCGCGAGTGTTTGGTCGCCGTGCTGCGGGCCACGTCCTGCCGGGGCTTGTGGGACGGCAAGAGCATTGCCGTCACCGCCCGGACAGCTCCTGCGGATCTGACGGCCTTGCCCGCCGTGACGGACGACGTCGTCAGCGCTGGCACAGCCCCTGTGGCAGCGCTGACGCGGGCCTCCATCCGACCGAGCCGCGCCTGGGCTTTCTGGCGCTACTCGCCAGCTTCGGAGCATTCGCTGGCGCAGGCCGCCGGATGCCGCCTGGCTGTCGGCATGGGCGAAGCGCCACTGCTGCGCCAGGCCACTTTCAGCGTATGGGACCGACAGGAAGACATGGACGCCTATTCGCGCCAGGGCCCGCACCTCGAAGCCATACGCGCTTCGCAGCGCGAGGGTTATTTCAGCGAATCGATGTTTGTGCGCTTCAAGGTTTTGCGGCTCGAGGGCCAATTCAAGGGCCGGGCACATGGCTGAACCCGGATCGCTGCGTGGGGACCACCGAGTCGTCGTCGTCGGTGCCGGTGTCGGCGGCCTCGTCAGCGCCTTGCTGCTGGCGTGTCGCGGTTTGGACGTCACATTGGTGGACGCCGCGGCAGGGCCTGGCGGCAAAATGCGCCAGGTCGAGGTCGACGGCGCGCGCATCGATGCGGGCCCCACCGTGTTCACCATGCGCTGGGTCTTCGACCAGATCTTCGCCCAGGCGGGCACCACGCTCGAAGCCGAACTTAAGCTGCAGCCCCTGTCGGTGCTGGCCCGTCACGCCTGGCGTAGTGGCAAGGGCAGACCGCATGCGCCGGGCACCGACCGCCTAGACCTGCTGGCCGACAAGGTCGCCTCGGCCGACGCCATCGCCCGCTTTGCCGGCCCCGCAGAGGGGCGGCGTTACATCGCGTTCTGCGAAGAGACACGGCGGCTGTATGAGCGCCTGGAAGGTGCCCACATCCGTGCACAGCGCCCCAGCCTGATGGGCATGGCGCATCGGCTGGGGCCCGGCGGCCTGGCCACGCTGGCCAGCCTCGGGCCCTTTCCCTCGATGTGGCGGCGTCTGGCCCACCACTTCGAAAGCCCCCGCCTGCGGCAGCTCTTCGGCCGCTACGCCACGTACTGCGGTACATCGCCCTGGTCGGCCCCGGCCACGTTGATGCTGGTGGCGCATGTCGAGCAATGCGGCGTATGGTCGATCGGCGGCGGCATGCACGTCCTCGCCCAGCGCCTGGCCGGTCTGGCACAAGCTCGGGGTGCCCGCCTGGTTTTCGGCCAGCGCTGCGAGCAAATCGAAACCCGCCAGGGCCGTGTCACGTCGGTGCGCCTGGCTGACGGCCGTATGCTGCCCGCCGATTCGGTCATCTTCAACGGCGACGCCCACGCCCTGAGCCAGGGCCTGCTCGGACCCGGCGTGGCCAGCGCTGCACCGTCGGTGCCGGTGAAGCAGCGCTCGCTGTCAGCGCTGACCTGGGCTGTGCATGCCCCGACCAGCGGCTTTGATATGGTGCGCCACAACGTGTTTTTCGACGACGATTACGCGTCGGAGTTCGATGACATCTTTCGCCAGAGGCGCTTGCCACAACGCGGCACCGTCTACGTCTGCGCCCAGGACCGCGATGACTTGGCCACGACCGCGGGCGGTACCGGCACCACGCGCGCCGAGCGCTTGCTCTGCCTGGTCAACGCCCCGCCCGACGGCGACAGCCGTTCCATTGAAGCTTCGGAGATCGCCTCATGTCAAACCCGCAGCCTGGCGCTGCTGCAGCACTGCGGACTACAGATCGAAGCACAAGCGCAGCAGATGCAAATCACGACGCCCACGGACTTCAACCGCCTCTTCCCTGCCACGGGGGGAGCGCTGTACGGGCCGGCCAGCCAGGGCTGGATGGCGGTGTTCAAGCGTCCGGGCTCGGCGACACCGGTAGCCGGGCTGTACCTGGCGGGCGGCAGCGTTCATCCGGGGCCGGGGGTGCCGATGGCGGCCTTGTCGGGCTGCTTGGCGGTAGAGACGCTGCTGGCGCGCCTCGATTCGACCAGCCGGTCACGCCTGGTGGCTACCTCTGGTGGTATCTCGACGCCCTCAGCGACGACGGCCGACACGGCCTGACCATCATCGCTTTCGTCGGCAGCGTCTTTTCGCCTTATTACGCATGGTCGCGCAGCCGGGGCCGCAACGACCCGGAAGACCATTGCGCCCTCAACGTTGCGCTCTACGGCGAGGGCGGCAAACGTTGGGCCATGACCGAGCGCGGCCGCGACACGATCGAGCGCAACGCAAGCGCCTACCGCATCGGCCCGAGCCGAATGAGCTGGGACGGCCAGACGCTGACTGTCGACATCGACGAGATCACCGTCCCCATCCCACAACGTGTGCGAGGCCGCGTGGTGCTGCGGCCCGGTGCCGTATGCAACTTCATCACCGCCCTGGACGCCGCAGGACGCCACCACTGGGGCCCGATTGCACCCTGCGCCCGCGTCGAGGTTGAGTTGGAACACCCAAAGTTGCGCTGGAGTGGACACGCCTACATGGACGCCAACCAGGGCAGCGAGCCCATAGACCGCGCTTTCTTCGAGTGGGACTGGTCGCGCTCAACGATGACCGATGGGAGCACAACCGTGATTTATGACGTGCGACCACAGCTCGGTCTGGGGCCTGATCGCGTCATCGCCCAGCGCTTTGGCGCCGACGGCAGCCACTGCCCCTTTGTCGCGCCCGCGCGCCAGCCGCTGCCGCGATCAGCCTGGCACATCGCTCGCACCATGCGCAGCGACGCCGAAGTGCCCCCTCGTCAGGTGCAAAGCCTGGAAGACACGCCCTTCTATGCCCGCGCGCTGCTGGACGCAAGCGTGCAGGGCGAGCGGGTCGTCGCCATGCACGAGACGCTGAACGTGCCTCGGCTGGTGAGCTGGCCGGTTCAGATGATGCTGCCCTGGCGCATGCCGCGGCGCAGTGGAAAGGCCTAGCCCAACCGATGCAAGGTGTCGCTGGACAAGCCCAGCGACCGTCTGATCAAGGCGGTTTGACCCGGGAAGCAGCCAAGCGGTCGCTGAGCACCCAACCGCGGGCCTCACTGCCTGTGCGCGGGTTGCGGTAACGCACCTTCGAGAAGTCGCCAAAGCGTTCTTCGGCACTTACCACTTCACCCGGCAGGATGAACACCCCCGCTTGCAGGCATGTGGCCTCTGGTGAGGACATGAATTGCAACCGGCCCGTGCCCACCACGATCTGAGCCGCTGCGTTGGCGGGTACAGCCTTCTGCCCTTGCGCCGCCTTCGCATCGGCCTGCTGACACACAGAGTCTGCAGCAGCCGAACGCGGCAACGCAGCAGCGACAGCAGCCGCAGGTGGCGGTGTTGCTGCGACAACCGGTGCAGGGGGCGGGGCAGGTGCAACAGGTGCAGCAGCGACCGCTGCACTTCGCGCCGCCGGACCCAGGCGATCACTGCGAACCCAAGCCTTGATGTCCACCGACTGATCACTGCGCAGGTAACGCGCCAGCGCGTAGCCATTGGCCTCCAGCAGCACGCCCAGGGCCTCACCGGGTTGGACGAAGACGCCCGGCATTTCGCAACGCTTGTCGGGGGCCGAATAAAAGGGCAGTCGGCCGCGGCCAATCACTTGGCGGGTCGCTGCGGCGGGCATTCGAGCGGCTGAGCGCGCTGCGGACGCGCTGACTTCTATGCAGTCCACCAGTTCCGTTGCTGCAGGGGCTGCGGCTACGGTGGGCGCTGCCGGTGAGGGCACTTGCGCCACGACTGCGGCCGAGACCGAGGCCGGGGCTGGTGGGGTTGTGGGCAGGACCTGCGCCGTCAGCTCAACGCCCGACGCAGCGGGTGCAGGGCTGGCTGCCGAGGCGGCTGCTTCGGCTGCTTCGGCAGCTGCCGCAGACGCTGCCGAGGCCGCAGAAGCCGCAGATGCCGCAGCTGCAGGGCTTAGATAAGGAATCAACAGGGCTGGATAGAACTTGGCCATGCTCGCGCCCAATAGGGGCTTGGTGACCCCTTGGTGACAAGTTGCGCAGTTGACCTTGGCGACATCACCCAAAGGGCCGATTCGGCCCTCGGACGGGGCCGGAAACACCGTATTCAATGGCTCAAGGAACTGTGTGTTCAAGTCGCGCACCATGCGTATGCCGTACCAAGCTGTGCTGCGGGCTGGCGAGCTTTCGGGCCAACTCGCGAAAGCCCGCGTGTTGTGGCAAAAGGTGCAGTTCACGCCGAGCGACTTGGTGATGTGCAGCATCAGGCCATACGTCTTCTCGGCTTGTTGAACGGGTGCCCGCACGTCAGCGCGCAAGGCGGTGGTTCCGGCCACCCGAATGCTTGGGCTGTTGGTGGGGCTCAGCAGGAACTCCAGCAACGGTTCGCCGGGCAGTACGGACAGACCCGTCGAGAGCAAGGCCTTGGAATCGACCGCGGATGGCTTGAACGAACCCTGGTGCTTGGGTGGCTCGGGGCGGAACCAGCGCTCTGTTGGCAAAGGGTTGCCGCGGTGGCAGGTGTAGCAGGTGACTCCGGCTGCGCCGGTGTGCATCTTCCAGTCGTTGTTCAGGGTGCGCACCATTTCGATCATGCGACGTGCAACCACCTTGGTGTACTTCGCATCAGACTCGAACGCGCCCTCGACGTGGCAGTAGGCGCAGCCCTCTTTGGGCGAGACCCACTCGGTCATCGCAGTCATCGTGCGACCGAACTCCCCCAAGGGTTGGTCACCCAGTATCTGGATGTTCTTGTAGACATTGCCTGCGATCGGGCCGTTGGGTCGAACGCGCGCCGGCGCATGGATGGCGGGTGCTTCATGCAGTGCCGCGTTCTCAGCCAGTCGCTGAACACTATCCACTTTCTCCATGCCGGTCCCGCGATAGCCCTGCTGTCCAGACTTGGTGTCAGAGCCTCCAAGAATAAAGAAGACCGGAACCAACACCGCCAGACAAAGCAGGGCGAATGCAAAGATCGCGGGCTTGAAGTAGTTTCTGAAGTCACGCCACATACTTTCCCCCTGCCCCCCAGCAGAACGCACTCGACTGACCGCTCGCTGGCGGTCCTTGCCAGCCCATAGGAAGAGACACAGTGCTAGGAGACGTACAGCCGGGTGCCCGAATAGGTGTCATGCTAACGCAACACAGCGTACTGTCAGCAAAAATTGACAGTCTTTAGGCCTCACTTCTTATCATTGACTTGCCTTTGGCTGGCCAAAACGCGTGCGTGCTCGCGCGGGCCCAGAGAAAACGCCAGCGACCCGACTGCGGACATGCCTTCGATGTAATGCGCCTCGATCTCGGGTGCCGCACGCAGCAGTTCGCGCTCGGCAAGGCGGGTATGCAGCAATGCGCGCAGCCAGAACATCACACGCACCCAGCCAGGCACCCAGATCTGTCGTCGGCGCGCCTGCAAACCGTCGGCGATCATTACGGCCGCTTCCGCAGCCGACAGTGCCGCACGCAGCGGTGCCGGCGTGGCCTGCTGAAGGCGAATGAAAGACGGATGCAGCGCACCTTCGGTCATCAG
>Ga0105046_10016132_pt1 | contig 11473 bp, 5 predicted proteins | sample MAT03_FD_78385 | JGI IMG/M metagenome (GOLD analysis project Ga0105046, IMG submission 78385) | Freshwater microbial communities from Lake Fryxell liftoff mats and glacier meltwater in Antarctica - MAT-03 (megahit assembly) | ecosystem: Environmental > Aquatic > Freshwater > Ice > Liftoff...
CAGTAAAGAGTTTATCGAAAAAAATAAAGGCCAAATTTGGGCAAAAAGCGAATTTGGGAAAGGGAGTGAATTCATTTTTACGCTTCCGGGTATTATAAAATAGTATCAAGTATCAAGTATCAAGTATCAAGTATCAAGTATCAATATCAAGTATCAAGTATCAAGTATCAAGTATCAAGAGCCAAGAGCCAAGATAAAAGCCGTAACCCCCATCTCGTGACCAGTAACTTTAAAAAGGATATCCGATTGCAAAGGACCACAACGAATTTGGAACGTCTTGAATTAGATTTGGAGCATGGAGGGGAAAACCCACATCCACTCTGATAATAAAATACTGATTTAAATATCTTAATCCTGTTCCCCAGCCCACAGCCAATTGTTTTAAAAAAGTACTTGAATTGAACTGACCACCCTTTCGCAGAGGATCATTTTTTGCAAGCCAAATATTTCCTGCATCCAAAAAAACTGCCCACTCAATGCTTTTTGCTATGCGAAACCTGTTTTCGATGTTTCCCAGCAGCATAACTTCTCCACTGTGGTTAATAAGTATATTGGCTACCGAAGTGTCAGCATAAGCACCGGGACCCACCGACCGAAATCTAAAAGCACGAATACTATTTGTTCCCCCTAAATAGTACTGTTTGATGGCAGGCAATGTACCCGAATTACCAACCGGTAATCCCAATCCGGCACTTACGCGTGCTGCAATTCTGTTTTTTCGGGAAACATCCAGATATATCCGGTAATCGAAAGTAGTTTTAACATATTGAGCAAATGTTGTTCCCAGGAATTTTAAAGGTTCTTCACTCGTTTGTTTTTTACCCGCAAGCCTTTGGATTCCATACAATAAATTTCCTGACAAATCGATTACCCCGGTAAATGCACTTTTAAACTTTCGGGGATCATTATCAGGCACGGCATAATGGTATGTATAATTAGTTCCAACCATAAACTGATCAGCGAAACTTTGTTTCAAAAGTGGGTTTACTGATACCAGAGAATCAAACACAGGAGTGCTTTTTAGCTTATGTTGATATGTAATGTCAATTAGATTAAGTTCATGGCTTTTCATTTCATTTTCGGCCCATCTGTAGCCATAAATAAGGCGGAAAAATGACATCTGGTAGAATTGCATCTGATTGATATACCTGTAATCGAGACGGATATGATTATTGGGAATATAACGAGATGAAATAAAATTTGGGTTAATGATTAGATACCTTGGAAATTTTAATTCTGCAGAAATCCCTGCTTCATAATTAAAGCTTCCTACTACTTCTTTATCCGATTTTGCCAACCAGGCTTCTATGCTTCCATTGGTTTTTATTGTTAATTGCTCTCCACCTCCAAAAAGGTTCCGGTTCATGTATGCCAATTCAACACCCGGACCGGCAAAATCGTTCGACTTACTCACCAAATCAGCTTCAGCTCTGAAATTGTTACGTTTATTTGGAGTAATGTCTACAAATACATCAACAAGGTTTGATCCTGAAGTGTCAGGTACTGCATCAATATTTGCAAATTGAAAAACACCTAATGATGATAGATTCTTGTTGGTAATACTGTAATTTTCGGAAGTTAACAGCTCGCCTTTTCCAAAAAGCAAGAAATGACGAAAATATTTAGGCTTTAACAATTTACCTGTAAGAAAGGCAACACCTTTGTATTTAACTGTATCATTGATTGTAAGGGAATCTCTCACTGTATTATCAACCAAAAGAACTTCATTTACATACCAGGGCTTCGTATTTTGAGGATTAATATTTGCTTTTAAACCAAGGCTCAGATCGATTTGGCGGTTTCCCACAGTTGAATCGGCTTTATACAATAAAAAATCTGGAGAAAAATAAAAATATCCATTTGATTTAAGAACCGCATCAATACGCTCGCGTTCAGCTTTTAACTTTACAAGGTTGTATTGGTTACCAGGCTGAATAAGTGTTTCCTTCTCAACAGAATCCATAAGGTGAACTATAGATGTGTCGTGTATGTTAAGGGAAATATCTCGTAAATGGTAGGGTGCGCTTACGTAAGCATGATATAACACTTTACGTTGCTGTTTTCCAAATTTGGTGTCAATAATTTCAGAACTAACTTTAGAATCAAGATATCCATTAGCTTTTAATACTGTTCGTAATGATTGTGCGACTTCTTCCATGGGAACATCAGTCATAAGTACCGGGCGTTCACCATATGTATTGCCAAAAAAGCTTTTATTTTTCTTTTTATCGCGACTTGCAAATACGCTGTAAATCCATAATTTATATGGAAGACCCAATATACGTCTGTTGGGTAAAGGATAAGTTTCATCTTTTAATAAACTTTCAATTTTCGATTTTTTCTTAATTTCATTGTCGGCATGTACTTCTATCTTAGCCCCGGCATATAAATATTCATTATCTTCAAGTAAACGTGATGTCACACAAGAGTTTGACAACATTACAATTGAAACAAGTGCAACAAACAATATTTTAATTATCTGGCATTTATTACCAGCAATTGCATTACTTCTTTTCATCTATATCTTTTTGAATCTCGGCCATTGGTTCAGTTTCATCCGGTTTTTTCCCAAACAGTTCCGAAATCTTATCAAAATCCTTCTGAAACATTATACCGGCTCCGGTGCTAATAATTTTTCCTTCAACAAGTCCACGATACTCACTTCTCCTAAAAGCGCTTACACTCAATGTTCTTGGTTTATTCAACAAATAAGTAATATTAAATTCGGGACTAATTCGTTCGGATAACGATTTTTGCTGTTCCCGTTCATCTGCCTGTAAAACAAAGGTGAATCCCAATTGTACATCTAATCGTTGGTCGATAAATTTTTTCGAAGCAGCAACTTTCATTTCAGTTCTAAGATTATCTTGTGATTCTCCACCATAATTATCGTACGATTGCAAATCGAAATGAAGATCAACAAACCTTAATTTTTGTGCTGCAAATTGATTCAGGGCATTTGAGATTATGACATTAGTCCCTCCTGCTCCACCCGAAATTAATCCTGCAAAATTATTAAAACCAAAACTCCCAAATAAAACAAGTGTCATGGCTTTTTGATTTAACTCTGATTCATTCGAATTTATTTCCTGAAGTTTAGCAGCAACCACGCCGTTATTTACCCCTTCATATTCCCGTGGCAACGATAATCTGAAATTTAACTTCGGCTCAGCCAAACTCCCGGTGATGATCATATTTACCATAAATGGCAAGGTACTGGTATTTTGAGTTGACTGTTCTCCCAACAACTCTGCAGGCGATGTCCGAACCTCATAATATGCTCTAAGATTCAGCTCTGGTTCAGTAATGTCGCCATACCAAACAATGTTGCTGCTATCGGCAATCTGAAATTTTCTTTTGAAACCCGAAAGGCTTATTGTATAATCACCATCCGAAATCTCCAGACGTCCCGTTAACCTGGGCGATTGGTATGGTCGCTGAACCATAGAAAATGTCCCTCCTGCTTTCATATTTAAACCAAAATTTCTTACAGGATCAGTAATGATGGTTACAGAAGTGTTATCTGCTAATGTTATATTGGCTGTTAAATCCAAATTATCCATAATCGAAGCAGTGGGAGGCTCTTCTTTATTAATTGTTGTATCAGTACCTATAAATTCTATAACTCCTTCTTCAGTTAGGTTTGAAGCTTGTTTGGTAATCTTATAAAAAAACCTTGATCCTTCAACTATTCCGATATTAGCATCAACTTGAGGAATATTATTTTCTCCCTTAACATTGATCTTGCTTGTTACGATAACTTTATTGTCCTGCCCCGGTAAATTATCTGGTGGCCCCTGATATGCCAGAAATCTATCAGAAGTTATATTCAGGTCGTAGTTCAGACTTTTTAAATTGGCCATTTCGACTTTACCGTTAATAACTAAATCCCGACCCTTTGCATCGTTTATCGTAAATTTATTAAAATCGATCCTTTCACCATTAAACTGAATCTTCTGCTTGTCAATGGCAAACTTAGCCTGTATCGGTTCTAAATATGCAGATGCTTTGTCAAATCCTATTTCTCCATTCACGTCAGGTTTGGAAAAACTTCCTTTGATATTTAAATCTGCATTTACAAAACCTGATGCATGAGTAATTAAATTCTCAACTAAAGGCTGTAATGCTTTCAGACTGAGATTTTGAGCGGTCAGGTTCAGGTTCATAGGAATGTCATTCTCAAGTCCATAAGTGCCTTTTAGCATGAATTTCATGTTTTCCTGACCAAAATTTAAATCTACATTGGCAATATCATTATTTTGGAGATTGTTAGCTTTTGCGTTTAAATCGCCCAGCATCCTGTTTTCAACTATAATGTTACTTACATCCAATTTAGCATCAAAAACAGGAAAAGGTTTGGCAAAAAGATTGGTTGCCATCAGATCCCCATCAATTTTACCGGAGATAAATGTAGTATCCCCTTTCATAATTTCTGACAGCATGGCTAATTGAAGATTTTTAATGATACAGCTAGCTTTTCAGGTTGACGTGCATCGCTTAACAATGAAATTACTTTATCGCCATTGGTTAATTTTACATTGCTGAATACAATATTATCGTTCCTGCTATAAGTTAAGTTTCTGTCATCTACTTGCCAATCCTGATGGTTCAGCATTAAAGGTTCCCTGAGCACGATATTAAGTTCAGGATTTTCAGGTTGCATAGTCATTCCAATATTAAACCATTTTTGGGAAGCAGCATTTGAAAATGAAAGCCGACTCTCAAGGTTACCTTGTCGCAAATCGCTTTTCAGTGAAATTTCTTTTATCGTATGAACTTTATTATGTAATGCTGCTGTCTGAAAATCGATATTAAATGATGAATCCCTGCCCGAAGCAACTAATGTAAGGTCATCAATTTCAAGTTCATTGTAAATTAATTTTTTAAAATCAATGTTTGAATTTAGTTTATTATTTTTCAATTCTGCTCTAAAATGGGCCGCTTCAGGAATCGAAATATTCAATGCCATTAAATCGTTCAAAATTGATAAATCTTTAATATCAACAGCTAAATTAAAAAACCTGGTACTGGACTGGGCTGAATCAGCTTTTTCGCTCGAAAAGTATTGATTAAAATAATTTTTTAGCACTTCAGGCATATTCTGTAAAGGAATATTTCCCGAGTAAACCATGGTTCCAAAATTACTGGCTACACTGGCATCAACACTATCGCCAAGCACAGCATACTTTACCTTTGTACTTGTACTTAAATCAGCATTTGGAGTTCGGACTTTAAGTCGAAGAGTATCGGTTTGTGCTTCAAAATTTGTTATCCCTTTTCCCGAATAATTTGCATCTATAATTGCAGAAATTGCAATAGTATCTTTTATTATTCCCATTGAATGCAAATCGAGATTAGTGATATGGGAATTTAAATTTAAACTCGACTGACTTCCGATTTTACCTTTAACTGTAACAGCAAGCTTAGCAATAGGATTGTCCGAAGTAAGCCTGGCGTTTATTTGACTTTTATCAATATTGCCATTTAGCTGAATGTTTTTGTAAGTAATTCCATTATAATTAACATTTGAAATCAGCATTCCCAATTCGGTTTGCATCAACTCAGGCTTAAATCCTTTACCCGATGCGTGTAAACTAACAGTAATATTTCCTAATTGCTGATTTTGAGTAAAATATCCCGCATTTATATTTTTAAGATCAGTTTGTATATTATACACCGGCTGATTTAGCTTATTGTTCATTTGACCTTTAAATGCTATATTTCCCTGGTCAGTTTTAAGTTCACCCTTACCTTTTATAAGCTGATCTTTAGAAGTTACATTTAAAGTAAAAGACAATTGGGAAGGAACCCTTTGTAAATTTTTATACATCGATACAGGTAAATATGGTGCAATGTTTTCCAATTCAATGTCCGACGAAGTTATTTCTGCATTAAAATCAGGAATGGCTTCAGTTCCATTTTCCAAAAAAGCACCTTCAACCGAACCTATCAGGTAAGAAGTTCCTAATCTGAATCTCAATGGATTTATTGTAACCACTTCACCATTATAATTACCACCTGCAGTTAACGTAATTAATTTGAATGTGCGGTCATCTTCAAAACGAAGTGAATTCAAATCGAACATCCAGGTTTTATCTGAATTGAAATTGGCCGAAACATCCATAATGACGTTGGACAATGAAATGTCTCCGAGATAATCAATTGAGCTATTATCAGCAGTAACTATATTTTTTAACCTTAATTTATCCAGTTGAAAGTTCCCATCATCAAGGCTTATCTTCCAGTTATTTTTTTTGTCGGGTGGCTTTTTTTTGATTTGGTTAACCTGTATTTCATTTACAGTTGCTCCGGTATATTGGATATTACCTTTTCTAAGTATAATACTGCTTATTTCAAGAAATCTGTTAGTTAGATCAATAGTTTTAGGGATTATATGAACTTCGCCAATTTGATAAGTTCCTCCGGATTCAGTAAGTGAATCGGCATTTCGGAATGTTACATTTTCCAGATCTAACCTTTTTAAAGATAATTTTAGCTGTGCCACGGTATCTTTATCAGCCATAACGCTTTCTTTAACAACTTCATCAACTGTGTTAACCTGTTTATTGTAAGTTTTAATGTTGGCATAAGAATTTTTTAACAAAATATTATCAATATCCAACTTCAAACTATCCAATTCACTTTTGGAGATATTTACAAGCAGGTTCCCGATATTCATATTAAAGCTCATGCTATCTGAAAAATTCTGGTATGAAACGGTACTTTTAGCAAGTTGAATCTTTTTAAATTGAATATCCCAACTGCTTTTAGATGCAGATTTATCGTTTTTTTGTTCTCCGCCCAGGGAATTTATAATAAAATCCAAATTTGTTTTTCCTGAACTATCAAGTATTTGATAATTAAATGTTACGCCTGATAAATCAAGATTAGTAAATATAATTTTCTTTTTAAATATTGCAATTGGGTTAACAGTCACTTTAATTTTACCCGCATAAATTACAGTATCATTTTGACGATCGGCTACATAAAGATCTTCCAGCACAAGGCTTCCTCCAAAGTTAATTCTGATATAACCTAACTCAACTTTAGTTTTTAATTTCTCGGTTAATATTATAACAACTTTATTCTTCAGATAGTTCTGAATACCTGGAAATTGAATTAAACCAACGATCAACAAAAAAAGTAATATAAGACCCAATAGTGTCCTTACCACAATTTTTCGCAAAATTATAAGTGTCCGTCTGCTTTTTGGAGATAACGTCGGTTCACGTAAAGGCATAGTCTTTATTAAATTTCAAATTCGACTCACTCTGCATAACAACTCCTATGCCAGTAATCAGAATAAATAATTGCTCATGAATAATATAAGATAACAAGGTACAGTGTAAAAAGATTTTTATCGCTAAACCATATTCATAAAAATCAAAGATCTTCCTGGTAAATAAACGATACGTTTGGATAAAAAGCAGAAGCAAAGCACATTGGAACATAAGCTATAATGCCTATCCATGTGAAAAAAATTCCCCTTAATGAGTATTAAATAAGGCTTTTTTCAGAGTTTAATGTTTAATAATATATTGATATAAAATTAGATACCAATATGGCATAATTTTTATAAATGACTTAAATAAACCATCAAATATTCATTAATACAAAAGCCATGGATCTTACTTTACCAATTGATCAGATCAATGCGGACAAGCTAACAACCGAATATTTTCGTAATAATTATTTAAAAAAATCAAAGCCTTTGATAATAAATAATTATTCAAGCATATTTCCTGCCGGAAAAACCTGGGATTTCGAATATCTAAAAAAGAGAGTTGGTAATTTTAAAGTTGGCATTTTCGATAACCGGATTAAAACTGCAACAGCGTATGTTAAACCGCATTTATACATGCCCTTTGCAGAATATTTGGATATAATTAAACAAGACAAAGAAACGCCTTATCGGATTTTTTTATTCAACCTATTTAAAGAATTTCCCGAACTTCGTAAAGAATTGCCGACACCTGTTATTATGAAAGGTGTACTTGGAAAGATTGGATTTGCCTTTTTTGGAGGAAAGAATTCTACTGTTCGGTTTCATTATGATATTGATGCTTCGAACGTTTTGTTAATTCAGTTAATTGGACAAAAAAGAGTAATTCTTATTTCGCCCGAATATAACAGAATGTTGTACAAACTTCCATTTTCTTCATTTTCACTTATTGAACCGGATAAACCTGATATGTCCAGGTTTCCTGCACTCAAATATGTGAAAGGTTACGATTTTACACTTTATCCGGGCGATGCGTTATTTATGCCAAGCCGTTTCTGGCATTTTAATACTTACCTTGAAGGAGGAATGGCAGTTTCGTACCGATCAATGGCAAATAGCGTGGCCGATCTTTATCAGGGATTAATGAATACAACTCTCAGACTTGCATTAGATAAAACAATGAACAAATTCTTTAAGGATCAATGGGTTGAAGTAAAGCAAGAAATAGCAATGTCAAATGCTAAATCAGAAATAAACAAGGCCGAAATTCAATCCTTGGATTATAAAATCAAATGGCCTGCAAAACAGCAAATTGAAGTCAAAAACTATTAAAAAATTAAATTATGGCAAAATATTCAAAAGAAAGCCAGGAAATGGTTAAAGATGCCATGCACCGGATGAAGGAAGGCAAACTAAAAAGCAGCAGCGGCGATAAAGTCAAAAATCCTAAACAAGCCATTGCAATTGGCCTGTCAGAAGCTAAAGAAAAAGGTGCTAAAGTTCCGCCAAAAAAGAAATCAGTTTCCGAAAAAAAATCTAAATAAATTCCTGCTTATGAGCGAAGAACTTGAACTCAATGAACTTGAGAAAATTAATGCTTATTGGCGAGCATCCAATTACCTTTCGGTTGGTCAGATTTATTTGCTGAATAATCCGTTACTTCGCAGGCCTTTAACCATTGACGATGTAAAAACAAGATTACTCGGTCACTGGGGTACTACACCGGGACTGAATTTTATTTATGTTCATCTTAACCGGATTATAAAAAAGCTGGATGTTAATATGATTTATGTTACCGGACCAGGCCATGGAGGTCCGGGTCTGGTAGCAAACACCTATCTTGAAGGGACATATTCAGAATTTTATCCTGATATCACACAAAATGAAGCAGGGTTGAAAAAGTTGTTTACTCAATTCTCGTTTCCGGGAGGAATTCCAAGCCATGTAGCACCTGAAACACCCGGCTCAATTAACGAAGGTGGAGAATTAGGGTATTCACTTGTACATGCATACGGAGCTGTATTTGATAATCCCGATTTAATTGCTGCATGTGTAATTGGTGATGGTGAAGCCGAAACAGGTACTTTGGCAGCAAGCTGGCATTCAAACAAATTCTTGAATCCGGTAACTGATGGTGCTGTGTTGCCCATTCTACATTTAAACGGTTATAAAATTGCCAGTGCCACAGTTTTATCAAGGATAAGTAAAGAAGAATTAACTGGTTTATTATACGGATATGGCCATAAGCCTTACTTTGTAGAAGGCAATGAATCAATGGACATGCACCAAAAAATGGCTTCAGCATTGGATGAAGCATTTGCTGAAATCAAACAAATTCAGGCTGAATCTCGTATTCACGGGTTTAAATCTCGTCCGATATGGCCGGTAATAGTTTTGCGTTCACCTAAAGGATGGACGGGACCAAAGGAAGTTGATGGTAAAGCCACCGAAGGTTCCTTCTTATCACATCAGGTTCCCTTAAGCGAAATTGGCTCAAATTCTGAACATTTGAAAATGCTTGAATTGTGGCTTCGCAGCTATAAGCCTGAGGAACTTTTTGATGAAGAAGGTAAATTTTTAAGTCATCTTTCGGAATTAGCGCCAAAAAATAAAAAACGCATGGGTGCAAGTCCATTTGCAAATGGAGGTTTATTACTAAAGGAACTTGAAATACCCGATTTCGCAAACTATGCTATACCTGTTCCTGAACCTGGAATAAATGAAGCTGAAGCCACCAAAATAATGGGACAGTTTTTGCGCGATATTATAAAACTTAATCCACATAATTTTAGATTAATGGGTCCTGATGAAACCTCTTCAAACAGGCTGAACGCGGTATTTGAAGTTACCAGCCGGATGTTTACAGAACCTCTGCAAGCGAATGATGTAGCCATTTCGAAGGAAGGAAGGGTAATGGAAATATTAAGCGAAAATTTATGCCAGGGATGGCTCGAAGGTTACCTGTTAACCGGACGCCATGGACTGTTTTCAAGCTACGAAGCGTTTATTCATATAGTTGATTCCATGTTCAACCAACATGCGAAATGGCTCAAAGCATGCCGGCATATTCCCTGGAGAAAGCCTATTGCTTCATTAAACTATCTGCTCACCTCACATGTTTGGCGTCAGGATCATAACGGTTTCAGTCATCAGGATCCGGGGTTTATTGACCATGTTATCAATAAAAAAGCTGAAATTGTCAGGGTATATCTTCCACCCGATGCTAATACCTTGTTATCAGTTACCGATCATTGTCTGCGAAGCAAAAACTATGTGAATGTGATAGTGGCAGGTAAACAAATGTCATTGCAATATATGGACATGGAATCAGCCATCCGGCACTGCACCAATGGAATAGGCATTTTTGAATGGGCCAGTAACGATATGTGCGACGATCCTCATGTTGTGATGGCTTGCGCCGGGGATGTTCCCACCTTGGAAACTTTAGCAGCAGTAAGCATTCTAAATGAACGAATACCGGAATTAAAGATCAGGGTTGTAAATGTGGTGGATTTGATGACATTGCAATCAGCCAACGAACATCCGCATAGTTTAACTGATGTTGATTTTAATGTTTTATTTACAAAAAACAAACCTGTAATTTTTGCTTTTCACGGTTATCCATGGTTAATACACCGATTAACATACAGAAGGTATAATCACGGTAATTTTCATGTGAGAGGGTATAAAGAAGAAGGAACCACCACTACTCCATTTGATATGGTCGTACTTAATGATCTCGACAGATTTCACCTGGTGATGGACGTTCTCGACAGGGTAGATATAATCAGAGAAACAGAAATTGCAATCAGGGAAGAGATGATGGATAAACTGAGACAGCATAAGGAATATATCCATAAATACGGAGAAGATATGCCAGAAATCCAAAATTGGAAATGGCAGGGGAAAAAGAAAAATATTAAAGAAGAAAAAGTTGCGGTTGGAACAGGAGATTGACGGTTACGGCTCAGATAGCTATCGGGAGCGGGGGTGCGGGGTGTTGACCACACTCCACGGTTTGAAGAATAACTTCCCCATTCAGCTTTTACAAAATATAAATCACTACGCTTAACCAGGCTTAAAGTCCCTGTTAAACGTGTATTCAATATATTCTTCGAGAATATAGACTGGCATTATTTTTACAGTAAACATTAAACTTATTTTTTCAATTTAATTTAAAAACATAAGTTATGATATACAATATTAAAAGTCTGATCGATAATCGTATTCAGGCTATCGACGGCGAAATCG
>Ga0105046_10016134_pt1 | contig 11472 bp, 9 predicted proteins | sample MAT03_FD_78385 | JGI IMG/M metagenome (GOLD analysis project Ga0105046, IMG submission 78385) | Freshwater microbial communities from Lake Fryxell liftoff mats and glacier meltwater in Antarctica - MAT-03 (megahit assembly) | ecosystem: Environmental > Aquatic > Freshwater > Ice > Liftoff...
AAACTTGCCGGAATGACAGGTACTGCAGAAACGGAAGCCGGTGAGTTCTGGCAGATCTATAAACTGGATGTAGTTACGATTCCGACCAATAAAAAAGCAGTCCGGAAAGATTCGGAAGATAAAGTATACAAAACGGTTCGTGAAAAATTCAATGCGGTGGTTGAAGAAATTGAGATTTTGACGAAGGCAGACAGACCGGTTCTGGTGGGAACAACATCCGTGGAGATTTCAGAATTACTGAGCAGGATGTTAAAACTGAGAAACGTAAAACACCAGGTTCTGAATGCAAAATACCACCAGAAAGAAGCAGAAATTGTTTCTGAAGCCGGAAAGCCGGGAACCGTTACCATCGCTACAAACATGGCAGGCCGGGGTACCGATATCAAGCTGAATGAAATCTCCAGAAACGCAGGAGGATTGGCTATTATCGGTACAGAAAGGCATGAATCCCGAAGGGTTGACCGTCAGCTTCGGGGTCGTTCAGGAAGACAGGGAGATCCGGGAAGTTCGCAATTTTTCGTGAGTTTGGAAGACGATCTGATGCGGCTTTTTGGTTCGGAAAGAATCAGCAAACTGATGGACCGGATGGGATTTCAGGAAGGAGAAGTGATTCAGCATTCGATGATTACCAATTCCATCGAAAGGGCCCAAAAGAAAGTAGAAGAGAACAATTTCGGAATCCGGAAAAGACTTTTGGAATACGATGATGTGATGAACTCTCAAAGAGAAGTAATCTACAAGCGTCGTAAAAACGCATTGATTGGCGACCGACTCGAACTGGATATCCAGAATCTGATTTGGGATACCTGTTCGAACATCATTGAAAGCAACCGGGTTGGGCAGATTGACTTCGAAAAATTCCAGATGGAATGCCAGCATAACTTTGCTTTTATACCTGATTTTGAAGAAGGTACGTTCCGGAGTGAGAAAGTTGAATCACTAAATAATAAACTGTTTGCTCAGGTAAGTCATGTGTACAGAGAACGCTGTAAAATGATGCGTGACAACACGTTGCCGGTTTTCAAACAAATACAGGATGAGCAAGGTGGTAAAATTGAAAATGTGCTGGTTCCGGTAACGGATGGTAAACGCTATATGCAGGTAGCGGTTCCTTTAGCCAAAGTCTTGGAAAATGAAGGAAGCGAATTGGTTAAAACCATCCAGCAACAGGCTTCATTGATCTTTATTGATCAAACCTGGAAAGAACATCTTCGGGATATGGACGAACTGAAGCAATCGGTAAACAACGCGGTTTACGAGCAAAAGGATCCTTTGCTGATTTATAAATTTGAATCTCTTAAATTGTTTAAGACCTTCATTTTCAAAGTGAATGAAGACCTGGTGACTTTTATCCTGAAAGCCGGAATCCATGCGGAGGATCAGGCCCCGGTGCCTCAAAGGCAACGACGACCAGAGCCAAAGCCCGTACTTCGTGAAAGCCGTGCACCCGAACCCGCCATGGCCGGATCGATGCCACCGTATGAAGAAGAACAGCCACCGATTCCAAAAGCACAACCCGTTCGTGCTGAGAAAATTGCTAACCGGAATGAAAGAGTTACGGTTCGTTATTTCAATGGAGAGGTAAAAAAGGATGTGAAATTTAAAACGGTGGAAGACGACATATTAGCGAACCGCTGTGTAGTTGTGGATATGTAGTCTGGATTTAAGCTGGAAATGTCTGCCAAGATCCTATGGATTATGGATTCAGGGGATTTTAGAAAATGGCACGAAAAGAGAAACTGGTAAAACCAATGGCTGAGGGATAGAAGTGGATGGCCCGGAAGGAAGGCTTGCCACGCCCTGACTTGTGAGGCCAACGCTTTAGCGTTTAAGGCACACTTTAAGGTGTGGCAAGCCGACTGAGGACCAGAAACGGATAGCCCGACCCGCAGGGACAGCCCCAAAGCATTCTCAATCACCGATTGAATGATTGGTGAATCGTTAAATAATTGAGCGAAAAAATTCCATTCTATTTTCTATATTTGTTTTTCAAAAGAAAACAGTGTTTCGATTCGTTTCCATTCTTCTTATTTCCTGCTATTTTCTAGGTACCCTCGGCCTGAAAATAAACCAGCATTTCTGCTGTGGAAATCTGGTAGCCTGGGAAATCCTGGTGGGCCAGGAGCCAAAAGATTGTTCCGGAAAGATTCCAAAGGAGAAAAAGAAATGTTGTGAGAACAAGATTCAGGTTTTGGAAGTGGATGATTCCAAACCTTCTCAGGCATATTGTTCCACTGAAACGCAATGGGTAGTTTCTGATTTATTCCCTTGCTTTAGTCATTTCCTTATTTCATCCCCATCGTTATTTGAACGATTGTTAGTCATTCAGGCATCGGGAAAGGCTCCTCCTGAATGTTATTCTTCAATACCCGATTTTCTTCGGTTCCAAAACATCCGGATTTGATTTTGTTGCTTTGTTTACTCATAGGTTTTTGATCTTTCAAAGACCTGTTTCCGTTTTACAAAAGCTTTTTTTAAACATTAAAAATCAATTCCAATGAAATTTCAAACCATCGTATTCCATTTATTCTTCCTTCTCGCCTTTTCAAATTGCAACAGCCAGTCTCAAACGAAAGCCGGCGAGCAAAAACTGAGTTTTAAAGTCTGGGGAAATTGCGAGATGTGTAAATCCACCATCGAAACTTCTCTTGATGTGAAGGGAATCAAGTCGGCCAATTGGAATGTAGAAACCAAAAATATAGAGGTTGTTTACAATTCTGAAAAGATGACTGAAGACAAAATCCATCACCTTATTGCTGCTTCCGGATACGACACCGAGAAAGTAAAAGGCGATGACAAAGCGTATAAGGAGTTGCCGGATTGTTGTCAATACACCCGAAAACCGTAAAAATGCAGGTTATTCTAAAATCAGGCATGTTCTACACATGCCTGATTTTCTTTGTTTGTGCCAATACCGTTTCCGGATTAGCGCAAACAAGGAAATTGGTTCGGGGAGTAGTTTTGGAAGAATCGTCCAATGGCAAATTCTCTCCTTTGTATGGAGCCAGTGTTTTTTGGTTAGGCACTACAATTGGTGCTTCAACAGATTCCTCAGGTTCCTTTTCTATTTCCACGCAAGACAGTGATTCTACCGGGGTCAGGAAGCTGGTGGTGAGGTATCTCGGTTACGAAAGCGATACATTGGACATCATCAACACTGAAAAAATCAAGGTTGTACTTGCCTCTCAAACGGGCAAAAAACTACAGGAAGTGACCGTGGAAGGCAGGATTCCACCCAGTTTTATGAGTATGGAAACCATCAACACCACCGTGATGACCGGAAAGGAATTGATGAAAGCCGCCTGTTGCAACCTAAGTGAAAGTTTTGAAACGAATCCTGCAGTGGAGGTAAATTATGGCGATGCGGTAACGGGTGCCAAACAAATTCAGATGTTGGGACTATCGGGAAACTACACCCAGATGACGCAGGAAAATATGCCGGGAGTGCGTGGATTGATGTCGAATTATGGCATGGGATTTACACCGGGACCATGGGTAGAATCCATACAGGTTACCAAAGGAGTGGGGTCTGTGGCCAATGGCTATGAATCGATGACCGGGCAGATCAATGTGGAATTGAAAAAGCCGGACTGGAATACCAGGACCCGTGAAAAACTGTTTGTTAATGTATATGGCAATTCGATGGGCAGGCTCGAAGCCAATATCAACACCACGCAGAAACTGAGCAAAAAATGGTTTGTAACCCATTTGCTGCATGGCAATGTGTTGCAGAATAAGGTTGACCACAACCACGATAATTTTCTTGATCTGCCAACCGGACAACAATTAAACGCCCTACAGCGATGGCGGTTTGACGATGGAAAGGGCGTTTCTGCTCAATTTGGCATCCAGGCAATTACCGATCAACGAACCGGAGGCCAGTATTTTCGCCACGGAAATCCATATTCGTACAAAGCCTATGAGATTGATCTGAACAACCAACAAATCCAGGGTTTCGGTAAACTGGGATATATTTTCCCCAGGAAAAAATTCCAGAGCATTGGTTTGATGGTGTCTGTAACCGACAATAAAACCACACAGAATTTTGGAAAAACAGCCTATTCGGGAAAGCAAAATACCCTTTATGGAAATCTGATTTACCAATCAATAATAGGAACTACCAATCTGAAATTTAGAGTGGGAGCCAGTTTTCGAAGGGATAAATACGATGAATCACTCGTAAGGGATTTTTACGGAACCAAATCATACCATTTTGGCCGAACAGAAATTGTTCCGGGAGCCTTTGGAGAAATCACCTGGACGCCGGTTCCCCGATTTACGACTGTAGCTGGACTTCGAGTGGATCAACATTCGATTTTTGGAAATTGGATCACGCCCAGGCTCCATCTGAAATACGATTTATCGGAAAAGTCAATTTTGAGAGCATCCGCAGGTCAGGGACGAAGAGTTTCAAATATTCTGGCCGAGAACTCTTCGGTATTTGCCAGCAACCGGACTGTATTTTTTCCCCGTGGCGAAAATACCCCAGGTGCATATACGTCGAACATTTACTCACCTGGGGACATTATTTATACAGAGGGTGGATTAAAACCCGAAGTTTCCTGGAATTATGGTCTGAGCTGGAACCATAGTTTTCGGTTGAATAACCGGAATGGAAATCTCACGATTGATGCTTATCGCACTGATTTTGTGAATCAAGTAGTGGTGGATCTGGACAAGTCTTCTTCCCAGGTCTGGTTTTATAATCTGAAGGGGAAGTCCTGGTCGAATGCTCTTCAGATTCAAGTGGAATATGAAATCATTAAACGATTGGATATCCGCATGGCATACAAATGGTTGAACGTAAAACAAACCATAAATGGAAAATTACGTGACCGGCCTTTTGTTTCCAGTGATCGGTTTTTCATCAATCTGGCCTACAAAACCCTCAGTAAATGGACTTTAGATGCCACACTAAACTGGAACGGTAGCAAGCGGATACCATCCACAGAATTGGATCCGGAAGAAATCCGTTTTCCGGATCGATCACCCTCCTTCTTTTTGTTGAACGGTCAGGCGAGCAAATCGCTGGGTAAAAATCTTGAGCTGTATTTGGGAGGTGAAAATCTGTTGGATTTCCGTCAGTCGAAACTGATCAAAAATCCGGAAAATCCATACGGAGCCGGCTTTGATGCTTCATTGGTTTGGGGACCGGTTTTTGGGAGAATGATTTATGGCGGTTTGAGGTGGACTTTGAGGTGAGTGATGAGTTGTTATTGATAAGTGATTAACGGTGGTGATGAAACTTTGCATTGAAATTCCCCCTTTGGGGGTTAGGTGGCCAAGAGTTACCGAAACCATTTTTCAGGCTTTTCTCTTTTTCATCAGATTCACCAATTGGTTGGCGGGGATGGCGAATTCTGTTGGGCCTAACGCATAAGGTCCGACCTCATAACTGTTGAATACAAAGGTGATTCCCTCTTTGGTAAAGCAGAAATTTTCAGGAAGGAAAAATCGGTTGTCTTCAAATTTGAAACCCGCTTCTTCCAGACTTTGACCGGGTCCGATCCCTCTTACTTTGCAAAAGGCTGATTCCCCGAGTCGGGTCAATTTTTTGAGTCCGGTGCTGTCAAAAAAAATGGTCAGGTGGAGATGTTTTCCAGTTGATTTTTCAAGGATGTGGTATTGCGAATTTCCGAAGTCATGTGCCCCTCCTGTATACCCACCAGACGATTCTTTAAAGCAAATCCATGAGGCATTTTGTCCTGCTATTGAAAGACTACTTATCAAATTCCAGGGTATTTTCGAAGTTTCTTCTCCTTTGATTGACTCCTCGAATTCGCAAATAAACCCTTTTTGAGCACTATCCAATTTCTGTTCTGTTCCGCTTTTGATATCAAAAGAATGGGCAATCAAAGCCTGAATCGAATCAGCCAAAGGACTTTTCAGATCTTTAAAAACCGGATAATAAAATTGGATGTAGGTGCAATTGACAGAATCAGGAGAACATTGATTCCAGGTTCTTGCCATCGTTTTGATTTGATAGGCCAACGAATCGGTATGGACAGAATCCTCCGTTTGCTCAGTTGGATCGGTACAGGAAATCATCCAAATTAAAAACAGGACAAACGTTGAGTATACAATTCGTTTCATACCCGAAAAGTAGGGGAAAACAATTACTATCATCCGACTGAAGCTTTCAATTTTCTTTTGAATCAATCCAGAATCTGTTAAACACTATTTTTCCTTTACCCCCTACGTAAAAAAAAGCCGTCCTTGAATTGGGGGGTACTTTTCAAGAACAACTAAATTACTGTCCTAAATTGATGCATCCGAACTTATTTTGTGAAATTTGAATTTGGTCGGATGCCAGTAGATTAAAATCAATAAATGCGTGTCTGGTAAAAATCAGGTTTAACCCGCTCGTTTTGAAAAATGAGACCTTTTGGCTTTAGTGCCTACCTCCCCTTGTATTTAAGCGCCAGACGCTACCATTCATCAGGATGGTTTTATTGGTAAGGTTTACTTACACTCATGGGGGGTGATGTTGGCACCACTTGCTCATTTTGGCTAATCTTCGATTTTCGAATTGAACAAGTGGTAAATTCAATTTTGAAATTCCGATTCGGCAGACGTGTTTTTTGTCTGAATCAGGATAAGCAGGATAAAAGGATTTTCAATATGAATGTAATTCATTTATGTCTGGTTGGGCTTAGTGATTTCGCTATGTCTCCGAGTGATTGCGAATCCTGGATTTACGAATTGCACACTTAACTTCAAAGATTGGAATAGCCCTCAAGGAATTATTCATGGCGGTGCTGACTACGTAGAGCGAAATGCTATGGTACTTGTGGAACTGATCAAAAATATAAACCCAGCATTGGCTTCTAACGGAAGCACCGAAAAACTTGTGGTAATAGGCCCAAGCATGGGCGGTCTCATCAGCCGTTATGCATTGGCTTATATGAAAAAATGAAAATGGCTCAACCCCTTGATCTTACCTGGGATCACTGCTGCCGTCTCTGGATTTCGTTTGACAGTCCCCACTTAGGGGCTAATATTGCTATTGGAGTGCAGCATTTCTTAGAGTTTTTTGGGCAAAATGATATTGTAGAGACCCAAAACAATTGATGAAAAATTGGGAAGTAATGCAGCAAAGCAGATGCTTTTACTTCATCACTTAGCTGGAGATAATGCCTCTGGTCCTGCACCTCTTTATCGGACTACATTTGTGAACAACCTGACTTCAAATGGTTTGCCCGGATCTTTTGGCTGGCCTCAGGAATGCCGGAAAGTTTCCCTTGTAAATGGTAGTTTGAATTGTGCTCTTTTTGGCGCACCTTGTCTGGATGGTACTAAAATTGAAGTCTTCATGGAATATAAAGCATTTAGACTTTATAATTAATTGTATAGATTGGTCCTGAAACCGGTAAGAGTGGCTTATGGGAAAACTAGTATGGTTGGAGCTACAATCACTTGCAAGGTTTTTGATGGATTTAAACAGGGGGGTGATCCGAAAGAAAAAACTCAGTATTTATCATCTGTAATTTCAATTGTAGTTTAAGTTTGATGGAAATGTTTTTACATTCAATTCCTGGTTCTTAAGGAAAAAGCGGAACAATTACTGATCAATGCAAAATTGAAAAAGCGGCAGATTTTAGTCTGGCCGCTTTTTTCATAACGTCTCTCGAACAACCCAGAAAAGTCCTGGTTTGCAGTTTCCTCAATCATCACTCATCATTCATCACTCATAACTTTCTAAAGCCTATCTTTGCTCCATGTCCCGAAGACGAGTATTTGGCAGATTGCTTTCCCTTATTTTGTTGCTGCAGGCACCTTTGATTTCGCTTGCTCAGCTAAAAGTCGATTCCCAGATTAGCATTCAGGAGGCCATTTCAAAGCTGGTGGGTTCCGGCGTGAGGGTTTCCAATATTCGTGTTAACTGTCCTTCGTCGAAAGGCCGTCCCTATGGGTATTTTACAGACAATACCGGCACACTGGGAATGTCAGATGGCCTGGTAATTACCACAGGATCAGCGAAAAATTCAGTGGGACCAAATAACTCCGGGTCTATATCGCAAAGCAATAGTAATGAGAACCAGGATCCGGATCTGGCAACCATTATTCGAGGGAATGAAAAGCAATTTGATGCCTGCATCATTGAGTTTGATGTAGAAGTTTTTGCAGATACCCTCACATTCGATTTCGTTTTCGGATCGGACGAATACCTGGAATTTATTAAAGATTACCACGATGTGTTTGGATTCTTCATTTCGGGTCCCGGTATTTCCGGTAAAATAAATCTGGCAACCCTTCCCGGAACGCAAACATCCATATCGGTTGCCAATGTCAATAACTCCCGAAATTCGAATTACTATGTGGATAATGGCACAGGCTCAACGCCTTTTGAGAATCTGTTTGTTCAATACGACGGGTTTACAAAGCGGATAGAATCGAAGGTAGCTGTGATCCCATGCAGTAAGTATTCTCTGAAACTGGCTATTTGCGATTTAAAGGACGATCAGTACGACGCCGGTATTTTTATAGCTGGTAAAAGTTTGAAAACCAAGGCACCAAAGCTTGAAGTCCGCTATCAGTTTAAGCCATTTACATCCGCAATTGAGGGATGCAATGGAGCGTATGTTAAGATCATCCGGCAATCCAGGTTTCAGGATGCCATCACGTTTGAACTCCAATACCGTGGTTCTGCAACCCGGGAGGCTGATTATGGAGAAGTGCCCGACGAGATATCGTTTCTTCCGGGTGATACAACAAAAGAATTTTTCATTCCTGCCTACACCGATGCCGCATTTGAGTTGGAAGAAGGGATTCTTATTGATCTCATCAATCCATGTGTGGGTTTACCTCCTGTAGATACAAAAACCGTTTTGATCCGGGAGAGTTTTTCATTTAATGCGCCTGATGCACGGGTTTGTTTGGGTGATTCGGTTATGCTCAATCCTTCTCCCTCAACCGGTTTTGAGTACGAATGGTCTCCTCCGGATTACTTGTCCTGCTCAGCCTGCGGCCAACCTATGGCAAGCCCACCGGAGACGAAACGATACCAAGCCCTGGCCCGCCACTTGGAAAGTGGATGTGAAGCAAAAGATTCCATGACAGTAAAAGTAGACCCAAGACCAACCGCTGCTTTTACATTTGAAGAGAAACCCGACTACACCAGCCTTGATGTGTTTTTTACCAACATTTCCAGCAATGCCGATGCGTATTTCTGGACTTTCGGAGATGGAGGTTCCTCGGTTGACAAAGATCCGGAACACTATTATAAAGCGGGCTTCGATCAGGACAGCATCTCGTATATCATTGTTTTAACAGCAAAGAATTCGGGATTGGGCTGCGAAGATTCTGTATCAGCGGTGGTTCGGATAGGAAACCCGCTCTTCATTCCCAATCTGATTACAGCTAATGGAGACCAGATCAACGACGCTTTTTTTGTGCGTGGCATCCAGCCTGGCTATTGGAAACTGGAAGTATTTGACCGTTGGGGAAAGCAGGTTGTAAAAGAAGATAAATACGATCTGGATTGGCAGGGAAGTGAAATCACGGCAGGTGTGTACTTCTATATCTTAACCAATCCGAACGGCGACCGGAAGTATTCCGGATGGGTCACCCTGGCCCGATAGTTGGTAAATGTCAGATTTTCAATTAGGTTGCCCAAAATTTTATCGATTTATTCCTAATAACAATTTAAAATCATTTTTATGGAAGAAGAAATGGCATCATCCTTCAGTTCAATTTTACCGGTGGTCCTTGGTGTAGGCGGGGTAATTTTAGTACTCATGATCGTTAGTATGTGGAAGATTTTCGAAAAGGCAGGAAAGCCAGGTTGGTCAGTCCTCATTCCCATCTACAGTTCAGTTGTTTTGTTGGATATCGTTAAAAAACCATGGTGGTGGTTATTGCTTATGATGATCCCATACATTGGAGCAATCTGGGGGATCTGGGCAATTAACCTGCTCATGAAATCCTTTGGTAAGTCAAGCGGATATACAGTAGGAGTACTCTTCCTTCCCATTATTTTCCTGCCAATGCTTGCTTTCAGCAAGGATACCCGGTTTTTGGGTTCAGGAGATGGAAATAAGGGAGATTCTTTGGATCAGGTATTCTGATAACCACTGAATTCCCGCAAATGGTGTATGGAGTTTTTCAGCACGCTTGAAAGTGGTGAAATGAATATACATAAAAAAGCCACAAACCGGAAATGGTTTGTGGCTTTTTTTATTTTCTTGATTAAAGATTGTGTTCAAACGGTGTCGGAACTATTTTTTTTTCCTTTGACGCTTTCAATCTGATAATACCGCCTGATAATTCTTGAATTTGCATACAACTCATTGAAGTAACCATAACCCATAAAAGGCATGGCTGCAAAGGCGAGCGGGTTGAACGCCCAGGCTTCCGGAAACTGAAAGTGGATTATGTGCTGGCAGGCCCGTGTCATTCCGCAAGCATAGCACTCCTGATCGAAAAACAGGACGCTCAAGCACATAGCCGGACCGTTATCAAAAAAATTTGCGGGCAGTCCAAGAAGGATTGCTCCTCCTAATACCAACCCGCAAACAATAAGTATTGACTTATATGGCAATGTTAAATAGGACTAAAAGGTTTTTTCGTAATCATCGTCTTTTGGTTTCAGATCACCCGTTAGAATTCGGATAAAATCAATTAAAGCCCAGATGCCGCAACCTCCGGCGGTTAAAAGCTGAACAATCCCTTGCCAGGTATAACCCAGGTAGAAACGGTGGATCCCAAGACCACCAACAAAGAAAGCAAGAATAGCAGCCACAATCTGGCTTTTACCACCATCTTGTGTATTTTCAGATACGACTTCTTTCTCAACTTTCGCAATTTCTTTTTTCAGTTTATACACTTGTCTTGCCAACGTTACTTTTTCAGAAAAACTCAGTTTCTGAGCTGAAGCCGAAGATTGTGTCTTTTCGATTTTGGAAATAGCCGAACGAATGGCACTAACCTGAGTTTCGTTTGCTGTTGCATTTTCTTTCTGAACACTATTTAAAGCGACAGAACGCTCCCTGATAAAACCATTTTCAACATTGGCATAGATGTTTCGGGAAGTTGGCTCAGCAGTTAATTTCTTTGGCCCGCCGCCGAAAGTTGCATAAGGAGTTTTGGAACAGGAAGTTGTAATAGCAGCGGCAATCACAACGAAGGATAATTTTGACAGGAGGTTTTTCATTAATACCATATGTGTTTTATTTTGCACAACAATACAAAAATTCTGTAACAATAATTCGGAAGAAGGATTATTTGGGAATATTTTTCAGACTGAATTGGAATCAGTGACCCCATAAATATTTCATCCTTGGATGTTGCTCAACTTCCAACAAAGAGTGTCCGAAAATTAAGCGAGAACACCTGAAATGTGTGCTGGATGACCACTCACCACATCAAAAAATCCCCTGATTTCTCAGAGGCTTTTTTCATTTATCAGTAATCCCTTTGGATGGTGTACTCACCATCCAAAGGGATTTTATCAAGCTTCTACAGCCGATTCCG
>Ga0105046_10016135_pt1 | contig 11471 bp, 9 predicted proteins | sample MAT03_FD_78385 | JGI IMG/M metagenome (GOLD analysis project Ga0105046, IMG submission 78385) | Freshwater microbial communities from Lake Fryxell liftoff mats and glacier meltwater in Antarctica - MAT-03 (megahit assembly) | ecosystem: Environmental > Aquatic > Freshwater > Ice > Liftoff...
CCTGGCTACCATCCGACGCCCATCCGGGCTAAAACAGGGCAAATCAGCTTTGTCTTTGCAGTCGCGGATGCGACGACCGAGTGTAGCCTGGGGTGAAGCGCAGCCCAACCCCAGGCGGGCCAACGGAGAATGTCTGGACGCCAAACGCCTCAAAGCAAAAATGGCTCATTCCTAACCGCCCGGAGTATAGGAGAACGTTTTTACATCTCTGTCGCCCCAGTGCTTCCGTCGGCGCACGCCCTGGGACGCCTGCGCAATAGTCGCTTTCATTCACGTCGATTTCTTACCTTCTTCACATTTCTCGACTAAAACAATTCCCACCGGGACAACTTGTAAACCGGACTCACAGACGGTGCCCCAACCCGAGACCCTGATGACCGTACTCAATACGCTGCCCGCCACACCCTTCACGAGGGACGCTTCGATGGCTCAGCCGCGCATCCTAATCATTGAGGACGAACGGGGGCTAACGCAGTCCCTGTCGTGGTATTTTAACAAGGAAGGTTACGAAACGCACATCTCGCACGATGGGCGTGAAGGGCTTCGGATGGCCCAAACCATGCTACCCGACCTCATCTTGCTCGACCTGAAACTGCCCGGCATGCCTGGCCTTGAGGTGTGCCGCGAGATTCGCGCCGGCGAGCGCACCCGCGACATCCCCATCATCATGATTACCGCCAACTCCGAGGAAATGGATCAGGTCGTCGGGTATTCGATGGGTGCCGACGACTACGTTCCCAAGCCGTTCAGCAACAAGGTGCTGCTCCACAAGATCAAGGCGCTCCTGCGGCGCATTGAGGGGCGCGACGAACCCAGCGACGTGGCCGAGTATTCCGGCGTGAAGATTGACCGCATTCGTCACCGCGTCACGCTTAACGGCGAAGCCATCGAACTGACGCCGACGGAGTTCCGATTGCTGGAAGCACTCGTCCGCCAGCCGGGCCGTGCCTTCAGTCGCCACCAACTCATGGACGCATCCATCGGCGAAGGTTCCATCGTCCTCGAACGCACCATCGATGTTCACATCAAAACGCTACGGCAGAAATTGACCGACGCGGGCGGAAGTGGCGAGATGATCGAAACCGTGCGCGGCGTCGGCTATCGTTTCCAGGAGGGCAAGCCCGAAGGGAAGTGATCTGGGTGCGAAGCCGCAAGCCGCAACACACCCCAATGGCACTCATACTCCGCGCGGTTCGGAATGAGCCATTTTTACCCTAAAGCGTTTGGCGTTAGGACATTCTCCGTTCCCCCGCCTGGGGTTGCGCTTCACCCCAGGCTACACTCGGTCGTCGCATCCGCGACTGCAAAGACATAACCAGCCAGCCTCCTATAGCCCTGGAAGGGCGACCGATACGCGCCAGGGGTGGAGCGTTTCGCGCAACCCCTGGCGTCAGACTGATATTGCCGGCTCGACAAATGTATCAATCCCGGCCGCGCAGGGTATAAACGGGCACCCATCACCCATCACTTGCGAAGCACTCCTAACCCGCCCAACTTGAACCCGTTTGGTCGCTTCGCTGAAAATGCCTCACGCTCCGTTCTGGTTGCGCCGATAACAACAGCGAATCGGCACGGAGTTGGAGGGATTACCCATGCGGGGCGGTCGCCGTTGGGGCGGGTTGATGGTTTGGACGGTCTTGACGGGCCAACTCGTCGGGGTCGGTTGCCATCACCCATTCTTCCAAGAACATGTAGGGCCGCGAGACTCGCTCTCGCCGGTCGCCGTGCCACCGCCGGGCGCGGTGCCGCGCGAACTCGATCTCATCACGCTGCCGCCCTATGTGATCGGGGCACCCGACCAACTACTCATCGAAGTCGTTCAGCGGAGTGAGATCGAGGACGTGCCGGCCAAGGACGGCAAACCCGCGACCAAGAAAGCGGTGACGGATCGCCTGCCGATTCAGCCGATATCCGGGCCGTTCCAGGTGCGACTCGACGGCACCGTCGGGCTTGGCGTTTGGGGTAGCGTGCCAGTCGCCGGGTTGACGATGGAGCAAGCCGCCGACGCAATCCGTAAACACGTTGACGATAACCCCGTTCTCCGCGAATTGAGCACGAAGCCCGAGAGCATCATCGTGATTCTCGATGTGCTAGCGTACAATAGCAAGCGATACTATGTGTTCTTCGACGGCGGCGGGTTTGGTGAACAAGTGATCTCATACCCCATCACGGGTAGCGAAACGGTCCTCGACGCCATTGCCAACATCGGCGGCCTTTCGGATGTGGCCAGCAAGCGGAATATCTGGGTCGCCCGCCGCACTCCGCACCCCGGCCAGCCTTGGCAAATCCTGCCGGTCGATTGGGTCGGCATCAGCCAGCATGGCATCACCGTGACGAACTATCAGATTATGCCCGGCGACCGCATCTATGTGAAAGCCCAGCGACTCGTGACCATAGACCGCACCCTGACGCGAATCTTCGCACCGATCGAACGTGTCTTCGGCATCACCCTGCTCGGAGCCGCTGCGGTAGGCCAAGTGGGTGGCCGGAACAACAACGGCTTCAACGGCTTCAACGGCTTCAACGGGAACTGATGAGGTTGTTGTGGATGGGTCGGGTGTTGTGATTTTGTAGGGTGGGCACTGCCCACCGTGCTCTAAGCGATCAACTGCTTGCTATACTTCACGCGGCCGAGACTGACACACAGTTAGAGTTTACCGGCGACCTTACGGTGCGCCGCTCGCCAAGAGCGCGGCGGGCCAAGGCCACGGTGAGCGGCGCACCGTAATGTCGCCGGTTTGCCTTGACAGTGAGCGGCGCACAGTAATGTCGCCGGTTTGCCTTGACGGTGAGCGGCGCACCGTAAGGTCGCCGGTTTGCCACGAAAGGCTCGGCCGCGTGGAGTATAACGATGAGTCTTTCCCCGAGGGTGTTCACCATGCGTTACTTGCTTGTGGTGGTTGGTGGCTTTGCGTTCACAAGCCTTGCGTCGGCACAGCAGTACCCGACGCAACCGTTCCCAGGCAATGGTGGCGGGGGCGGGTACGGCTCTGGGGGCTTCCTTCCCGGTGCGGGGCCGGCGGTGAATCAGAACAACACCATGCCGAACATCTACAACCCGCAGACCCAACCGCTGAGTCCGTACTTGAACTTGCTTCGGGGCGGGAACACGGCAGCGAACTACTACTATGGCGTGCGGCCGGGCACGGTTGGGGCGGGCGGTCGCGGTTCGGGCGGCGCGCCGTTCACGGCTGCTGGGGGGAACCGCACGTTGTTCTTCCCGCAACTGGCGTCGGCACCGGACCCACTCGGCAGCACGTTGAACGGTCCGGACGACGTGTTGCCGCCAGCGGGGCACTCCGTGGTGTACAACAACACGCTCGGGTTCTTCCCCAGTCCGTTCGGGCAAGCGGGCGGCACGCGGACGGGGCTTTCCGGAGTCGGAACGCAACGACCAGCCGGGCGAAGGTAAGTGTGATTTCAGCGGTGGGATAACGGCAGCGCAACGCGGAGCGAACTGAGTTCGGTCAAGGAGCGACCATGCGGATCACGTTCGGAATCATCGGGTTGCTCGGGTTGAGTGCATCGGTATCCGTTGCGCTTGCCCAGGGGCCGGTTGTTGCACCGAAACGCGGGGCCACGCTGCTCGCCCCGCGTGCGATGTACCCAGGTGAAGTGCCGCCCAGGGTTGCGCGAGGTGCGGCCGAGGAACTGCAATTCCCCGAGAGTACGCCCGTCACGCGGCCGACCGCGCCAATTCCCGCGTGGCTCAACGGCACCGACGCTAATGTTCGCCCGGCCAGTGGCGTCGGCGTAAACATCGGCGGCACCCCTTCCCCAGTTCGCCCGCTTACACCGCCGGCACCGAGCGTGAAGGACGAGCCTTCCACACTCTCCAAGGGGTTGGACAGACTCAAGAACACGTTCAGTGACAAGAACCCACAAGTAAACTCGCCTGGAGCGGGCACGGGCACGGCCAGGGAACAGGCGACGGCGGCCACGGCGTTCCGGGGCACCACGGCGAACGGCGCGCCGGTTTACGCCGGTCCGCCCGCATACCTCTGGTACGGCTACGGCTCGCCGACGCCGGGCGCGAACCCGTTCGCCCCGACGGGAACCTACCCCAAGCCGTCGGCCAATTGGCTCGCGATCACCCGCGCGACGCCTGGCGCGTTCCCGACGCCCGTGATGAATCCGCTCCGTCAACCGCCCGGCACGGAGCCGCCCGTCTACGCTGCAACACCTGCCCCGCGCATGCCTCCAGTTCCGGCCGCACCACCGGTTCCAGCAGCGCCTCCGCCGCCAATGCAATTACTGCCGCAACCCGTCGCGGTGGCTCCTTTCGCGCCGCCTGTGGTGCCAGTGCCAGCACCACCAACACCGGAGCCGCAGCGGTTCACTCCGCCAGCCCCCGACCGGCCCGCGCCGACGTCGCTTGCGCCGCCCGAACTTACCCCGCTTCCGCCGACGGTCCCGGTGATGCCGACGATACCCGTGAACGTTCCGACAATCACGCCCTTGCCGGTTGCCTCGTTTCCCACTGCGCCGCTGACTGAGAAAGAACCGGAACCCGCTGGTCCGCGGCTAATGGTCACCAGTCCAGTAGCCCTTGCGCCCATGCTCCCCCGGTCAACCGAACCGGGCATCCCGTTGCCGCCGCTCCCCGCGCTCCCGGCGCTTCCGCCCGTCGCGGGTGTGCCACTGACGCAACCCACGCCACCGCCTGCCCCGCCAGCAGCGCAACCGACCCCGGCCGCGCCGGCCGAAGTGCAACCCAAGTGGCAGCCGACCACCGTGCCGGCCACCGGAACCGACTGGAACCCCGCCGGGGGCAAGCCACAATCGACCGGCGACTGGCAGGACTCCGCCCGCACCGCGACAGCCCGTGGCCAGGCCGGCGATAGCAAGCCGGACCCCATCGCCACGCTGATTCGCAAAGTGTGCGAGGGTCGCGCCGATGGTATTGATGTGCGCTGGACAGGCAGCAAGAAACTGACCGTGTGCTTCGAGAGCCGCACCGCACCGGACGCCCAGAAGCTCGTGAAGGACATCAGCGCCCGGCCCGAACTCACGCCGTACCAAATCGATTTCTGCGTCTTTGTGAAGTGAGGGACGCAGAAGAAGAGTTTGGCCGCAAAGAGGCGCAAAAGATTGTCTCGTAGATTAGCCGGCATTCACGGTCAGTTCCAGGACGGTTTTCTTACTCGCGGCTTTGCCCAGGCCGATGCGGTCGCCGGGGGCGATGGGCATGCGGCCGGTGAGGAGTTCGCCGTTGAGCATCGTGTCGTTGGGCGTGCTGGGGCAGGCTTCGATGAACCACTCGTCGCCGACGCGGTCGAGGATGAACTGCTCGTTCGCGGCATACTTCGCGGCGTCACCGAACTTGGCCAGCACGATTCGCCCGAAAACGACACGCGCCCCGACGGATTGTTCCACGCCCTCGCGGGATGTGAGGATGCCGCGAGTTAGCGGCGGAGGCGGTGGCGGAGGCGGTGGCGGAGGCGGTGGCGGTGGCGGAGGCGGTGGCGGAGGGGCAACGACGCCTGTGAGCGCTTTGTGAACTTCGTCGGCGGTGGGTCGGCGTGCGGGGTCCGGGTGCAGACAGCGGTACAGCACATCGGCGATGGCGTCGGGCTTCGCGGGAGCCTTGGGCGACCCGAGCAATTTCGGCCGGGCGGCGGCGTGTGCTTTGTACGCGGGCAGATACTTCTCGGCGTCCTCGAAGAGGTACGGGTGGCCCTGCGCGAGCAACTGGTAGAGCATCATTCCGAGGGTAAACACATCCGAAGCCGGCTGAGGCAGCTTCCCCGCCATGTGTTCGGGACTCATGTAGCCTATCGTTCCGAAATAGCCTTCGTGCCCATCCCACGGCGCTTTCTTGTCCGTGAAGAATGAGAAATCCATGTCGATAATCTTGAGTCGATACTTCATCCCGATTGAGGCGTCCTCAATGAGCATCACATTATCGGGCTTTAAGTCGGCATGGACGATCTTCGCCATATGTAGCTGATTGATGCCAGCCACCAACACCTTGGCCATCAACTCGCGCTGTTCCCAATTGACGGCCGACGGGTTGGCGCGAATTTTGTCGAAAATCTGGGCGAGCGAGTGGCTCTTATCGAGGAACTCGAACACCTGGTGATACTTGCGTTCGTGCTCGAAACCGCCCAGGAAGCGGTAGCAGAACTGCCGACACGGCCCCGCTTCGATGCGTTCCTTAAGCTCCTTTTGGTGCTGGATGAAGGGCTTGTACCACGGGACGCGGATCGACGGCGACTGGTACAACTTGAAGAACACTTTATCGCCGCCCGCAGCACGTGCCGCATACGCGACCGAGTTGTTCCCGGTGGTGATGAGTTCGTCGATGGTGTAACCCTGGATCTTCTCCTTGGGGTCGTATATGCGGACCATATCGTCAATTCTCCGGGTCCGGGGGAAATCAGTGGGCAGTGGATAGTGGGCAGTGGGCAGTGAAGACAGACAACAGAGAGGACAGAGGACAGAGGACAGGGAGCAGAGAACAGAACATGAGGTGCGGGCTGACAGATATTCGCCGTTCGCCCGCCAGGGGTTGCGTTACGCTGCGCTGCACTTCACCCCTGGCTACACGCCGGTCGCCCTCCGGGCTGCAGAGACATAGGTAAACCAGCCTTCTGCTCTTCTTTCTGCTCTGTTCTCTGTCTTCTGTTCTCTGTCTTCTGTTCTCTGTCTTCTGCACTCCCCACTCCCCACTCACTTCCCCCTACTTGCCGCCTTTGATCTCCAGGCCCGAGGCCACCCAGCGGTCTTGGCCGAAGAGGGCGCGGCGCACGGGGCGTTCGGGTTGTCCCTGTGGGTTCGCCACGGAGACCGACTTGCCGACGTGCGCCAGAACGCGGGCGAAGTCGAGCGAGCCAAGGCCGTCTTCGGCTTGCTGAACCTGCTGGTACTGGCTCTTGTCCGCCTCGGCGAGTTCATCCAACCCGGCGGACTTCGGCCCCACGAGGAACAGCATCACGCCGAGCGCATGAATCTTATCGATTACCTCGCCAATTCGGCTCGCTTGGCTCGTCCCATTCGCGGGCGCGTTCGACTCCATTGGCTCATCGGTCAGCATCACAACGACGCGGTGACACCCGGCCCGGAGTCGCCAGGGGAAGTCGAGGGCCAAGTCGAGCGCGACGAGCATCGCTTCGTCGCCGTAGACGGCTACCCGGTCGAGACCACTGCGAATTGTGCTTGGCTCGGTGGTGAAGAAGTCGGCGGGCGTTGTGTTCGCGGAGTAGAGGCGGGAGATTAAGTCTTGGTTCTGCCAGCGGGAAGATTCGCTGCGAAACAGTTGGCCAGCTTCGTCGCAGGAATGCGCGAGGAAGTCCATGCGGCAATCGATCTTGCGGTTCGCATCGCCGGCAAAACCGTCGAGGAAAGCCCCGACGTTCCGCCGAACGCCGTCGATGCACGGGGCCATCGATCCGGACGCATCCAGACAGAACACGACATCGACGACGCCTTTTGTGCTGGGCTGCATGTGTGATTCCGCGTCGTGAACGGGGCCTGTATTCCCTGGGACCGCGGCCGTCTCGGCCGCATTCGCTCAAGCGGTCGGGACGGCCGCGGTCCCAGGGGGAAACCGACACAACTCTTTGTGTTTTCTGGGCATCTTGCCTGCTTGAGCGAATGCGGCCGAGACGGCCGCGGTCCCAGGGGAAACCAACTCGTTATTACTCCAACACGAGCGGCACCTCGGATTGCACGGTGATGGTCTTCGCCAACTGCTCGATAATCTTGCCGAATTTGCTCGGGTCGGAGGTATACTCGGCGAGTGCTTCCTGGGCGGTCTTCCCCTCTTGCATGGGGATCGCGTACCATTGGGCTTTGTCCACTTCGGCGAGCGTGTTGAAACGATCGAACTTCTTCGGCGCGAAGATGTGAAGGACGATCTTGGCCGTCATGAGGTTCAGAATCACGTCGTCGATGCTCGCGCCGCGTGGGTCGCGGAGGGGTTCCTTGAACGGGGCGTCGGTGAACACGACGACGAACCGCCGGGCCGCGCCGACGGAACGCCAGGCATCCCCACGCAACGGATCATCAAGCTTCGTGGAAGGCATGTTGGCCAGGCAGTAGAGCGCTTCGAGCAGCGTTTCGGCTTCATCCCCGCCACCGTCCGCGTGCAGGCCGGCGAGTTGCGATTCCAGTTCCGGCACGCTCGTCACGAAGTTATTGTCCACATACGGCGGGCAGTCGGTGTAATCGAGATCGCGGTAGCCCACGATCTTCGCCCGCCACTCCTTGACGACCGCGCTGCCGTTGGGGTCCGGGCTGGTCAGCGTTGTGACGAACTTCGTGATGTTCTGCTTGACGGCGTTGATGCACGGCCCCATGCTCCCGGTGGCGTCGAGCAGGAACACGATGTCGGCGACGCCCTTCACCTTGGGCTGCTGGCTCACGGTAGTCTCCTGGAAAGGGTTCGCATACGGTTCAAAGTGGGAATGGCGGTCACCCGGCGAAGATGACACGATTCCCCATCGGCGACAATCGCCCAAGAATGTGCATTATTCCAAAGCAAGGGGCGCTTCGCAAGTGCTTCGCAAGCGAAGAATGCGACCGGTTTAGCGGAGTTCCCGTTGGGGACACACGCCGTCGAGTTGCGGTCCTCGCTAAACTCGATCATCGGAGCCGAACCGCCAACGCTCCCCAACTGTCCGTGCGGCAGGCCGGACCGAGCATCAATGTGAGGTTACCATGCGGAAGTTGGCCAGTGTCCAGGTTGTGAACGCCATCGAACCCATCGAGAACGCCGATGCCATTGAGCGCATCCGCGTTCTGGGTTGGTGGGTCGTGGTGAAGAAGAACGAGTACAAGCCCGGTGACAAGGTCGTGTATTGCGAGATCGATTCGCTGCTGCCCGTGCGAGCGGAATTCGAGTTCCTGAGGGCGAGCAGTTTCAAGAACGCCATCACCGACGCGACAGACGCGGTCATCCAACCGGCCGGCTTCCGCATCAAAACGATCAAGTTGCGTGGCCAAGTTTCGCAAGGCATTTGCTTCCCGCTATCGATTCTGCCCCCGGATGCGCCACTCGATGAAGACGCCGATGTCACGGAATTGCTCAACGTCGTGAAGTGGGAGCCACCGGTTCCCGCCGGGATGAGTGGCCGGGCGAAGGGTTCGTTCCCAGGCTTCCTGCCGAAGACCGACGAAACCCGCGTTCAGGTTCTCCAGAAGGTGATCGAACGCCACCGCGGCACGACGCTCTTTGTGACCGAGAAGCTCGACGGCAGTTCATTCACGGCGTTCCTCCGCGAGGGCGAGTTCGGCGTGTGCAGTCGGAACATGAATCTCGACGTGACCGATGAGGCGAGCGTGTTCGTGCGAGTCTCGATCAAGTATAAGTTGGAAGAGAAACTGCGGGCGTTCAGCCTGGCCCACGGCTTTGAGACCGCCATTCAGGGCGAAGTGATCGGCCCAGGCGTTCAGCAGAATAAGTACAAACTGGCCGAAGTCACGCTGCGGGTGTTCAACGTGTTCGATGTCAGCGCTTACCGCTTCCTCAATCACGCCGACATGCTGGCCGCGGTCGCCGAGATTGGCCTGGAAACGGTGCCGCAGTTGGGCACGCTCGTCCTCGATCACACCGTGGATAGCCTCGTTTTGTTCTCGGAAGGGATGAGCGTGATGAACCCGAAAGTGCAGCGCGAAGGCGTTGTGTTGCGACCGCTCACCGAGATCGAAGACGGCTTACTCGGGCGGCTCACCTTCAAGGCAATCAACCCGAAGTTCTTGCTCAAATACGACGAGTGACCGCGGCGGCCCCGTTGGGACCGCCGCTAAACCTGGAACACGCCGGTTTTGAATGGCCGGCCGTCGTCGTAACGTGTGGCCACGGCGATGGCGGTAAGCAGTGCGGCGCGGGTGTTTTCGGGTCGGATGATCGCGTCCACCCAGAGCCTTGCTGCGGCGTAACGCACGTCGGTTTGTTCCTCGTAGCTCGCCTTCACCTTGTCGCGCAGGACCGCGAGTTCGTCCGCCTCGGGTTCCTTCCCGCTTCGCTTCAAGGCTTGTACATGAATGTCGAGAAGCGTACTGGCCGCTTGATCGCCGCCCATCACTGCGTAGCGGGCGGTGGGCCACGCGAGGATGAAGCGCGGGTCGAACGCCTTGCCGCACAGCGCGTAATTGCCGGCACCGAATGAGCCACCCGTAATGAGCGTGATCTTAGGCACCACGCTATTCGAGATGACGTTCACGAGCTTCGCCCCGGCGCGGATGATACCATGCTGCTCCGATTCTTTGCCGACCATGAAGCCGTTCACGTTCTGCAGGAAGAGAATCGGCACGCGAAGTTGGTTGCAGTCCATCACGAATCGGGCGGCTTTGTCAGCGGAATCGACGTAGATGACGCCGCCGAACTGCAACGGTCCCTCGGCCGGCTTCACTCGCTTCCGCTGATTGGCGACCACCCCGATAGCCGTGCCACCGAGCCTACCAAACCCGCACACCAGCGATTGGCCGTAGTCGGCCTTGTATTCGTCGAACGGAGCGTCGTCGAGAACGAGGCGCAGCAGGTCGCGCACATCGTATTCGGGTTGAGTGAACTCGGTGAATTCTTGGGCGAGCGGTTGGGCGAGCGATTGGGCGAGCGGCCGGCGTGAGCCGGCTGTTCCGGGTTTTTCTCCAGGTTTTTCTTCGTTCGGAGCGTCGTCAAGTTGTTCGTTAAGAACAGCCGGCTCACGCCGGCCGCTCGCCTCGGGAAGCATCCCGACCAATCGCCGAAGTCGCTCCAAGCACGCCTCGTCGTTCGGTTCGCGGTAGTCGATGGTGCCGCTGATCGCGGCGTGCATCTTTGCGCCGCCAAGTGATTCGGAATCGACCACTTGGCCAATCGCGGCCCGCACGAGCGCTGGCCCCGCGAGGTAAAGCCCGCTGCCTTCGGTCATGAGCAGAGTATCGCATAGCACGGGTAGGTAGCCACCGCCAGCGACACAGTTCCCCATGATCGCGGCGAACTGCGGCACACCGGTTGCTGAGATCACAGCGTTATTGCGGAAGATGCGGCCAAAGTCGTCTTCGTCGGGGAAAACTTCGTCTTGAAGTGGCAGGAACACGCCAGCGGAATCGACGAGGTACACGAGCGGCAGGCGGTTTTCGAGGGCGATTCGCTGGGCACGCAGGACTTTCTTGCACGTTAGCGGGAAGAACGCGCCGGCCTTCACCGTGGCGTCGTTGGCGACGACCATCACCCGGCGGCCCGCCACCACGCCGATGCCGGTGACCACACCCGCGGACGGTGCCCCGCCCCAATCGGCGTACATATTCCACGCCGCCCACAGACCCAACTCGAACCAGTCGTGAGTGGGATCGATCAACTTGGCGATGCGCTCGCGGGCGGTGAGCCGGCCTTTCTCGTGCTGCCGCTCAATGGCTTTGACGCCGCCACCCTGGAGTATTTTTGCTTCATCCGCGGCAAGGTCAATGGACATAGGGCACCCTCAGCGTTTCACGTTTAATGTTTAACGTTGAAGACGAAAGGCATGTGGCGTTGATGCACAACC
>Ga0105046_10016136_pt1 | contig 11471 bp, 8 predicted proteins | sample MAT03_FD_78385 | JGI IMG/M metagenome (GOLD analysis project Ga0105046, IMG submission 78385) | Freshwater microbial communities from Lake Fryxell liftoff mats and glacier meltwater in Antarctica - MAT-03 (megahit assembly) | ecosystem: Environmental > Aquatic > Freshwater > Ice > Liftoff...
ATCTGGACGGACGGATCATCGAGCCCATGACGCCGACGCCGACGCCGATGCCGACGATGGGTGCGATGCCGATCGAGCCGCCGCCGGTGATCGATCCGGTGGTGCGGCCGAAGATGGGCGAGGCGATGGCGGTGCCCGAACATAGTGACCCGCTGGTGCCCTGCGATCCGCAGCGGGGCTTCGCTCCGCCGCCGGGAGTCGTCGAGCCGTCGCACGTGCGCATGGGTGACATCGCAGCGGAGCCGACGAGGCCCGCGAAGCCGCCGAAGGCGACCAAGCCCGAGCCCGAGCGCGAACTGATGGGCAAGATCGCGGGCCCCGTCGACTGAGACCAGACCGTCCAGCCACCCTCACGCGTAGGTTCACCGGCATGCGCAGCACCAACGTCGAGATCGTCAGCCCCTGTCACGAGTCCTGGGAGGCCATGCAGGGCGAGGGGGCGCGCCGCTACTGCGGGGTGTGCCAGAAGGATGTCCACGACCTCTCGGCGATGGCGTGATGCTCCGCGACGACGACGACATGAACCGCACAGCGCCCCGAAGTCTGCTCGCCGGGCCCAGCGGCCGCGCGCTTACGCGGCCGGGTCCTTGGGCTCGAGCCCGCAGACGAGCGCCTGCTCGGCGACGCAGGTGTCAACTTCGCAGACGGCACCGGGACCGCAGGGGCCGCTGACCGGGCACGGCTCGCCGACGCCAGGACCCGGCTTGCAGGTGCCGGCGTCGCAGACCAGGTAGGCCTGGCAGATGACGTCGCAGGGCTGACCGTCGCCGGGGATCGGCTCGCAGGTGGTCCCGCCGACGCAGTACAGCGCCTCGTCGCACTGGCCCAGCGGGGCCAGCGGGTCACAAGGTTCGCCGGCTTTCGGGGGCGCCGTGCAGGTCTTGTCCGCGCCACAGTAGGTGGCCTCGTTGCAGCCGACGCCGGTGGGGCACGGGCTGCCGACGCCGCCGAGCGGCTGGCACTGCTTGGTGTTCCCGCTGTCGCAGAACAGGCCCTTGTCGCAGATCGCGAGCGAGGCGCCCGAGGCACAGTTGTCGCCGGCGGAGAGCCGCTGGCAGGGGTCGACGCACACGCCGTTGGAGCACTGAAGGTTGCGATCGCAGTCGCTGTAGATCTCCTTGACGGTGCAGCCGGCGCCGAGCGGCTGGTCGCCGTGGACGATCGCACAGGCGACGCACTCGTCGCTCTCGGCCCCCACGAGGTCGCAGCCGATGTCGTCGGGGACGGCGCGGGCCTGGTCGACGCAGGCCTGATCGAAGGTCAGGCCGTTGGCGCTGGCGACCATCTTCAAGGCGTCGTCGATCTCGGTCAGTTGGGCGTTGACGTCGGCGATGCAAGCCTCGACGTCGGGGAAGTTGGTCGGCGCGCAGTCGCAGCTAAAGTGCAGGTCGCAGGCGACCTGGGCGGGATCCTTGTCACCGCCGCAGCCGACGAGCGCGAGAAAAAACGAAGCTGCGAGGAAGTGCCGGGAGGGTGCGCGCATCGGCCATGCTTCGCGCGTGCTGGGTCCGATGTCAACGCTGGATCCGCGGTTGTCGCCAGCCGTCCCCGCCGGGAAGTGTCGTCATCGTGTCGCGGCCGTTGTCGCCGTTAGTTGTCGAGGACAGTTGTGGAGGCGAGTGGCAGTTGTCACGGGAGCTTGTCGCCAGCGCCGGGCGCTCTGCGGGGTGGGGGCGCGCGCAGTTCGTTCACGCGGGCGAGGTCGGCGACGTGGCCCGGGCCGGCGGCGAGGTAGCCGGCCGCGGCCTGCTGCGCGAGCTCGCGGGCCCGTCCGGGCTCGTCCACGAGCAAGACCCGGGCGAGGGCCTCGTGCGCCGCGGCCTTCACGTGCCGTGCGAGCTCGCCGGCGCCGAGGATCGCGGCGGCCCGCTCGAGGGCGACGCGGGCGGCGGCCGGCGAACCGCGGGCCTGCTCGGCGCGACCGAGGCACAGCAGGCCCATCGCGCTCTGCGTGCTATCTGGCCCATGGGACAGGTCCTCGAGCGCGACGGCCTCGCGACAGTGGGCGAGCGCCTCGTCGATGCGACCGAGCGCAAGCTCGGCCTCGCCGAGCTCGATCAGCGTCGCGGCCCGCTCCGAGGCGATCGGGTGAATGTCGTCAGCGCTGACCTCGGGGTCGGTCGGCACCAGCGCGCTGCGGGCGAGCGCCTCGGCCTGGGTCGCGTCGCCGCGCTCGCGGGCGAGGCGGGCCAGGCCGCGCAGCGCGGGCGCGCGGGCGTCGGTGGTGGCCGCGGGTCCGAGCGTCTCGAGCGCGCTGCGGTAGGAGACCTCGGCCTCGTCGCTACGGCGCTGCTCGGCGAGCACGTCGCCGATCAGCCGCTCGCTCATCGCCAGCAGCTCGGGCTGCCCGCCGGACTGGCGCAGGGTGCTGCGTGCGCGTCGAAGGTTGCACAGGGCGGTCTCCTGACGGCCGAGCCGACCTTGCTGATCACCCAGGTCGATCAGGGTGGCGACAGCCATGTGGCTATCGGCACCGAGCCGGCGGGCATAGATCGCCGCGGCCCGCTCGGTGGCGGCGACCGCCTCGGCGAGCCGACCCTGACCGTCGGCGACGGCGCCGAGGTTGGTCAACGCGTCGGCGACGCTCGGGTGGTCGGACCCGAAGCTGCGCTCCATCGTCGTCAGCGCCGGGAGCAGGGCAGCGAGGGCCGCGGCGAACTCGTGGCGGTGCAGGTGGATCGTGCTGATGTTGATCCCCGAGCTGGCGACGGCCGGGTGATCGGGGCTGAGACCGGCGCGCCAGGCGTCCTGACTGCGGCGAAACAGCGCGAGCGCGGCGTCGCTGTCGCCCCGGGACCAGTAGGCGTGGGCGACACCGGCGAGCATGCGACCGATCCGCGGATCGCCGCGCGGGAAGTGCTGCTCGGCCAGCGCGAGCGCCTCCTCGGCGGCGCGCGTGGCGTCGACGTGCAGCCCGAGGCGGGTCAATGCGTAACTGCGGTACAGCAGGTAGGGGACGCGCTGCTCGGGGCGCTCGCCGGTCCGCTGCAACAGGCTTCGCGCGTGCTCGGACCAGGCGAAGGCCTCCGGGCCGTGGTTCATGCGGTGATGCACGAAGCTCAGGGTGATCGCGGCGTCGGTGGCGACGGCGTCGTGGCGGATCCCGAGCGCGAGGTGATAGGCGTCGGTGAGGTGCGTGCGGGCGAGATCGTAGTCGGCGGTGGCCTCCTCGCTGCGACCGAGCTCGAGCAGGGCCTCCGCGCGCAGCGGGGGATAGTTGAGCTCGTCGCTGCTGCGGCCGACGGCGGTGGCGATCTCCCGGGACTCGCGCGGGCGGCCGGCGTCGCGGCGGGCGGCGGCGCTGGCGAGCAGGCTGCGGGCGCGGGCGACGGCCGCGGCGAGCTCGACGTCGGCCGGGGGTCTCACGCGCTCACCGACCGCGACCGCGTGGCGGCAGCTCGCCAGTGGTTTGAGGCTGGCGGTGGATTGAATGGCGCGCTCGACGGTCGCGCCGTCGGCGGTCTCGAGCGCGCCGATCAAGGCGTCGAGGTCGCGCAGGCAGTCGTCGAGGCAGGCGTTGCGGCGGTCGAGCAGCTCGGCGGAGGCCTCGCCGAGCACGTGGGTGGCGGCGCAGAACTCGTCGCGCTGGCGGGCCCAGGTGGTGGCGTAGAGGTCGAGCTCCGCCTGTACTTTGGGCCAGGTCTGGGCGGCGTAGGACAGCCCGGTCGCGAGGAACGCGGCCTGGACTCGCTGGGCGCGCGCGTCGTTCCACACCGGGCCCACGCTGACGACGCCGTGCTGGCAGCGCTGCTCCTCGGCCCACAGACCCGAGCCGATCGCACCGGCCGCGCCGAGGGTGAGGGTCGCCACGCCGATCGCCACGCGCCGGTGGGTCCGCGCCGGATCGACGGCGAGCGCGGCCAGCAAGGCGCGCATGCTGACGAAGCGTTGGTCGGCCTCGGTGCTCAGGCCGCGGTTGACGATCTGGCGCAGGTGCTTGGGGATCTTGCGATCGCTCGGCGCGGCCTGGATCCCGCGAAACACGGCGAGCCGGACCTCGGCGGCGTTCTTGCCGTGAAACGGCCGGTGGCCATGCAGCGCCTCGTAGAGGGCGACGCAGTAGCTGAACTGATCGCTGCGGGCGTCGGCCGGCTGGGACAGGTGCTGCTCGGGTGACATGTACGCGGGCGTGCCGATGTACGCGCCGACCTTGGTGAGCGTGATCTTGTGGCTCGAGTGCGCGGCGCCGTCGGCGATGTACTCCTCTGTCTCGTCGCCGTCGGCCGGTCGCGCGAGGCCGAAGTCCAGCACGCGCGCGCGGCCGTCGTCGCCGACCAGCACGTTGTCGGGCTTGAAGTCGCGGTGGATCACGCCCGCGGCGTGGGCGGCGGCGAGGCCCTGACCGGCTTGCAGGAACACGGCGACGATCTCTCGCCAACTGCGCTCGCGGATCCCGAGCCAGGTGCGAAGGTCATGACCCTCGACGTACTCCATCGCCAGGTACACGGCCTCCTCGACCTCGCCGGCCTCGAACACCTGCACGACGTTGGGGTGCGAGAGGCGGGCCATGGCCTGGGCCTCGCGCAGCAAACGGGCCTCGCCCTGACTGTTGGTGTCGCGGCGCATCGCCGGGCGCAGGATCTTGAGGGCGACCGATCGATCGAGCTGGGGATCGTAGGCATAGAAGACGACGCCCATGCCGCCCTCGCCGAGCTTGCGCACGATCATGAAGCGGCCGATGCGCGCCGGCATCGGCGCCGGCATGTGCTTCATGCGGGTCCGCGAGTTGCCCGGCGCCATGATCGCCTCGCTGACGGGCTGCGCGCCCGGCCCGTCGACGCGCGTCACCTCATCGGGGTGCTTGGGGACCTCGTCCACGCGGCGGATCATCCACGAAAACCGAGGGACATACAGGCTTCGCGGCGCACAGGTGGGCCCGGACGAACGTCCCCATGGCCCAATGGCTCGCGGTCGAAATCGTCCGCTGGGCCGTTTGGACTGCTTGCGTTCGCGCGGGCCCGCAAGTAGGGTGTGCCCCCGTCTCCTCCCAGGAAAACTTCGTGAAGCCGATCCAGATCTGTCAGAACCTTGGCCAGGGACACATCGACGCGTACTACGACGAGCTGTCCGGCAAGGAAGTCCGCGCGGTCCTCAAGGCGGGTGGTTGCAGCGTCAACGTCCCCGAGACCGCGTTCACCCAGGCGGCCCGCCGTCGCGCGTGGCGCAAGCGCTTCGACGCCGAGTTCAACGGCGGCAATGACCAGCTCGCGCTGGCGCTGCTGCTCGAGTGGTTGATGCGTCACCACCGAAGCATGCTGGTCGATTACCTCGACTTCCTCGGCGTCAAGCACCGCCAAGGCGAGACCGACGAGGACTTCTGCGCCACGCAAGATGAGGCCAAGCTGCGCGAGGGCGTGGCCGAGCTGCTCAAGAAGTACCCGCCGGCCCACGTCGCCACCTACCTGCTGCTGGTCGGGCACCTGCAAGAGACGCCCGTCTACGACCAGACCCCCGAGCTGCTCGGCGCGCTCGGCATGGCGGCCAACGACGCCAGCGCGTACGTCGAGAAGCACAAGGCGACCTACAAGCCGAAGGCCGAGCGCTCGCCGACCCCGATGGTCAGCGAGTTCCCGCCCAACACGACCGCGCTGCGGCCGGGCTGACGGACTGACGAGGGACCCGCGATGGACCGCCTGGCCTTGTTGCAGCAGTTCGTGGCCCAAAAGCCCGACGACCCGTTCGCCCGCTACGGGCTGGCGATGGAGCTAAACAAGCGCGGCCTCGCGGCCCAGGCCAACGCGGCCTTCGTCGAGCTGATGTCGCGTCACCCGACCTACGTGCCGGCCTACCTGATGGCCGGCAACGCCCTGCTCGCGCAGGGTGACCCGGCCGGCGCGCGCGACGTGTTCACCCGCGGCGCAGCGGCGGCGCGCCAGGCCGGAGACGACCACGCGCTCGGCGAGCTCGAAGCGGCCAGGGCGGCGCTGGATTGACGGCGAACGCGGGCGCATCCGGTCCGAGAGCCCCGCGCGGCCCGGACCCCGACCTGGTGTTCGCCAGCCCGCGCAAGCTGCCGCGGGCCGCCGACCTGCGCGGCCGGGTGGTCGTGCTCGACCTGGCCTTCGCGGCCGATGGCATGGGCGGCCCGGGCTTCGCCAAGATCACCGGCAGGTTTCTGCGTGAGATCGGCCCCAGGCTCGCGCGCTGGGTCGACCACCACGACCACGAGCTGCACGCGAGCTACCGCGGCGACCCGCGCTTCGTGCTGCACACGAAGGCGGAGCACGGCGCCTGCCCGGAGATCATCACGCCCGAGATGGTCGCGCAGACCGGCCCGATCGACACGATCGTCGCGCACTTCGACCTCGACGGGCTGTACGCCGCCGCCAAGTGGATCCTCGGCGGCCACGAGCCCTACCCGGGCGCCGACGCCGACGCCCGCGCGGTCGACACCCGCGTCGGCGAGGTCAGTCCGCGCGCGCAGCTCATCGACAAGGCGCTGCGCGTGCACTTCGAGGACCCGGTGCTCAAGCAGCGCGTGGTCCACTGGCTGTGCCGCGGCATGCGCCCGGGCGTCGAACACGACGCGATCGTGACGGCGGCGGCCGACTTCGATCTGCGCGCGACCCGGGCCGAGGCGCTGGCCGAGCGCTTCGTCGTCGAGGCCGACGTGGCGCTCATGCGCGTGCCCGCCGACGCGGCCGCCTTCGACAAGACCGAGCTGCTGCTCGCCGGTCAGCGCCGGGCGACCGTCGCCGTGGTCGTCGATGGGGTGACCGTCAACATCGCCGCTGGCTTCGAGAGCGGGCTCAACTTCGTGACGCTGCTCGGGCTCGGCGGCGGCATGCCCACGCGGGTGTCGGTGCCGGTCGCCCGGCTCGACGCGACCTTGCTGAAGATCCGGGCGGAGCTCGCCTCGCGGTCGCGGACCTGAGCGCCCCGGTGGGTGCTGTACTGTTTTGAAACAGTGCGCGGCGCTGTGTCGTTTCGATACAGACGCGGCACCGAAGCCGCGCGAATAACAGCGTCACGCGAGCGTGGCCGCTCGTCTGCGACGAGGCGGGCGATCTTGTGGAGTATCGCGGCGCGTTCGGGCGGCTCTATGCTGCGGACGCTTCGCTACACACGAGGCCGCGGAGCCACTTCAGCCATGGGGAACGAGATGACAGACCGAGGACGTGAACGTGATCTGGTGCTCGCACCGAACGAGTTTGCCTTCATCCTGGATGAGACCAAGGGCAACATCAACGTGTACGTCGGGCCGCACAAGACGAGCCTGGCCAACACCGATGTGCCGGTGATCTTCGACTCGGAGACCAAGCGCTTCGATCGCAAGACGCTGGATCTGGCGATCCAGATGATCTCGATCGCGCCGGAGGGCTGGTATGTGGTGCTCAAGAACCCGGCGGCGGACAAGAGCCACCCGCGGACCGGAGCGCTCAACAACCTGCCCAACCTCGACGCGGGGCGCAAGGTCAACATCCCGGGGCCGGTGTCGTTCGCGCTGTGGCCCGGTCAGATGGTCCGCGTGCTGCAGGGCCATCACCTGCGATCCAACCAGTACCTGCTGGTCCGCGTGTACGACGAGGAGGCCGCGAAGGCCAACTGGAAGAACGCGGTCATCAAGCCGCAGAAGACCGTGGAGGGCGAGGCGGAGGGCATGCTGCACCTCGAGGCCTCGCCTGACCTGACGATGGGCAACCTGCTGGTCATCCGTGGCACACAGGTGTCGTTCTACATCCCGCCGACCGGCGTCGAGGTGGTGCCCGACGTCGACGGCAATTACGTGCGCGAGGCGGTGACCCTCGAGCGCCTCGAGTACTGCATCTTGCTCGACGAGAACGGGTCGAAGCGCTTCATCGTCGGTCCAGACGTGGTGTTCCCGAAGCCGACCGAGGTCATCGTGCGCATGCGAGGCTCGCGAAAGTTCCGCGCGATCGAGCTCAACGAGAACTCGGGGCTGTACCTCAAGGTCATCGCGCCCTACGAGGAGAATGGGGTCGCGTACAAGGTCGGCGACGAGATCTTCCTGACCGGCCGCGATCAGATGATCTACTTCCCGCGCACGGAGCACGCGATCGTCAAGTACGGCGATCAGGAGAAGCACCACGCGGTCGCGATCCCGGCCGGCGAGGCGCGCTACGTGCTCGATCGCCTGACCGGCAAGATCTCGCTCAAGCGGGGCCCGGCGATGTTCCTGCCCGACCCGCGGCGTGAGGTCATCGTCCGCCGGGTGCTCGACCCGAAGACGGTCGCGCTGTGGTTCCCCGGCAACCGCGAGGCCTACGAGTACAACCGCCGGCTCGCGGCCCAGAGCGCGCCGCAGGTGTCGGCCGAGTACGGGACCACCGACGCGCGGCCGCCGGCGCCTGCGACCAAGCCGGCACCGGCGACCAGCAAGAGCGCGGCCGGAGCCTCGGGTGCGATCGCCACGCGCGAGACGCAGGCCGCCCCGCCGCCGCCCAACGAGTTCGCGGGCGACGACTTCAACCGCAACCAGACCTTTACGGGGCCGCGCACGATCGTGCTCGACACGCGCTTCGAGGGCGCGGTGGCGATCGACGTGTGGACCGGCTACGCGGTGCTGGTGGTCAGCAAGACCGGCGAGCGCCAGGTCGTCAGCGGCCCGCACACGCGCCTGCTCGAGTACGACGAGAACCTGCAGGTGCTGGAGCTGTCGACCGGCACGCCGAAGTCGGACCAGAACCTGGTCAAGACGGTGTACCTGCGGACGCTCAACAACAAGGTGACGGACGTGGTCGAGGCGGAGACGCAGGACCTGGTGCGCGTACACTTGCAACTGTCGTATCGCGTCAATTTCGAGGGCGACGCGGCGCGCTGGTTCGAGGTCGAGAACTACGTCAAGTTCCTCACCGACCACCTGCGCTCGCTGATCCGCCACGCGGTGAAGCGCCACGGGATCGAGAAGTTCTACGCCGACTCGGTGACGATCCTGCGCGACATCATCCTCGGCACGGTCGCCGAGGACGGCAAGCGTCCGGGCCGCCGCTTCGAGGAGAACGGCATGCGGATCTACGACGTCGAGGTGCTCGAGGTCGCGATCGGGGACGACACGATCGCCGGGCTGCTGGTCAAGGCCCAGCACGCGGCGGTGCAGCAGACGTTGCAGTTGGCGGCGGAGCAGCGGCGGCTCGAGGCGACCCGGCAGAGCGAGTCCATCTCGCAACAGATCGCGGAGGTGCAGTCGCAGACCCGGCAGAAGGCGAGCGGCCTCAAGACGTTGGAGGTCGAGCAACTGCTGCGCCATCAGCTCGCGGAGCAGGCCGCGAAGATCGAGCTGCACGAGCGCCAGCAGACCGCGATCTTGAGCGAGCAAGAACGTGTCGGCGCGATCCATCAGGCGGAGCTCGGCCGGCGCAAGGCGGTCCAGGACTTCGAGCTGGCGATCGCGCAGGGCAAGCTCGACCAGAAGCTGCGCGAGCTGGCCGCGGAGGTCACGGCGGTCGCCGAGAAGGCGAAGGCGGTCTCGCCGGATCTGATCGCCGCGTTGCAGGCCTTCGGCGACCGGGCGCTCGCCGAGAAGATGGCGGAGAGCATGGCGCCGCTGGCGATCCTCGGCGGTGAGAGCGTGTCCGAGGTGCTCGGCCGGCTGCTGCGTGGCACGCCGCTCGCGCGGCTGCTGGCGCCGGAGCCGAAGGCGATCGACGCCGCGAAGATCTGATCGAAGTGGCAGATGACCGCCGGGCCGGGCCGTCGCAAGACAGCCCGGCCCGGCGCTCTTGCGACGGGCCGTGAGCGACCCGCGGCTCAGCGCAGGCTGGCGAAGCCGATCGTGCCGCGCTGGCTCTGCATGCGCCGGATCAGGTTGGCCTGGCCCTCGGCGTGGTAGCTGCTGCGTACCAGCGGGCCGCTCTCGACGTGGGCCACGCCGCGCGACAGGGCGTACTGTTTAAGTTCGGCGAACTCGTCGGGGTGGACGTAACGCTCGACGCCGAGGTGCTTCTTGCTCGGCTGGAGGTACTGGCCCATCGTCAGGATCGTCAGGCCGAGCTCGCCGAGCTGGTCGATGACCTCGCCGAGCTCCTCGCGGGTCTCACCGAGCCCGAGCATCAGGCCGGTCTTGACGAGGGCACCGCGATCCCGGGCATGGCGCAGGACCGCGTAGGACCGGTCGTAGCGGGCCTGTACGCGGACCTCGCGGCTCAGGCGCGGCACGGTCTCGAGGTTGTGGGCGAACACGTCGGGGTTGGCGGCGAGCACGGTGTCGACGTCGGCGAGCACTCCCTTGAAGTCGGGCACGAGCACCTCGATGGTCATGTCCGGCGCGGCGCGGTGGCAGGCGTGGAGGGTCTCGGCCCAGATGCCGGCGCCGCCGTCGGCGAGGTCGTCGCGATCGACGGAGGTGATGACGGTGTGCGACAGCTCGAGCGCCGCGAGCATGCCGGCGACGCGCTCGGGCTCACCGGTGTCGACCGGCAGCGGCCGCCCGGTGGCGACGTCGCAGAAGCGACACGAGCGGGTGCAGATGTCGCCGAGGATCATGATCGTCAGGGCGCGGTGGTTCCAGCACTCGCCGATGTTCGGGCAGCTCGCGCTCTGACACACGGTGTGCAGCCCGAGCTCCTTGACCATGCGGCGCAGCGCCTGATAACCCTCGCCGCCCGGCATCGGCACGCGTAACCACTCCGGGTGGCGACGACGCGGCTCGGCGGGGGCGGGCTCGGCGGCGGCAGGCGCGGACGATAGGAGAGGCAGGTGGACAGCCACGGGTCAGGCATACCATGCCGCCGCGGCGGGCTGCCGACGGGCGCGACGAGCGTCGACTCACCGTGGGGGTGCTGCGCACGTGCAGTTGCATAGCGCTGGGCCCTGCGTTGTGACGGGGTCGATGGCAGCGGACGTGATGACGCTGTCGTCGCGCGTGACAACTACAGCTCGAGATCGGCGCGCGGATCTTGGTCGGCTTGCAGCTTCTCCAGCGCCTCGAGCAACGCCTCATCGCCGGGGGCGGGGAGGCGGACGTCGAGGGTGATGAGCAGGTCGCCGGGCTCGCTTGCGCCGGGGATGCCCTTGCCTTTGAGGCGCAGGGTCTGGCCGTTTTGGCTGCCGGGTTTGAGCTTGAGGGTGACGGTGCCGCCGGGGGTGGGCACGTCGACGGGGCCGCCGCGGTAGGCCTCGAGGGCGGTGACGGGGAGCGCGAGCAGGAGGTTTTGGCCCTCGCGTTTGAGGCGCGGGTGCGAGGAGACGCGCACGGTGAGCAGGATGTCGCCGGCGGGCTCGCCCTGGCCGCCCTGGCCGCGCATGCGGAGTTTGCCGCCGTCGACGATGCCGGGGGGGACCTTGACGTCGAGGGTGCGGCCGGTGCCGGACTCCGACTCGATGCGCAGCGGCACGACCTTGCCGCGCAGCATGTCCATGAAGTCGATCGTGATCTCGCCCTCGATGTCGTGGCCGCGCTGGCTCACGGGTCGACGGCCGCGTTGGCCACCACCGGCGCCGCCGAACGGGTCGACGACCCGGCCGCCGCCGAACAGTTGCGAGAGCAGGTCGTCGAAGGAGGTGCCGCGGGC
>Ga0105046_10016140_pt1 | contig 11470 bp, 9 predicted proteins | sample MAT03_FD_78385 | JGI IMG/M metagenome (GOLD analysis project Ga0105046, IMG submission 78385) | Freshwater microbial communities from Lake Fryxell liftoff mats and glacier meltwater in Antarctica - MAT-03 (megahit assembly) | ecosystem: Environmental > Aquatic > Freshwater > Ice > Liftoff...
CGCAGGCGAGTGAGGACCGAGGCGTTCCCACGCGGATCGACGCGCTCGACCCGGGCGGTCGCAACGTCCGGGTCTACGACCTCATCGAGCACAGCCCGGTGTTCGCCGACTTGGTGACCCACCCGTCGGTCCTCCCGTACGTCGAACGCCTGCTCGACGGTGACCTGGCGGTGTCCAATTTCACCGCCAACATCGCGCTCCCCGGCAGCGGGTCCATGAACGCTCACAACGACCAGTCGACCGTCATGCCTGAGCCCTGGCCCACCCGGTACACCATGAACGCCATCTGGTGTCTGGACGACGTCGACGAAGCCAACGGCGCAACGCGGTACCTGCCCGGCAGTCACCACCTCACATGTTTTGCCGACGTCCCCGATGACCCCAAGGCCGGCATGGTCCCCTTCGAAGCGGCCGCCGGCTCCGTGATCCTGATGGACGGTCGCCTCTGGCACACCTCGGGTGAGAACACCTCGACCGACCGCGAGCGTGCGCTGCTGTTCGCGTTCTACACCCGGTCGTTCCTGCGCCACCAGAACAATTGGTGGCGTGCGCTGTCGCCAGAGACGCGGAGCCGGCTGGATCCACAGTTGAAGGAGTGGCTCGGACTGCGCGGCGGCAACTTGGGTTACGGCACCTATCTGGCCGGTGGCTGAGCCGTCAGGATGTGCAACAAGGTGATGCCAGCACGCATGGCCGAGAACCTCGAATGGGAGCCGAACCGAATGACGCCGACCGAGACGAACAAGTCGAACGAGCCCAGGGTGGCGACCGAGCTGGATCTCCGGACGATCGGAGCGACCTCGACACGGGCCTTCGTGGGAGACCCGGTCTGGGAGTGGCTTGCTCCCCGGGCCCGCTCGTGGAAGCGGGGCATGCCGTTCGTGTTCCGGATGGTCGCGGCCGAACACCTCGGACACCAGACGGTCTGGGTCACACCGGACGTGACGGCCGTGGCGGTCTGGGCGCCTCCCGGTCACCGTACGAATCAGCTCCGCGAGACACTGAACGCGCCACGGCTGGCAATGGTCTTCGGCACCAAGTCATTGGCGGGGCTCCGCTTCTACGCGGCGATTCGCCAGGCGCATCCGACCGAGCCGCACTGGTACCTGGCGCTGCTGGCCACCGATCCCGCCCATCAGGGGAAGGGTCATGGGTCGGTCGTCCTGCAACCGACCCTCGATCGCTGTGACGACAACGGACTTCCGGCGTACCTCGAGTCGTCGAAGGAGTCGAATGTCGCCTACTACCGGCGGCACGGCTTCGAGTTGCAACGCGAGCTCCGGCCCATCGCCAGCGGCCCAGCGGTCTGGCTCATGTGGCGCGAGCCACGTTGACAGCGCAGCCCGAGAACCTGGCGGCGACCCGACCAAAGGCTGGCGCCCGGTTCGACCCCTAGGGTCACGGGTCAGCGGCGATCAAGGGGGATGGCACCATGCCTGAGTTCAACCGACGGCTCTTCCTGGCCGGTTCGATCGGATTGGCGGGGACCTCGGTGCTCGGCGCGTGCACCGAGGACGACACGGCGGGCAAGACGACCTCCAAGTCCAGCCCTGCTCAGGTCACCCCGGCAACTGTGTTGGCCGCTCCCGGGGCCGCGGGACTCATGGACGAGGCCACGTATCAACAGCGTGTCGACGAGTACCTGGCGTTCGCTACCGCAGAGCTCAATCTCGACGATCCCACGGGCATTGCCGTTCACTTGATCGCCGCTCAGCGTGATCCCTCGTACTCCTGGCCCAGAGAACAGGTCACGGTCGACGGGTTGTCCGAGACGTGGGAGAGGATCGACACCTGGCAGGACACGCGTGACTTCGCCTTGATGTACCTGAATTGGGTCATTGCGTTCGGGAACGGCACGACACCCGGCACCACGCTCAACCCGGAACTCATCGGCGCCATCGAGCAGCGCATGTTGGACAACCGGTATCGCTATAACGACCCCAACCCCGAGGGGCGGATCGACGGTCTCTGGTACTGGTCCGAGAACCACATCATCATCGGCCTGGTGAACGAGTACCTCGCCGGCCAAGCGTTCCCGACCGCCACGTTCACGGTCACTGGCCTCACCGGCGCACAGCACATGGAGCGTTCCAAGCCCGGGATCCTGGAATGGGTGTCCGAGCGGGCTCGATTCGGGTTCTTCGAGTGGCACAGTCACGTCTACATGCTGAAGAACATCACTCCGTTGCTCACTCTGGCGGAACTGGCCGAGGATCCGGAGCTGGTCCAGGTCGCGGCCATGGGCCTCGACCTCTGTCTGGCGGACATGGCGTCGCACACACAAGCGGGCTCCTATGCCGCGTCGCGCGGTCGCACGTACAAGAAGGACAAGATGACCTCGCTCGACGAGGACACCTTCGGCACGTCCAAGTTCCTTTTTGCCGACACCACGTACCCCTACCAGTCGCGCACCGACACCGGCGCGACTTTCTTCTGTGGTGCCCAGCGCTACCGCCCGCCCGCGGCGATCATCGACATGGCCGTGGCTCCAGCGCCCGGTGTGGTCCGCGAACGTCATGGGATCTTCGTCGACGGTGCCGCGCCGGTCACGGTCAACCCCGAGGCGCCATTCGGGTACGACTTCTCCGACCCGAAGAACATGCCCTTCTGGTGGTCCCAGGGTGCGGTCGGAATGTGGCAGGTCGCCGATGTCAGCCTGTCGGAGGCCGAAAAGTACGGGTTGTTCGAAAACCCCCTCCTCTCCCAGGTCAAGCTGCTGGCCGACCTCAACGGACGCGATCCGGAGCGCATCAAGCGATGGGAGCAGAAGAATCATGCGGTGATCAACTTCGGCCACCTCCGAGAGGCCAACACGTATTCGTGGCGCGGGGACTCGGTGTCGTTGGCATCGGTGCTGGATCATCGCTTCGGCGAGATGCGGGACCAGGTCCACAGCTGGGTGGCGACCATCGACGCCGAGGCTCAAGTCTTCACCAACCACCCGTCCACCGGGATCGATGAGACCACCGACTGGGGATCAGACGGTAAGCCCGGCTACTGGACGGGCGAGGCGTCCATGCCGCGTTCAGCCCAGTTCGAGCGAGCCGGCATCCACATCTACCAACCGGCATGGGACGAGACCACCGACCCACTGCTCTGGTCGGTGTTCAAGTACCGCGACTTCACCCACGCGTTCGTACCCCAGGACAGGTTCGACGACGTCACGCAGGTCGGCAACTGGACCTTCGCTCGCAAGGGTGACGGTTACATCGCCCTCTGGTCGTGGCGAATCCCGACCTTTCAGACCTACGACCCGGCGAAGTACGCCACTGACGGCATGACCAAACCCTTCGACCTGGTAGCCGACGGCGGCCCCGACAACGTCTGGATCGTGGAGGTCGGCGAACGAACCGACGGCTCGTTCGATGACTGGACCGCCTCGCTCTCGACCAACGAGCCCGCGGTGGAGCGCACCGACGCCGGCTTCACCGTGGCGTGGACCTCGCCATCGGCTGGCGACCTCGGGTTCGGATCGACCGGTGCCTTCACGGTCGAGGGCAAGGAGGTGGCTATCGCCGACTTCCCGCGACACGAGTCGAAGTTCGGGACCATCGATCACCTTGCCACCAAGGACGGCTTTGTCACCAAGACCGCAACAGTGGACCTGGACTTCGAGCAGCAGACCCGAACAGTGGGATCGAGGCGGTAGGGCCTCCGAGTTGGCCGTCCAGGTACTCGCCGACAGCCCGACGCCGGCGCAGTACCGGAACCGACCGAGTTCCGCCGCGCTCCGCACGAAGGTCGGCGTGCCGGAGAGCGGGTTGCTGAACGTGGGTAACCTCGAACTCGGACCTGGCGGCCTGACCTGGCTGCAGACGGAGCGCATCATGAGCATTCCCGCACTTCTCACCGGCTACGTGAGCACCAATGAACATCAGCCGGACCTTGCCGGGAACATGTTCCCGGTCGGTGAAGAAGTCGATGTGGAACTGCTGGAGGTCTCCGGCCGACTCCCCGACGGGCTTCGTGGTTCGTTCGTGCGCAACGGCCCGAACCCGCTGTTCCAGCCGGTCGGGCGGTACCACATGTTCGATGGCGACGGCATGCTGCACGGGGTCAGGTTCGATGGGGGAGCGGCGTCGTATCGCAACCGTTGGGTTCGGTCGAGGGGACTGGTGGCCGAGGTTGGCCTGGGTCATGCGGTGTACCCCGGCCTCGGCGACGTCATGAACTTTCCCGATGCCTCGTTGGTGGGCGATGCCGGCCCGGTGAAGAACCCGGCCAACACCCACATCATCCGTCACGCGGGCAAGTTCCTGGCCCTGTGGGAGGGAGGTCTACCGACCGAGGTCACCGAGGCCCTGGAGACGGTGGGTGAGTACGACTTCGGCGGGAAACTGAGCGGGTCGATGACGGCGCACCCACGGATCGACCCTCGCACCGGCGAGATGTTCTTCTTCGGCTACTCCGTGTTCGAACCGGTGATCCGCTACTTCGTGGTCGATGCCCAGGGGGCGCTGGTGCACAGCGTGAAGCTCGACGTGGTCGCCCCCGTGATGATGCACGATTTCATCATCACCGAACACCACGCCGTGTTCCTCGACTCCCCGATCGTGATGGACATCGCCAAGCTGGGCACGGGCCCCATGGTCGAGTGGCGCCCGGAGAACGGCACCCGAATCGGTGTGCTGCCCCGCCGAGGAACCGCTGATGAGGTTCGTTGGTTCGAGATCGACCCCGGTCATGTGCAGCACTTCTGGAACGGCTGGGTCGAAGGTGATCGGATCGAGTTCTCCGGCACAAGGTTCGAGCATCCCGAGTTCGGCATCGATGAGTCGGCCCGCGAGGGGTCATCCGAGGTCTTCCCTCCGCCCCGCCCGTCACGGTTCTGGGTCGATCTGGCCGCCGGAACAGCGGGCTGGGAGCAGACCGACGACCTCGGTGGGGACTTCGCGCGTTTCAACGACAACTACAACGGCGTGCGGTCACGCTTCCACTACATGTCCTCGGTGGTGTCAGCAGAACGCCGGTTGGGTGACTTCGACAGCATCGTGAAGTACGACGATGCCAGCGGCGGACGTCGGATCTGGTCGGCGGGGCCGGGAGGACACGTCGGCGAGAGCGTCTTTGCGCCCGATCCGCAAGGGTCCGCAGAGGACGATGGTTGGCTGATCAACGCCGTGTACGACGACACCACGGAGCGCACCGATGTCTGCGTGTTCGACGCTCGCGACATCACGACCGGACCCATCGCCCGCGTGCACCTCACGCACCGGATCCCCTTCGGGTTCCACGCCAACTGGTTCAGCGACGCGAGCTGAGCACCGTCCGCTGAGCACCATCCTCTGAGCGGCATCTGCTCACCCGGGTCGACCGAGCAAAGTCGACTGATCAGCCTCGGCTCACCAGAGGCCGTCGCACTCCTCGGCCACGGCGTGCACCGACGCGTGGAACTCCTCGGGAACCTTGGACATGGACTCGGCGCTGACCTCGTCGGAGAAGCGGAGCCGCTGGGCATCAGCCAGACCGTGGCACGCCGGCATCCGCCCAGAGTGCAGCACCAGGGGGATCGTTCCACGGTTGGTGCCGGCCAGCGTGGCCATGGGCCCGGCCGACACGTTGGCCGCGTCGAAGAGGTCGACCCGGAAGCCGTTGTCGCTGAAGACTGGTTGGACCAGGTAGCCGTCGTGTCCTCCCGGAGCAGACGTCGGAACCGGCATGTCTTCCCCCTGGGTCAGAGCAGCTGTACAGCGTTCATCACGGTACTCACGCGTGGCGCGACTGACCTCGGAGGGGTGCGGTCCCGGTCACACGGAGCGATGGGACCAGCTTGAACGGTTGTGCGGCTCTCGGGTCGACGGAGACTTCGAGCCACCCGTGGTCTGTTCGCCCTCGACCACTAACTGCGTGAGCCGCAAGGCACGCGTGGTGACGGCTGGGTAGAGATCGTTCGTGGTGGCCAACGGTGTCGTGACCCGGAACACGTGGGAGTCTCCGGTCATCAGCAGCACGGGCCGGTCGAAGGCCGCGACGCGCGACGCGCGACGCGCGACGCGCGACGCGCGACGAGACCACTGACGTGTATCCCGAGACGCCTAGTGGGCCCACCGCGGTGTTGAACATGTCGGCCTGGGTGGACAGCGCCACGGCGGGCGCGCCCATCATCGCTGCTCGGTCGAACGCCACGTTGAGCCACCGGCTCGCCGCCGCACTGCGCTGTTTGACCTCGGCTGACTGAGCGGCCACGAGCGCAGGGGTGTGCCAGCGCCACCAGGACGAGCACTGCGGACGAACGGAGGCCGGCGCCACGGTAGGAGAACGCGGTGGCATCGCTGCGGGAGTTGGGAGTTCGTTGAGCGGGGATGGGCACAGGGCGCCCGACTGGCCGCTGGCTTTCAAGCGTGGGTCCGCACCGGGAGGCTTCGTCAGTGTGACAAAAGGCCCTTCTGGCGGGAGCTGGATCCGACGAGGCTCAAGTGGTTCCGAGGAGGAGACCATGGCACGAGACCGAATCCAATTCCCCAGGCCAACCGCCCAACGGAATGCTCCGCGTCCCACTCGCCGCCGGGCATGGTCCATGCCACTCCTGGCGCTCGCCCTGCTGGGGGCTTTCACCGCGTCGTGTGCCCCGCCGCCGGCCCCACCGTGGATCGGGGTCCAGTGGTCCCGGGACACGGGCGGCACCACGAACCCGACCACGGGTGAGTACACCGGGGCATGGGACCGCTACGTGACCAGTGCCGGGTCGACGACCGGGCCGACGGCCTCGGGGAATCCGTTGCTCGAGACCCCACAACCGCTCCTGCTCAGCTATTTCTCCCCGCTCCCCGATGGAACCGCTCGCTTTCCCTGGAACGGCTACGCAGGAGAGGGCATTTCGGTGACCAGGTCGACCGGTCTTTACGGCGACTACGTGGCAACGTTCCCCGGTGGCATCTGCGTCGTCCATCAGATGGGGCCGGGCGCGACTCTGCTCGGAGCAATGCCCTCGCCTGATGGGAGGTTCATCGCCGTCACCTCCACCAACAACGACTTCTTCTTTGCCCTCGCGTCGAGGATCGATGTCGTGTCGCTGACCCCGACCGGTTGCCCGACGGTGACCACGGTGTCCTACCTCCGCCGGTACCTCGAGCCCGGCGGTTGGACGGGGGACGCCGTCTCGAACCCGACGGTTGCGTGGTCGCCCAACTCTGAAGCGCTGGTCTATTCGCTCAACCTTCAGCCGGACGGAGCGGCATCGATCATCCGGTTGGATGCTACGGCCGGCAGCGTCCCGACTCCGGTGCTGAGTCCAGCGACTGGCTGCACCGTCCCGCTCGGGTGGTCGATCGAGAACAGGATCCTGCTCAGCTGCAACAGCTCGACCGGATCCTCGTTGGGCCAATCCCGGATCATCTCGATTCCTCTCGGCGCCGGTCCCACGAACGTGATCGACACCTCCACCGCCGGACCAAGCACTTTTTCAGCAAGTTTCACCCACTACGGGTACTACGCACCCGGAACGAACACCATTGTGTTCAACAAGGCGGTGCCGGTCGTCAACAGCGACGGGCTGGTCCAACCGTGGTACCAGATCCACACGGTCTACGACCTGCCGTTCGCCACCTCGTCGCCGCTCCTCGGCGTTGCCCCGCCCTTCGGTTGGCATCAGGAGAAGGTGCCCTCCGTGGTGTTCCCACCGCCGCCACCAACCTTCACCGACGTCCCCAATGCGGAGGTCGTCGAGCGCTGGCATCGATGACCCCGGGGGACCGGCAGCTCAGTCCACGCCGTCGGCGGTGGTCAACAGCCGGCGGAACCAGTGGGCGGAGTCCTTGGGGATCCGTCGGTAGTCGTTGTCGTAGTCGGTGTAGACCAGTCCGAACCGCGGGGCGCGACCCAGGAACCACTCGATGTTGTCGGCGAACGACCAGGCGAAGTAGCCGTCCACGGCGACCCCTTCGCTCCGAGCGGTGAGCACGGCTTCGAGGTGCTTGCGGTAGCTCCAGATCCGAATATCGTCACGGATCCGGGGAGCGTCGGGTGTTCCGCCGAGCTGGTCGTTGCAGCCGAATCCGCCTTCGGTGACCACCATGCGCTTGGCGGCCGGATGGTCGGCGTACTTGCGGAACGTCCAGAGCAGCGCGTCGGCATCCTGGGGGATGCCGATCGAGGAGCGGACGTCGACCTCGGCGCTGGGGACCTTCATGAGCGGGATCGGCCCGACCAGCGGCACCTGTCGCAACGACGCCAGTGGGCCGTAGCACTGCACGCCCATGAAGTCGTACTCGAACCGAGCATCGTCGAGGTCCCCGTCCTGGATGTGCCGCTTCATCAGTCCGAGCAGCTTGGTGGCCTCGAACGGATAGCCGCGCCCACCCGCAGGATCGATGTGGATGTCACACGCCAGCGCTTCGATCGCCCGCTTTCGCTTCCTGGTGCGTTCGTCGGTCGGCTCATAGGGGTGGACGACGCTCATGACGTTCGTGGTGCCGATCTGAGCGTCCGCGGGCAGCGCCGCACGCATCCGCCGGCCGGCCTCGGCACAGGCGAGGTTCATGTGATGGACGCTGCGCAGCGTCTTGTCCACATGAACACCGCGATCGCCGTAGAGCCCGAGCAGGAGGTGGCCCGCAACGCTGGCCGGTTCGTTGAAGACCATCCATCGCTTGACCCGGTCGCCGAAGTGTTCGGCGCACTTCTCGGCGAAGACGGCGAAGTCCTCGACGATGCCCCGCCGGGTCCACGCCCCTTGCTTCCAGAGAGCGAGTGGCATGTCCCAGTGGTGAACCGTGATCCACGGTTCCATGCCCAGCTCCAGGGTCCGGTCGATCACTCGGTCGTAGAAGTCGGCGCCCTTGGGGTTCCAGGCGTCCCGTCCGTGGCCCATGAGGCGGGGCCACGAGAGCGACAGGCGATTGGCGGCGAAGCCGAGCGGGGCGATCAGGTCGAGATCCTCCGCGTAGCGCTCGTGGAACCCGATGCCCTGGTCTCCGCCCGCACCCTGGACCCGTCCGGTTCGGACCATCTCGTCCCAGATCGACGGGACCTTCCCATCGGCGGTGGGTGCACCCTCGATCTGAAACGAGGCCGACGCCACGCCCCACGTGAAGCTTTCGCCGAAATCCGATTTTCTCACCGGTGCATCCTGTCACCGACGCCACGAGCTGGTAGCGGGTGAAAATCGAAGCGGTCTTGACAGAGGAAATGAACGGTCGTTTAATACCGGGGTGGGACGCATCGCAGGGGTGTCATCGAGCGAGACGCGCGAGCGTCTGCTGCGCGCCGGAGCCGAAGCCTTCGAGACCGATGGCTACGAGGGCACCCGTGTGGCGGACATCGCCACGGCCGCCGGGCTGAGCAACGGGGCGCTCTACAGCCACTTCGGGTCCAAGGGCGAGCTGTTGGCCGAAGCATTGCGAGCCCACGGATCCCAGGAGCTGGCAGCCCTGTTCCTCGACGATCCTGATCGTTCCGTCATCGACCTCCTGGTGGCCATCGGTGCTCGGCTCGTGGACCCCGAACATCGGCCGGGGGGCCTGGTCGCCGAAGCATTGGTGGCCTCCCGCCGTGACCCCGACGTCGCCGAGCGGATGAGCGCGCACCTGGCCGACCGTGAGGACTGGCTGATCGAGTTGATCGGCTCCGCCCAGGGCGACGGCCTGCTCGACCCGTCGTTGTCCCCCGAGGTGCTGAGCAGGTTCTGCTTGATGATCCTCCTGGGCTCGCTGCTCATGCCCTCGGTCGGTCTGCCCCCGGTGGCGGTCGACGACTGGTCGGCCTTCATGAGTCGATTGGCTGTTGCGCTCGGTCCTCCGGTCGCCGAGCCGAGCACCTCCGAATCGAGCACCTCCGAATCAGCAAAGAACCAGGGAGCACCATGAAGGTCCACGTCGATGCCGAACGCTGCCAGGGCCACGGCCGCTGTTACGCACTCGCCCCGCAGGTCTTCGAGTCCGACGATCTCGGCAACGGGGTGGAGATCGGGGACGGTGTCGTCCCCGAAGAACTGTACGCAGCCGCCCGCCGCGCCGTACTGAACTGCCCAGAGTCCGCCATCACCATCGAGGAGAACTGATGAGCACCGACGAACGCTTCGCCACACCGCTGATCGACCGAGTCATGGAAGAGCGTGCCGAGAATCTCGGGACAGCGAACGAGGTGATCGACGGTCCCGTCGATGACTTCGCTTCGGACTTCGACCACACCGATCCCAACTGGGTATCGGATCCGTACCCCATCTGGGACGACCTTCGCGAGCGGTGCCCGATCGCGCACACCGACCGGTACGGGGGCGCCTGGCTGCCGACCCGTCACGAGGACGTCGCAGCGGTCGCCTACGACACCGGGCGCTTCAGCTCCCGATCGGCCGTCATGTCCAACAACCGTCCGCCGCTGGAGTTCGCCCCAGCCGGTATCTCACCGCCCATCTCGTCCGATCCGCCATTCCACGCCGACGCACGCCGAGTGCTGCTCCCCGCATTCGCGCCCAAGGCGATCGAACGACTCGAAGCGGGAATGGTGGAGTTCTGCGATTCGCTCCTCGACGAGTTGGAAGGCCGTGAGGTCGTCGATGCCGCAGTCGATTACGCGCAGCACATTCCCGTACGGGTCATCTCCGACATGCTCGGTTTCCCGCGGGAGGACGCCGAGATCTTCCGCGGGTTCGTCCATGATGTCCTCGAATCGGTCAACGACTCGGTGGAGGTCCGCTTCGCGAAGCTCGGTGGGCTCATCACCTACCTGTGGGCCCAGATCGAGGATCACGTCGCCAATCCGCGGGACGACCTGACGAGCTTCCTCATCGACGCGGAGATGGCCGGCCAGAAGCTGGACCCGATACACATCGCAGGAACCATGGGATTGCTGTTGGTGGCGGGAATCGACACCACGTGGAGTGCCATCGGCTCATCGATCTGGCATCTGGCCGCGCATCCCGCCGACCGTGAGCGGCTGGTGGCCGATCCGGACCTGCTGCCGACCGCCATGGAGGAGTTCCTCCGGGCCTATGCGCCGGTGACCATGGCCCGGCTGGTCAAGGAGGACATGGAGTGGAACGGCTGCCCGATGAAGGCCGACGACTGGATCCTGTTGTCGTTCCCGTCCGCCAATCGCGACCCGGAGATGTTCGAGCGTGCTGACGAGGTCATTATCGACCGTGAGGTCAACCGCCACGCTGCGTTCGGGCTCGGCGTCCACCGCTGCGTGGGGTCGAACCTGGCCCGCATGGAGGTCAGAGTTGCCCTGGAGCGTTGGCTGGCCCGTTACCCCAACTTCTCACTGGCCGATCCGGCCGCAGTCAGGTGGTCCGGTGGCCAGGTACGCGGCCCCCGAACACTGCCGGTGACGATCAACTCCTGATCTCCGCGCATCCAGCGCACCCGTCCCCACCGAAGTATCGAGGCGCTTCGGATCGGGAACCACGTGGAGATGTCATCAGCTCAACAAGTCGAACGTGGCGGGGTCATCGCGCTGGTCGACGCGGTGGTGAACGAGCTGAGACTCACCAGCGCACTCCGACTGGCGGAGCAGCTGCGGTTAGCCGCGTCCC
>Ga0105046_10016142_pt1 | contig 11469 bp, 6 predicted proteins | sample MAT03_FD_78385 | JGI IMG/M metagenome (GOLD analysis project Ga0105046, IMG submission 78385) | Freshwater microbial communities from Lake Fryxell liftoff mats and glacier meltwater in Antarctica - MAT-03 (megahit assembly) | ecosystem: Environmental > Aquatic > Freshwater > Ice > Liftoff...
GGGCGTGGTGATCCTCGTCGAAGAGGCGCTCTGGCGGCTGTCCAGCGTCCTCGCCCTTCTCGGTAAGCTGCCGCTCTTCCCCGCCGCGGAAGATTGGATCCGGCGCGTACCCCCTTGGGGCGCTTTGGCGCTGTTTGGCATCCCCTCGGTGTGCCTGGCCCCCATCAAGTTTCTCGCCCTCTACTGGATGGCCGGAGGGCATCCGATCCTGGGAATCGGCACGATTCTTACCGCAAAAGTAGCCGGAACCGCCGTCGTCGCCCGGCTGTTCCAATTGACGCAACCGCAACTGCTCACGATCGGGTGGTTCCGCTGGACGTATGAGCATTTCATGCGCCTCCGCACCGCCGCCTATGGACTCTGGTGGGGGTCGGCCGTCGGGCGGCTCTGGCGTCGCCTGCGGGAGCGGAACCGCGGCTGGGTCCGTCGCCGGTGGGATGCCATCCGGCTCAAAACTCGGACTAAGTAATTCGCCCGGCCTCGCTTCTAAGGCTATTCCGTGCCCAATTGAGTCATGCGGCCTATTCAGTCTATACCCCTCTGGAAGATAGAGTAGGTTCAACGGCAATCATTCGTACTAAATGCTCAAGGGTGTCCGAAGGCCCCGGAGCCGAGTTATGCCTAATCATCCAATCGAGGGAACTATGAATACCGTCTCGCGCCTGCGCCGCCTTGCGTACAAACTATCAACCACCGGGCTACCATTACTCGCCCTTGCGGTGGTCCCGCCCTCGGCCTTTGCCGGCCCTGTCCTAACCCCTATTATCCTGAACGGATCGTTCGAGAATGTCGGTACCGCAAGTGCTAGTTTTTCGATTAACAATACGACGATCTTGCCTAGTTGGACCGCGGTCGGGGTGACCGGGAATAAGATACTGAACTGCTTGGTCTACGCCGGAGCAACAAACAACCTTTGCGGTACAGCCTTCGGAGGGGGGCTCCAGTTTTGGGTGAACCCTGGCCCTAGCCCCGATGGCGGTAACTACGTCGCCATTGATGGCGACCAGAATTTCTCGGTTCCATTCACTCAAACCGTGACCGGACTAACCCCCGGCGAGCGCTATTCAATTTCATTTTATCAAGCCGCCGCGCAGCAGATGGGTTTTGACGGCGCGACCACCGAACGGTGGAGCGTTTCGCTGGGTGCGAGCCCGGTCCAGCTAACTACCTTAATGACAAATGCCAATCACGGCGCGGTAGGCTGGATGCGGCAGACTCTTTCCTTCACGGCTGCCAATGCCAGCGAGCTACTCAAGTTTGTAGCCGTGGGCACGCCAAACGGACTCCCGCCCTTCGTGCTTTTGGACGGAGTATCGATTGCCGTCGCCGTCCCCGAACCCGCGAGTTTCGCGTTGATCGGCCTTGGTTTGCTCGCGCTCCCGGCCCTCCGCCGGCTCCGCAAGAAACAATAGTTCGCACCCTAATCCAAAAGTCGCCTTCTGACGATTAATCCGAAGATGACCAGCCCTTCACTGCTTCAACATCTCGGGTCGCTGACCCTGGACATCGTTCGGCTTTGTCTCTGGCTGGCCTTCTTGCTCATCGTCTTCGTACCCCTCGAAAAGGCCTGGGCGCTGCATCCCAGAAGGCTCTTTCGGAAATCGTTTGGGACGGATCTGGTCTATTACTTCCTCAGCGGACTCGTCCCCAAACTGCTCCTGATCCTACCGTTAACCCTGCTTGCCGCGGCGCTGCATCACGTAGTCGGGGCCGCGTTCTACCAACGGGTCGGCGAACTACCGCTCGTCATCCGCGTTGTCGCCGCCCTCGTCGTTGGTGAGGTCGGGGCCTATTGGGGCCATCGCTGGTCCCACGAAAGCCCTTTCTTATGGCGATTTCACGCCATCCACCACAGCGCCGAAGAGATGGACTGGCTTGTCAATTCGCGCGCCCATCCCATCGATATGGTCTTCGTTCGACTCTGCGGCCTCGTGCCGATGTATGTACTCGGCTTAGCCCAGCCCATGGCGGACCGGCTCGATCTGGTTCCTGTGCTCGTAACTATCGCCGGGACCATCTGGGGCTTCTTCATCCATTCGAACCTAAGCTGGCGCCTCGGCTGGTTCGAACGAATCCTTTCGACTCCCGCCTTCCACCACTGGCATCACACCAACGACGGCCCCGCGCATATCGATAAGAACTACGCCGCCATGCTCCCCTGGGTGGACCGCTGCTTCGGAACTTACTATCTTCCCCCGCGGGAATGGCCAAGCCGCTACGGTACCGACACCCCCACCCCGCCCGATTTGGCCCACCAGTTGTTCCAACCGTAACGCGCGTCCAAAACAAAGGGAGACGATCCGATCGTCCCCCTTTGTGTCGAGCTTACAGCGTTAATTGGATTAAAACTGCAGCCTTAGTCCCATTTGAATCTGGCGGCTGCCGCCGTCCGCGGAGCTTCCAATTCCAGCGCTGGTGATCTGGCCGAACGTCGCGTTGCCAAACCCGCCGTCCGGGTTGGGGTATTGCGGCGTATTCGTGAAGTTGTAGCTCTCCACGCGGAACTCGAGTTTGAACCGTTCCGTCAGCACGAAGCGGCGGAACAGCGAAAGGTCAACATTTGCGAAGCCCGGGCCTTTGAAGGCGTTGCGCCCCACGTTGCCAAACGCGTTGGGCGCCGGGGCCGCAAATACGTTCGGATCAAACCACGTCGGTTGATTCCGCCCCGTCGAGCGGAAATTGACTACCCCAGCCACCGGCAGTCCGCCCGCACCCACGTAGTTTGGGTTGTTCTGATTCCCGGGCGCGTTCAGCGTGGCGGCCGGAGCCGAAATGTTCAGCGATGGACCGGTCATTATAGAAACCAGACTCGTAACTTGCCAACCACCGAGCAGGTGACTAGCCGGGCCGGAGGTCACAAACTTCTTGCCCTTGCCAAAAGGCAGCTCCCAGATGTAACTCTGGTTGAACATGTGCCGCCGGTCAAAGTCAGACGCCGAACGCGACCGGCCCGGGTTGATGTAGTACGCAAATCCGCCGTTGTCGTTGGCGATGTCGATCGCCTTCGACCACGTATACGCCGAAGTCATCGAGAAGCCGCCCGAGAAGCGACGGTCAAACTTCACCTGCAGCGAATTGTAAGAGTTCGACGTGCCGATGAAGCTGAAGTTGGTGTCGGTATCCCGGCGGAACTTCGACCACAGCGGCCGCCCATCGCGGCCAGCTCCCAGAATCAAGCCCGGATTGGCGTTAAAGACGGTCGGAATGCGGGTGCCCTTATTGCCAACGTATGCCACGTCCAGCGTAAACTTGCCCGGCAGGGCGCGCTGTACCGCCAGGTTCCAGCTTTGGATGTATCCTTCCCGGTAGTCGAGCGGAATCACATCGTAGTTCTGGTTCGGCGCATTGCGGATGATTCCATCCGCGGGGACATTGAAGGGCAGCGGAGCGGGTAAACCATCCGCCATCCGGCCAGCGGGCACAAACGAGTTCGCCGAGTTGAACGCGTTATTCTGCCGCACCGGGAAGTTGTAGGCGTATGCGTTGTTGGCGTAGGGAATGAAGCTCATACCATAGCCCGAACGGATAACCGTCTTCTCGTTCAGCCGGTAACTAAGTCCGAAACGAGGCGCGAAGTTAGTCTTGTAGTTCTTCCGGCCCAAGTTACTTGGGTTGTTCCCCACGCCGGCGACGATCAGCGAGTTCGTGTCGATGTCGTAGTTGGAAAAGCCGCCCTTCAGCCGCGGCGTCGCCGGCGGATACAGTTCGTGGCGAACGCCAATGTCCACCGTCAACTTCTTCGATACCTGCCACTTGTCCTGCACATACGAGAACAGCGGAAACTGCACGTATTCCGGGAACGCCGAAAGCAGGTCCCGGCCGTAGTCATTCGGCTGATCCAGCAGGAACGACGCATAAGAATTCGCAAAGCCCTGGTTGGAATCGCCGTTGCGCCCGGTCTGCCCGGAGCGGAACCGGTACTGGCCGCGCAGCGAGTAAACTTGCGTTTGCAGCAACCCGTCGCGGTTGAACCGGAAGTCGCCGCCGAACTTGATCGTATGCTTGCCCATCGACTTGGTCCAGTTATTCACGAAGTTCCAGTTGGTTTCAAAGCGAATCCACGGCAGGGAGAGCGAGTAACCTATCACCGGGTTCGAGAACCCTTGGATGTCAATATTCGTCAGCCCCGAAGTAAGATCCGAGATATTCACGCCGCGGATGCCGACCGCGTCCGACGCGTTAGTGCCATAGTCGGTCGCATAAGCGTCATTGCGATACCGCATCAGCCCCACCCGCAACTCCGTAATCAACGTCGGCGAAATCACGCGCGTCGCGTTCAATCCAGCCGAAATCGTCTTCGTGATGCCCGTGCCCCCAAAGCCGCCATTGGCCGGACCGCCCGGCGCGCCGTACTGCGGCGGGTCGGTGATCGTCGGCTTCTGATACGAAGCCCGCACGCTGACGCGGTTGTTCTCATTGAAGTTGTGGTCCACCTTGGCGTCGAAGCCGTCGGTGTCCTTCTTCCGTACCGTGCCACCTTCGAAGTTGACGCCGGTCGTGTTGCCGGACGTCGGCGCTGGCAACAGCGCGTTCAACCTCGCCGCAATCGGTGAGATCCGCGCCGCCGGAATGATGTTGCCCGCGAACGGTGCCCGTCCCGTGCCGTCGGGGTTACCCGTCGTCGGGTCGTAAATCGTCGTCGGCGACTGCGAAAGATCGCCTGCCCGGAACGCCGCCGTCGGAATCGTAAACCGGTTCCCCTTGCCCAGCCGGTCCCGGATCCCCAGGTAGTCGCCAAAGAAAAATGTCTTATTCTTAATGATCGCGCCGCCAAACGTGCCGCCGAAGTAGTTGTACGTGATCGGGGGCTTAATCAACAAGTCCGTACGCCGAGCCGCCAAAGCGCTCACCCGATTGAACTCGTACAAACTGCCGTGGTATTGGTTCGTGCCGGATTTGATCGTGACGTTCATCACCGCGCCGCCCGCGCGACCCATCTCCGCTTCGTAGTTCGAGGTCGTAATGTCAACCGTCTGAATCGCTTCGGCCGGCGGGATGTACGCCGTCAGCAGGCCGGTCCGGTGGTTGTTGTCGACGCCTTCGAACTGCACGTTATTCGCCAACCGCGATTGGCCGTTCACCCGCGACTGCATCGAGTCGTTCGAATTGAAAAACTCAGAGTGGTTCCGTTGCGCGCGCGCCGCGCCGGGCACCAGATTGACGAGTCCTTGGAAGTTCCGATTCTGCGTCAACGGCAACTCTGAAACCTGTCGTTGGTCCATGCTGCGGCCGGTGTCGGTGCGGTCCGTCTGCAACGCCGGTGCCTCGGCGGTCACTTCAATCTGCTCGGTGATCTGGCCGGGCTGCAGTTGGAAATCAATACGATTCGTCGAATTAATCGTCACTTCGACGCGTTCGCGGACTGACTTGCGGAACCCCGCGAGTTCTACTGACACGGTATAAAGGCCGGCCGGCAGGTTGGGGAAGGTGTAGTTGCCGGACTCAACCGATTGCACCGAACGCGTCAGGTTCGTGTTGAGTTCAAGAACAGAGATTTTGGCATTCTGCACCATGGCGCCAGAGGCGTCGGCGACAGAGCCGAGAATCGTGCCGTTCAGCGCTTGTCCGTAGGCGGACAGCGCAAGGGCACTCGTCAATATACAGAGACGAAAGGGAAGCATTATAGACAACTCCTGTTGGTCACGATTCTATCAGACCGCTCGTCTTGACAACTTCTTGACCAAATGATGACAACTTCCCAGCCCATATCCGTTTACACTAAACCAGATTGTAAATTCCCCCCTCCGGAGTGTCGAAATGCGGATCAGTCGATTCACCCGAGCCGCCATCCTGTCCTTGCCCGTGGCCGCTCTTACCTTGTACCTGAATAACGAACCCACCGCGGTCCGCGCCGCCGGCCCCACCCGCTTCACCGGGCCCACCAGTTCGCAAACCATAGCCCTCAGCGCCGACGACGCCGTCCTCGGTGTCGTCAACCCCGACTCGAACAGCGTCAGTTTCTTCGATGTCCGCCCAGGAACCAACCAGCGCATCGCGGAAGTAAGAGTCGGCATCGAGCCAAACAGCATCGCCATCACCCCGGACGGCGCTCGAGCCTTTGTCGCCAACACCGTCAGCGGCACCATCCCCGTCGGCACCGAGCCCTACGGACTCGCCCTCACCCCCACCGCCCAGAAGCTTTACGTCGCCAACGCCCGCTCCAACAGCGTTACGGTGATCGATACCACCAACTACCGCGTTCTCAAAACCATCACCGACGTTGGCTTCGAACCGCGAGGCATCGCCATCACCAACTCCGGCGGCACCGGCGCCGACACCCTCGAAACCGTCTACGTCACCCAATTTCTCGCCCTCCCCACCGCCGCCGACAAGATCGATGGCACCGACGACGCCAAAAACGGCCGCGTCACCATCATCTCCGCCGCCTCTGACTCCATCACCGGCGAGATCGTCCTCAACCCCATTGCGGATACCGGCTTCGCCGCCGCCGGCGACGCCCTCAAACGCATCGCTCCCCCCGCCGCCCCCGTCGCCGCCGACTTCAAATTCGTCACCGGCGCCTACCCCAACCAACTGAACAACATCGCCATCCGCGGCCGGTTCGCTTTTGTCCCCAGCACCGGTGCCTCGCCCAACGGCCCCACCCGTTTTGACGTCAACACCCAAAGCCTCCTCAGCGCCATTAACCTAGGCACCCGATCGACGCCAACCGCACTATCAACATGCACAGCGCCCTGGCCAGACAAACCGCCACCCCCAAGCGCTTCCTCACCCAACCCTGGGCGATCGCCTTCAAAACTCTGGTCGACGAAGGCTACGTCATCAGCACCGCCAGCAACGTCGTCGTGAAAGTGAAAATCGACCCCGCCACCGGAGCCCCCACCGTCCAGAACGACCCCACCGACTCGACCCGGGTGCTCCAGATTCCGACCGGTCGCCAACCCCGCGGCATCGTCGTGAACTCCACCGACAAAGCCGCCTACGTCATGAACTACATCTCGCGGGACGTCACCGTCATCGACCTCAGCGGCCCGGTCGAAAAGGGCATCGCGACCCTTTCTTCCACCGCGCTCCCCGCACCAGGCACCGCCGAAGACCTGCTCCACATCGGCAAGGAGCTCTATCACACCTCCATCGGCGACTTCGATCCGCCCGCCGCCGGCCAGCCCGCCATCTCCGGTCGCATGTCCAACAATGGCTGGGGCTCCTGCGCCTCCTGCCATCCGTTCGGCCTTACTGACAATGTGGTCTGGATCTTTGGTGCCGGCCCGCGACGCACCATCCCGCAACACGCCGACTTCGCCCCTGGAGACCCCACCATCCTCCGGGCTCTCAACTGGTCCGCTATCTTTGATGAGGAAGAGGACTTCGAACTCAACATTCGCGGCGCTTCCGGCGGCCTTGGCTTGATCGTCGGTGCCGACGGCGTCACGCCCGAACCCACCGTCGCCGCCTTCACCCCGGCCAACGGCGGCCGCCGTCAGCTCAAGGTCCGCGGACAGAACGCATGGGACGCCCTAAAGACCTACATCGCCAAAGGCATCCGGGCACCGATCTCGCCCGTCTCCAAGACCGATCCCGACGTCCTCGCCGGCCGCCAGCTCTTCACCCAGAACAATTGCCAGAACTGTCACGGCAGTTCGCTATGGACGATGAGCCGCGTCCGCGCCGCCGCGCCACCCGACGCGAGCCTCCTCAACGCCGGCCAACTCCTCACCGAACTTCGGCCGAGCACCACATTTGACGCCACCGCCTTCAATGAAGTCCGGGCCAATGCCGTCGCCCCCCTCGGTGCCGGCGGCTACAACCCCCCGACGCTGCTCTCGCTCTTCGCCTTCCCGCAGACGTTCTTCCATAACGGTTCGGTCAATACTCTCGAAGCCGTGATGCAGAACGCAGCTCATCGCAGCGCCGGTACCGGCGGCGTCGATGGTCTAACGAACGCGGCCCAGCGGGCGCAGTTGATCCGCTTCCTGCTTTCGATTGACGCTTCGACCGTTCCGATCAACCCCGCCGCGGCCGGTGGCGTCAGCTCCATCTCCGCCGCCAGCTACGCCGGCACAGCCGTGGCTCCGGAGAGCATCGCTGCTTCCTTCGGCGATCGGCTCGCCCCCGGCGTCGTCCTCAATACCTCCGCTCAGCTTTCGCCAGCTCTCGCCGGCTCCACGCTGACGGTGCGCGACTCCGCCGGTGTCCTCCGTCTGGGCCGACTCTACTTCGTCTCACCCGGGCAGATCAACTTCGAAGTGCCCGCCTCCACCGCGGTCGGCGAAGCGACCATCACGGTTCTCACCGGAACCGGGTCGACTTCGACGGGAAAAGTGGCGATCAAGAATGCCTCCCCGGGCATCTTCACCGCCAACGGGAACGGTGCCGGTGTGCCCGCCGCGTTAGCCGTTCGCGTCTCGGCCGATGGAACCCAAACCCCGGTCAACGTCTTCGCTTGCGACGCCGCGGGCCGCTGCGCCCCAGCGCCGATGAGCATGGGCGCCGCCACGGACCAGATATTCGTTTCGCTCTACGGCACCGGCGCCCGAAAACGAACCGACCTCGAAAAGGTGACTTGCACGATCGGTGGTGTCGCCGCCCCCGTCTCGTTCGCGGGAGCTCAGGGGTCCATCGGACTCGACCAGATCAACATCCAAATCCCCAACAGCCTCCGCGGCCGAGGGGAGGTCGCGGTGCTGTTGACCGTGGATGGCGAAACGTCGAATCCAGTAACCCTGAACGTCCAATAGGGTCAGGCCAGAAGCTGCCGAGTAGCGTTGCGCAGGACGTCTTCCACGTCCGGCGCAACGCGCGAAACCGCCGAAGTCTCGTAGCCGCCCTCGTCGTAAGACCGTCGGGTGCCAATGTACATGGGGCCATAGTCGCCATACGCGGCCGTGGCCACCAACTCACTGGGGCGCTCCGCCGCGGCCGCCAGTTGGTACTCCACGAATAGCTCCCCGGGCATGTGAACAATCGAAAACGAACCCAACCGAAGCGCCGTCAAATCGATCTGGCGACCGGCCTTGGTCAGCCGATAGAAGGCCAGGTACCGAGCCTGGTTCAGGCGCTGCTTGGGGTCGGTCAGGTCCGCCGTCAGGTCCGCCTCGGAAAATCCAGCTCCGGTGCGCAAAGGCAGCGCCACCGGGACCGAGATCCACCGCAGGTCCAGGAACGGGATCGGCTTCTCTGCCGCCTTGGCCCCGGCCATTGCGGCGGCCATCCGTTCGGCGAGTACTGGCCGCATCGCGACAGCGCCGTCGTTGAACTTGCCGGCGCCGATGTTGCCCGCCGCCCCTGTGAAGTGGACTTGAAACGTGTCCGTCTGCTGATTGCGCGCATGGCCGACGAAATCGGCCGAGACAGCACCCTGGCCGTAGTAGCTCATCGGATGGGTGGCGTAGTAGCTCAGCGTAGCGTAGCGCCGAGGTCCGGCCCAGAAGCTGATCGACCGCAGCAGCGGGTCGATCACCCCAACCGGGGCTTGGCATTGGGGCGAGTTCCTGCAGGCCGTCATGCGGCCAAACTGCACCTTGCCATCGCTGCCCAGAATTCTACGATTCGAAGCCACGTCGACGACCGGCGCCGCGCCGGCTGTGACGGCGGTGACCGCCACAGGTTGCGCCAGACGAACGGCCCGGGCAACTTTGGCGACGGCCTGCAAGGCGAAGGCGTCGGGGCCCAGCCCTGCGCCCGAGGCCAGCAGCGCCTGGGCCGTGGCGTCGTCTCCGGGTGCGTCATGCTGGTGGACAGTATGCAGGGCGACCCGGTCCGGCGTCGTGCTCGCAGCCTTGGCCAGCGCCGCCCGCCAGCGGTCACGGCTATGGTTACCGATGCCGAGCCAGTCCACCGCGCAGAGCACGATCGGCAACTGCCCCGCCGGCCGCAGCACCACCCCGCGAGCTGACAACGGATCAGCGATCGAGGACGCCGCCGGGACCAACCCGTAGCAGAGCGCGGCACCGAGTGGCGGAGTGACGTCGGCCGAAAAAGTCGCGATCTGAAGCCCTCCAGGGGTGACGGCGAGTTGGAGTAACGAGCGGCGGGAGAGCATCCAGCCATGCTAGCGCGCGATCGCGGTTAGTTGTAAATTGGTTATCCGATGACCGGAATGCGGATTGCTCTTTTTCTGATCGTGACTGCGCTTGCCAGGGGGCAAGAATTCCGTGCGACCCTGACCGGGCGGGTCACCGACCCCGTCGCCGCCCCCGTCGCCGGGGCCGTCGTCGCCCTGCTCAACGTCGATACGAACGAGCGACTCCAGCACAAAACCGACGGTCAAGGTAACTACAGCTTCGCGCTAATCCGGCCCGGCAACTATGAACTCCGCGTCGAGCACTCCGGCTTCAAAACCATGGTCCGCCGCGGCATCATTCTGCAGGTAAACCAAGCCGCCACGGTCGACCTCTCCTTGAGTCTCGGCACGGTGACTGAGACGGTAACCGTGACCGATGAAGCCCCACTTCTCGAAACAGCTTCCGCCGATCGCGGAGGGACGATCGACCAGCAGTTCATCAAGGAAATGCCTCTAAATGGACGCAACCCGTTCATGCTGTCGATGCTCGTCGCCGGCGTCAACTACAACGGGTCTTTGGCGTATATGCGGCCGTTTGATAATGGCGCGATTGCGGATTTTGGAATTAACGGCGGCGCAAATCGTTCGAACGAATTTTTGATGGACGGTGTTCCGAATAACGCGCAAGCGGGTGGAAATAATATTGCTTATGTTCCGCCGGTGGATTCGGTGCAGGAATTTAAGATTCAGACAAACTCGTACGACGCGCAATACGGAAAAACGAGCGGCGGAATTGTAAACGTTGTTCTGAAGAGCGGGACGAATCGGTGGCACGGAGCCGCGTACGAGTTTGCGCGGCGGAACGCTTGGGACGCGAATAGCTTTCAGAACAACGCGCGCGGCGCGGCGAAACAAGGCCATTTCCAGGATCAATACGGACTGCAGATGGACGGGCCGTTGATCAAGAACCGGACGTTCTTTCTCCTAAATTACGAGGGATATCGGGAAGCGTCGCCGCAGCCTTTGATTTTGAGTGTTCCGGCGGTGGAAATGCGCAACGGCGATTTCTCGAAACTCGTGGACGCGCGGAACCGGCCGATCACGATTCATGATGCTTCGACAGGGTTTGTGAATCCGGCGTTTAGCAATCGGTGGGATCGATTGCCGTATCCGGGAAACGTGATTCCGCCGAGCCAGATCAACCCGATATCGCGGAAGATTCTGGACTTTTTTCCGAAGCCGAATACCTCGACGCCGTCGACGAACTACTCGCAGAGCAACTACTTCATCTCCGGGGCGGAGACGGCGGCGCGGGACGACTTTTACAATTTCGTGGCCAAGTTCGACCAGAACATTTCGGAGAAGCACCGGATGTTTTTCCGGCATGCCTCGAACGACCGGACGGAGACGCGGTCGACGAACGGCATTCTGAATTCCCCGGGGCAGGACGGGCAGATGCCGCTGAAGCGGATCAACGATGCCTACGTGATTGACTGGGTCACGAC
>Ga0105046_10016144_pt1 | contig 11469 bp, 9 predicted proteins | sample MAT03_FD_78385 | JGI IMG/M metagenome (GOLD analysis project Ga0105046, IMG submission 78385) | Freshwater microbial communities from Lake Fryxell liftoff mats and glacier meltwater in Antarctica - MAT-03 (megahit assembly) | ecosystem: Environmental > Aquatic > Freshwater > Ice > Liftoff...
ATCTTTATTCTTTTTACACCAATTTCCTTTTTTCCCGAATCTTCAAATAAAGTATAGGAGTATCCTGTCAGTTTTCCTTTTTCTTCGCTGATAGCAATTTCGTATGGCAGCAATTTTTTGGCAGAATCGTTGTATAAAGAGCCCTTCCAAAGGCCCGTAATGTCATGTTCTGCTGTTTTGTCAGTTTGTGCAAAAAGGCAAATGGGGAATAAAAGCAACAGGAACGTTATAATATTAAAGGGTAGCCTTTTCATTCATCAATAGGTTGGTGATCATTTTTACATCAACGCCCGGACAGGTTGTTTTATTGAGTAGGGCAGGAAGGTTTTCCCTGTTTAGCAAAGCTTTTCCATAGCATTTATCATAATATTTTAATAAAACCCTAAAACACTCTTTATGATTATTTTCCAACAGATGATTGATCGCTATTTTGGTTTCAAGACCACCTAATCTTTTTTGAATCCGAATCACGGCATTTACCAGTTTTTCTTTTTCAAATTTGCCATACGCTTCTGTCAGGTAATCAAGTCGTTCTTCAAATGGAATCTCAATAAACCTTACCCGGCTGTTTCGCATGGTACTCCACAATGCGGTAGGTATATTGATCAGCCCGATGCGTTGACTCTCATCTTCAAGATAAATGATGTTGTTAGAGGCCAATTCCTCAACTTCAGCGGTTGGTTGATGTATAATAGCGGATAAATCAGCCGCCAATAAATTTTCAAACATTTCCTGTGTTGGCTGGGGCTTTTCGCCAAATGCGCCAAATGCAGAACCTTTGTGATTGGCCAATCCTTCAAGGTCAATTACTGGTTTACCCAGGCGTTTTAGTTCATGCAGCACGAGTGTTTTTCCGGAGCCTGTGTAACCACCTAAAATATTAAAATGGTATTGTTTTTCAAATTGTAATCTCGCCCATTGCCTGTAGTTTTTATAGCCACCAACCAGCGTGTACACTTTAAATCCATAGAGGTCTAATAACCAAGCCACGCCTGCACTACGCATGCCACCACGCCAGCAATGAACCAGAAAGCCCCCCCCGCCGCCTGAAGGGGCGGCCTTAGCCTTTTTAATATAAGACTCTGCTTCTTCTACCATAGCGCTCATCTTAGGTCCAAAAAAATCAAGGCCAATTTTTATAGCAGCTTCACGGCTTTGCTGTTTGTAGGCGGTACCCACCTGTTTTCTTTCTTCATCTGTAAATAATGGAAGACTATACGCACCTGGGATATGCGCATGCAAATACTCGCCGGGACTGCGAACATCCAAAATGGGAAGTGTTTTTGCCAGTTCTAAAAACTGGTCAATGGTTATTTTTTGTATGGCCATGTCGACTTCTTTTTTAGTTGCAGGGTGCAGGAAAACACAAATTAAAATTCCCTTTCCTGAGTATCTGCCTCCTAAATAATTAGATATTTTTATATACGCTCGTCAACCGATTCATTCATTTATTATCAGTCAACCAACTTATCCTTACGGTACAAAAAAAAAGCTGCTGAAATATCCAGCAGCTAGTAAAATTATATTTGATAACATTTCGTCGGTTTATCCATTCATTGAAGTAAGAAACTCTGCATTGTCTTTCGTTCCCTTCATGTTCTTCAACAAGGTATTCAATGCTTCCTCAGGATTCATATCGGCCATGTGCTTGCGCAATACCCACATGCGCTGGAAGGTTTCTTTATCCAGTAACAAATCATCTCTACGGGTAGAAGAAGATACGATATCAATGGCAGGGTAAATTCTACGGTTAGATAATCTTCTATCCAACTGAAGTTCCATGTTACCGGTACCTTTAAACTCTTCAAAAATAACTTCATCCATTTTACTACCAGTATCAACCAGGGCCGTTGCTATGATGGTCAATGATCCGCCAAATTCTATTTTACGGGCAGCCCCAAAAAACTGTTTTGGTTTTTGCATCGCATTTGCTTCCACACCACCACTCAATACTTTACCACTTGATGGTGCTACGGTGTTGTGTGCTCTTGCCAAACGGGTAATGCTATCCAATAAAATCACCACATCGTGTCCACATTCTACCAAACGTTTCGCTTTTTGCAAGGCAATGGTAGAAACCTTTACGTGTTTTTCAGCAGGTTCATCAAAGGTAGACGCAATAACTTCTGCTTTTACGCTACGTTCCATATCGGTCACCTCTTCCGGTCTTTCATCTACCAGCACAATCATCAGGTAACATTCCGGGTGATTTTCTGCAATCGCATTGGCCAATTCTTTTAGCAACATGGTTTTACCAGTTTTTGGCTGGGCAACAATCAATCCACGCTGGCCCTTACCAATCGGCGTAAACAGATCCATGATTCTTGTGCTGTAGTTGCTGGAAGAAGTAGTAAGATTTAATTTCTCAAAAGGAAACAATGGCGTAAGATAATCAAACGGAACCCTGTCTCTCACTTCATCCGGGCTTTTACCATTGATGGTTTCTACCTTTAACAAGGCAAAATATTTTTCACCTTCTTTTGGCGGACGAACAGATCCATAAACAGTATCACCTGTTTTTAATCCAAACAATTTAATTTGAGAAGGAGATACATAAATATCATCCGGAGAGGATAAGTAATTATAATCGCTGCTTCTTAAAAAGCCATATCCGTCGGGCATCATTTCCAATACACCTTCGCCTAATATGATACCATCAAATTCAATATTAAAAACCTGTGTATCCCTGCGCTGCTGGTATTGCTTACCGGGATATTGATTTTGCTGGCCGCTTTCGTTTTGTTGTAATTCGGGTTGCTGTTGTTGTATATCTTCTTCCTGTAGTAGAGATGCAATTGCAGCAGGTACAGTACTCTGTTCGTTTGTGATGGGTTGTAAATCTTCTTCGTCCTCCTCTTCTTCTTCCGGCTCAGGTCTTTTGGCTACCACCCGTTTTCTATCTGCAGGATGTTCTGTTTTTTTAACTGGTTTATGTTCCGCTTTTGGCTCTGCCAGTTTTGGGGCTTCCACAGCAGGTGCCTGCTCTTCTGTGGCATTCGCCTGATTGCCCTTGACGGTGCGTTTGCGTTTTGGTTTTTCTTGTTCTTCGCCTTTTTTTGGTTCTTGGTTCATGATAGTAATGGATTGAGAATCCAGGATTTTGTAGATGAGGTCCTGTTTATCGAATTTTTTAAAGTTGGGTATAGCAAGTTGCTCAGCAATATCCTGCAACTCAGGAACGAGCATGTCGTTCAGTTGTAAAATGTCGTACATAAAAGAGTGAAAATGATTTTTTTCAAAAAATCTAGTCTTAAAATCTGAAAAAGTAATTGAGAATTTAGATTAACGGAATGGGACTGTCTGACGCAGTGAATGAATGGAAAAACCTTATCAGCAATATTCCTGCGCAATATTACGCCGTTTTTATTAAAAACACAATTTTTTTGTTTTTGTCATTGGTACAGTGCCAGCAGATGTAATAAATGGCGTAAACCAAGCCGATGGTTGTTCCAGTCAAAGGATTTCAACAATGCAGCTTTACCGAAAACCAATATGAGCAAAAAAAGTAAAATTTTTCCACGTACTGTACTGTTGCGGTCATTGATCCAAAATGCGGAAATATTTCCAGGGCGTTAAATGCGCCTTTTTAATTTTAAAACAATTTGATGCTAATATTTCATTATCGCAAAAGCAAGAGCGTGCTTACACTACTTGGTTTTTGAGCACTTTACCGGCTTCAAAATCATCTATATTTTCCAGGGTTATTTGCGCAATTTGTGTCAGGGCTTCTTCGGTAAAAAATCCCTGGTGAGAAGTAATCAGCACATTTGGAAAACTCAACAGCCGCAAAATTTCATCGTCCTGGATGATATTTTCAGAAAGGTCTTTGAAAAATAATTTCTCTTCCTGTTCATATACATCCAAACCCAGGTAACCAATACGGCCTGATTTTAAGCCATCGATAGCAGCAGAAGTATCGATCAACGCCCCACGGCTGGTATTAAGCAACATTACACCTTCTCTCATCATACCAATGGTTTGTTCATTGATGAGATACCGGGTTTGTTCATTTAAAGGGCAATGCAATGAAATGATATCTGCCTGTTCAAATATATCTACCAACGGTAAATACGTTACACCCTTTGCTGCAGTTGGTTGATGGGCTATCAAATCAAAGGCCAATACATTGCATCCAAAGCCCATCATAATATCGCAAAAGATCTGTCCGATTTTTCCAGTGCCAATAACACCCACCGTTTTACCATGTAAGTCAAATCCAGTCAGTCTTTCCAATGAAAAATTTCCTTCTCTTACACGGTTATACGCTTTGTGTGTTTTGCGGTTAAGCGTTAACATCAGTGCCACTGCATGTTCGGCTACAGCATAAGGAGAATAAGCAGGGACTCTTACTACGGGAATGCCATTTTCTTTAGCGGCAGCAAGATCCACATTATTAAAACCGGCACTTCTTAAAGCAATCAACTGTATCCCTGTTTTTTTTAGCTCAATGATGGTATTCCTGCTCAGTTTATCATTTACAAATACACAAACAGCATTGCAGCCCGTTGCAAGGCTTGCTGTTTGCTTATCAAGTCTTGCTTCAAAATAAATGATTTCGTGCGTGGTCACGTAATGATCAAAAAATTCACGGTCGTATGACTTGGTAGAGAAGAAAGCGATTTTCATACTGCTAAGTTAGCCAATTTGCATGGTTGAGCTGTTGAATTAAAGAAAGAAAAAGTTCTGTCAATCTCAGTAGAAAATATTGAATCATAAATTTGAGAAGGTAGATGAACATTTTTCTGCAAACGTTTAAATGCTGACTTTATATGCTGACTTATGCTTTCGAGTCCTCATCCATCATGGGCTATTTACTTTCTACAAAAGGAAATAATTGCTGAAAAAAATCAGGCATCATACATTCTACAAATGCTGATTATCTTTGCCATCCTAAAAATCAGGATTATGTTTAACAAAAGGGTGAGGATTAAAGAATTGTTGGCCAGCGATAACGCCAACTACCAGGCAACCGTGATGGGGTGGGTACGCACCTTCCGCAACAACCAGTTTATAGCGTTGAATGATGGCAGTACCAACAATAATTTACAGGTGGTCGTAAGTCTCGGCGAGTTTGACGAGCAAACGCTGAAACGCCTTACCACAGGCGCATGTATAAAGGCGATCGGTGATGTGATCCCCTCTTTAGGCAAAGGACAGAAAGTAGAATTAAAGGCAACCTCAATAGAAATATTAGGAGATAGCGATGCAGAAAAATTTCCGCTACAGCCTAAAAAACACAGTCTAGAATTTTTAAGAGAGATTGCCCATCTGCGTTTCAAGACCAATACTTTTGGCTCTGTGTTCCGGGTGCGGCATTCGCTGGCATTTGCCATTCATAAATTTTTTAATGATAAGGGATTTATATACCTGCATACACCCATTATTACAGCAAGTGATGCAGAAGGGGCGGGCGAAATGTTTAAAGTAACCTGTTTGCCACTTGATGGCACTGCACCTAAAAACGAAGATGGTTCCATCAATTACAAAGAAGATTTTTTTGGCCGCAGTACCAACTTAACAGTAAGCGGACAACTGGAAGGTGAATTAGCGGCAATGGCGTTTAGTGACATTTACACTTTCGGTCCAACGTTCAGGGCAGAGAATAGCAATACTACCCGTCATCTTGCGGAGTTTTGGATGATAGAGCCCGAAGTTGCTTTTAACGACCTGGAAGACAACATGAACCTTGCAGAAGAATTCATCAAGTACGTTATCAAACATGCGCTGGAGAATAACAAAGAGGACATCGAGTTTTTAGCACAGCGCCTGGAAGAAGAAGAAAAACAGAAGCCCCAAAACGAAAGAAGTGAAATGGGGCTGATGGATAAACTGGACTTTGTGGTGAATAACGATTTTGAACGTTTAACCTATACAGAAGCCATCGAAATTTTGAAGGAAAGCAATCACAATAAGAAAAAGAAATTTCAATATTTGATTGAAGGCTGGGGAGCAGATTTGCAAAGTGAACATGAACGCTACCTCGTAGAAAAGCATTTTAAAAAACCGGTGATCTTAACTGATTATCCAAAAGATATCAAGTCGTTTTACATGCGCATGAACGATGATGGCAAGACCGTGGCAGCAATGGATATTTTGGCGCCAGGTATCGGAGAAATTGTAGGTGGATCGCAAAGAGAAGAGAGGCTTGACAGACTTACGCAACGCATGGATGAAATGAATATTCCGGCAGAAGAAATGAATTGGTACCTGGATACCCGAAGATTTGGCGCTTGCCCGCATGCAGGCTTCGGACTTGGTTTTGAGCGCCTGGTGCAGTTTGTAACCGGTATGGGAAATATCAGGGATGTAATACCTTTTCCTCGTTACCCAAAGAGTGCAGAATTTTAGGTTTGGGTAGATTAAAGAGAGTTATTCTAAGAAGATATTGTTGATTATAGAACAACATTAATTGAAGCTAAAAATAAAAGGCAACCATCTCTGGTTGCCTTTTATTTTTTAAAACTTCAGGGTTATTATTTTTTATTTAAAATTGAATAAAACCGGCTATTAAAATCAACCAGCTCTTTCGCTAATAAATCGATGGTTCCTTCTTTGGTGGCAGATAGCGGCTCCAATGCTGTTGCCACTTCCACATACACATCACTCAGGCGGCGCCTGTATTTAAATTCATCAAAGAAAACCGTCTTCCGGTTTAATTCCAGCATTTCCCGCCTCATGCTGTCAAGTGCATTGAGTTTGGATTGCTGGGCAGGTGTTTTGGCCGAAATTTTTGATAATACCGCCATTGAATTATCAAGCGTATCTACCAACACCTCCAGTTTTTCGTGCAGGTTGTAGAGGCGCATTGCCTGTCCGTAAAGTTTGTCTATACTTTTTGCAGTAAATCCTTTGGCATCATTTGGTTTGATGTTAATGAATTGTTCGTACTTTTTTCCGTCTACCAACAAAACTATTTTATACTTACCAACAGGTACCCTTGGTGCAACGAAACCTGAAAAGAAAACAGTTGAACCTGCTACAAAACCGCCTTTGGCAATCTTGGGTGGATTGATATTAAACGGCCAGTAAACTTTGTTAAGACCTTTAAGTGTGGTGCCATTGAAGTCTTTAATTTTTTTGTTGGCAGCATCATAAATTTCGATTTTTACCCCGGTACCATTTCGCTCTTTCAGGTAATAATCGATAGAAGGTAACAGCACTTTTCCACTGGCGGTATAGCCATCAATATTGTCGCCGGTAGCGGGAAGCTGCGGGCTATAGTCATACACAAAATCATTTACCGGGTACAAAATTACATCCTTGTTTAAGTCGGATTTCACCAGGTTTCTCAAAGGTTGAAGATCATCAATTATGTAAATGCCCCTTCCATGTGATGCAATTACAAGATCACCCGTTTTTGGCTCAATGGTAATATCTCTCACACTGTTATACCAGGGCATATTCTGGTATTTACTTCTCATCCAGTTGGCACCGCCGTCAATTGAAATAAACAGGCCCATTTCTGTACCGGTAAAAAGCAACTGACTGTTTTTGATGTCTTCCCGTATCACATGTGCAAAACCCGTAAACTCGGGAGAACTGATCTTTTTCCAGGTATTACCGGCATCGTTGCTCATGGCAATATAGGTTGCGTGATCGCCGTACATATGGTTGTCAAATGTTACATACATTCTTTTGGGGTCCAGTTTCGAAAGCTCAATACAGCTTACCCAGGCTTGTTTGGGAATACCCGCCTTCCAGGCTGCAGAAGCTTTGTTGGTCCATGTTTTTCCACCGTCTGTGGTTACCTGCAGATTGCCATCATCGGTACCTGCCCAAATGATGTTTTCATTGGCAGGATGTTGGGTGATGGTATAAATGGTGCAATGGTTTTCGGCACTGGTATTATCACCGGTGATGCCGCCACTTTCTGCTGATTTTATTTTGCTTTTATCATTGGTGCTCAGGTCGGGCGAAATGCGTTGCCAGTTTCTGCCTTCATCGGTTGACTTATACAGGTACTGATTGGCCATGTACAGATTGAACAATGGTTGTCCGGTAGCAGATTTTTTTAGAGAACGTCCAATCACGATCGGCGTATTCCAATGAAAACGATGGTCCTCTTCGCCCACTGTTTTTTGGGGTTTTATGGACGAAGGAAGCCCGGTATTTAAGTTAATCCGGTTGGCATTGCCACCCTGCGATTCTGCAAAAACAATTTTTGAGCTGAGCGGACTTGGCTGTACCCAAAAACCATCACCGCCATTGATGTCTAACCAATCCGCACTGGTGAGGCCACCTGGCGAAGAATTAGGCGCCATCCAGCTTCCGTTATCCTGCAAACCGCCGTAAACGTTGTAAATATTTTCATTGTCTGTGGCTACGTGATAAAACTGACCGACGGGTAAATTATTTAGAAATTGCCAGGATACGCCTTTGTTCATACTTAAATAAATACCACCATCAGTACCAAGATACATGATATCTGTATTGGAAGGATTTATCCAAAGTGCATGATGATCGGCATGTGGTGCAACGCCACCAATGATTGTATTGTTCCAGGAATAGCCGCCATCTTTTGAGTATTGAAAATCATAAGCTGGCCTGTAAACTTTTTTTGCATCTTTAGGATCAAATACCAGCGTGCTAAAATAAAAAGGTCTTGCTGTAATATTATCGGTAGCCGCTAATTTCTCCCAACTGCTGCCTTCATCTTTTGAGAGGTATAAGCCCGGCGTTTTGGCTTCAACTATTGCCAATACCTCTTCCGGTTTAGATGGATTGATCGTTACGACGATGCGTCCAAGATCGCCTGTTGGTAAGCCCTGGGTAACTTTATTCCAGGTTTCCCCACCATCGGTACTTTTGAATAAACCACTACCTGGTCCACCAGAAACAAAGGAATAGGGTTTTCGGCTTGCCTGCCAGAAACTTGCCAGCATTATTTTTGGATTGGTTGGATTGATGGCAATATCCGCACAACCGGTTTCATTGTTTACAAACAATATTTTTTTCCAGGTTTTACCGCCATCGCTGGTTTTATACAAACCCCTGTGTGAACTGCTGCTCCACAATGGGCCAGGAGCAGCAACAAAAACTGTTTTTGAATCGTTGGGATCAATCAAAATCTTACTGATATGCTCGGTGCTATCCAGTCCAATTTTTTGCCAGTTAGATCCGCCATCGGTCGTTTTATAAATACCATCTCCAATAGATACGGTATTGCGCATGTTGCTTTCGCCGGTGCCGGCATACACTACCTTATCATTGTTGGACTCCACCGCCAATGCACCGATGCTTTGGCAATATTTATCAAAAACAGGCTGGAAGGAGATCCCTCCATTCTGGGTTTTCCAGATGCCGCCACCTGCGGTTCCAACATATAAAGTTAATTGGTCGTTTACGTTTTTTCCTTCAATAGAAGTAATGCGGCCGCTCATGGTAGATGGCCCCAAGGCCCTTGCACTAAGGGTTTGGAAGTAAGAGGTATTGAGCGATACCTGCGCTTGCAAACAGCCTGCACCAAGTCCGCAAATCAACAGGAGGTAGAAGTATTTTTTCATAAAATTGTTTTGGGAAGCGTAAAATAGTACTACGGTAAGGCAAAAAAATAACCTTACTCAACTGTAAAATTGTTACTGAGTAAGGTTATCTATAAAAAGGATGATTACTTATTCAGCAGTAAATATTTTTGCGTCTACCGTAGGATTTGTAACAAGCTTTTTGGTAACCATCACCATACCACCCTGGTCAACTTTGAACGGAATCTTTACTCCGAAATCAGTCACCTGATAATCTAAGTTTTTAGCGGTTACTTTTACATCCTGCCCCTGCTGTTTTGAAGTACTTTCTTCCTTATAAATCAGGTTGGTTTTTAGATCAAAAAAGTAAGTCGTTTCTTTTTTGTTTTTTGTGGTAAGTTTAATTTTAAAATATTCGTTGCCATCTTCTTCATCTTTACCCAATGCCTCTACTGTACTGCCTTTCTCTTTATAGTCAACAAAAGCTCCTTGAATGTCTAACTGGTCCAGTTTGTCGGTTAATTCATCTGCTGTCAAAGGTTGCAGCGTGGTTTTGCCTGCCATAGGATTTTGCGACCAACCCTTGGCAGGCGTGGTAATGTCAATAAATTTACTACCCTGGAATTCTGCGTCTACCCTTGTTCCTGTATTATTTACTGCCTGCATGGTAAAAGGAATTTCGATTCCCTGTACTTCAATCTGGCCTTCTATCATCATAGACTTAATTTGCTTCCATTTTTCTTTACCACCAATGGCTGTGATGTATTTGTCAATCACTTCATCGGCTGTTTGCGCTTTCACGCTAAATCCGATTGATAACAAGCCTGCCAATAATAGCGAAGGGAATAAGATTTTTTTCATTTTAGTTGATTTAGTTGATTTAAAAATTGAATGTACAATAATAGGTATCATTTAGTTCAAAAAAATTACAAGCGTAAAAAAATAACTTTTAATTTATCCATCCTAAATTTTTATTTGTATGGAAATTTTCTGTGTTGGTTGGTATTTTATCCATATTCTCAGAAGCAAAGAACACAGTAACAATAAAAGAAGTGATTTGTTGCTTCAAATTAAAAAAATAAAAGAAGGAAGTGTAGTACCATCGGCAATATACTTACTGTTGATTTTTTTAAATTTTACAACCTACATTTGATCACATTAGTTAAGGAAAGGTTGGAAGAATGTTTTTAGGTTGATACTGCATTTTATCAGAATCTGTTTCCGTAAATTCATATAAAAAGTGAGAAAAAATGAGCAACAATACTTTTAAAAAAGCAGACTGGATAAATAATACAGATGTTTATGAAGTTAATCTCCGTCAGTACACCGCAGAAGGTACTTTCAATGCGTTTTTGCAGGAGTTGCCTCGGCTTCAGGAAATGGGTGTATCTACTTTATGGCTGATGCCGATTACACCAATTGCCCAAAAAAATAAAAAAGGCACGTTGGGTAGTCCTTATGCCTGCAGCGATTATACCAGTATCAACCCTGAATTTGGTACGCTGGCCGATTTTAAAAATTTTGTGAATACGGCGCATCAATTGGGATTTAAAGTCATCATCGACTGGGTGGCAAATCATACAGGATGGGATCATGTGTGGACAGTTTCCAATCCTGATTATTATAAGATAGATCTGGAAACCAACGACTTTAAAATTGCCAGTGGTATGGATGATATCATTGAGTTGAATTTTAAAAACCCGGCACTTCGCACAGCAATGATTGAAGCCATGCGATATTGGGTAGCAGCATGTGATATAGATGGCTTTCGTTGTGATCTGGCTTTTTGGGTGGAGCTGGAGTTTTGGCTGGAAGCAAGAACGGAGCTGGAACAAACCAAGACATTGTTTTGGCTGGCAGAAGCAGATGGTATTGATCATGCAAATTATTACCAGGCATTTGATGCCATCTATACCTGGACCTGGATGCACAAAACTGCCACGTTTTACAAAGACCATTGGTCGGTTGATAGCCTGAAAAATATTTTATACCACTATAATTCCATCGG
>Ga0105046_10016146_pt1 | contig 11469 bp, 6 predicted proteins | sample MAT03_FD_78385 | JGI IMG/M metagenome (GOLD analysis project Ga0105046, IMG submission 78385) | Freshwater microbial communities from Lake Fryxell liftoff mats and glacier meltwater in Antarctica - MAT-03 (megahit assembly) | ecosystem: Environmental > Aquatic > Freshwater > Ice > Liftoff...
CAAAGGTGGATCAAACGAACTTGCAAATTGGCGGATATCGGGCCGAACGTCGGTCATTGCTTGCGATGTCGCCCAGCAGGAAGCATCATCGATGTGCCCATGCTGTGTCCCCCATGCGAGCCTGTGATGTATGGGAGAGACACAAGGGGAGGAGAGACACAAGGGGACACACCACTTTGTTATTTGGTCAGTTTGGAGGGTTCGGAATTGTTTTGCGTAAAATTGCCAAAATCGCAAAATTCTATCGATTGTGTACTGAAGTCTCGGGTTTTGATCGCCGAAATTTCTTGACCAGCTTGTGTGGAAAGGTCTCAGCACGATCGTCTGCACGTTCTCTTGCCTGCCATCGTAAATTGGAGCTTGGCCCAGATAGCGTAATCGTAGTTGCATGGTTGATTGCTTCGGCAGCACGAGAGTAGTACAATCGCAATTTATCCATTTCGGTGACGGAAAATAATCTGCTAGCTGGCTGGGTCAGGGTGTGGTTCAGCGGATTCGATTTTCAACGGCCGAAAAGGGTGCATCCAAGCCACTCTCCATTTCCTCGATAATCGATAAGAAATAATCGCTGCATTTATGAACATTTTCGACTATCCCTGCTGCCATTTGAACCGAACCAACAAGAGTTACGCTCAACGCCTATTACTTAGTGTGACTGCTGTGTGCATGCTTTTGCTGTCGGCGCTCCCTAGTGTGCAAGGAGGAGTTGGCGATCCGCAGGTTGCAACGAATCACCCTTGGTATCCTGGCGAACTGGCTTGCTCGACTTTCGAACGCTTGCAGGAAACTCAGGCGGTCATGTTCGAAGCTGTCACGGGTCGTCGACCTTCTACTGATGAACAACTCGTACTGGCATCATGGCTGTGGCGGAACACTCACTATTGGCACGGCGAACAAGGTGCTGAGGACTTGTGGGGTCGCGGATTTTCGAACAATACCGACTCCGCGACTCGCGAGGTTTGGACAGGCTTGTTCGCGCATGGATTTGCACTTTGCGGCACAACGCATTCGCAGTGGACCGCCGAGATGCAGCACTTACTCGGGCACAATAGAGCTCGAGTCGCAGGGGTGACGGGGCACAATTCGTTCGAAGTGTTCTTGAAGGGTGGTGCCTATCTTGACGGACGCTGGGCTCTTCTGGACCATGATATCTCGACCGTGATCTTTGACCCAAAAGGACAACGCTTGCTATCGATCAACGAGATTAAGGACAGCAAGCTGAGTCTCACTAAGGAACAAACGACTGCACCGAAACAAAAGGGCTGGCCCGTCTGTGGATTGCATCCTGATGACGGCAACTGTTATGACACTTTTCAAACGGCAGAGTATCTCGCCGGCTATGCTGGTCCGCCCCCCATGGTGCATTTGCGGCGCGGTGAAACGTTGCGGCGTTATTTGAAGCCGGGGCTGGACGATGGTCAGACATACGTTTTTTGGGGACGCAACTATCAAGCCGATGGCATTCCAGGACCCGAGCGGTCGCGAACTTGGGTCAACCAGCCCGAGAAGTTTTACAGTTCAAACAATGGCGCAGGATATCGCCGTGGCCAAGCTCGTTTTGCAAATGCCGTTTACACTTACCGACCAAACTTTAATAATGGAGATTATCGTGAAGGGGTAGCGAACGAAAGCGACCGGCATGTGACCTTCGAATTTAACTCTCCCTACATTATTGCGGCGACGCCTGCATCCGAAGAACCGTGGGGTGTCTACGAAACGGGATGTCGCAACGGCTTGGTGATCCAGTCCTCCAAACTAATCGCTGTGTCCGTCTCCGTAGATCGCGGGCAAAGTTGGAAACAAGCTGCCGCGCAGCTAGGCAATCAAGCTAACGAAATCGATCTCACCGATTTCGCTAAGGGGTATCGTCAATATTGGTTGCGATTCGAATCGGGCGCAACAAAACTTCAAGGGAGCGACCTGAAGATTACGACGGTTTGCCAAGCAAACTCGTCCATCATTCCTCGCTTGACTGACCATGGCAGTGTCGTTCAATTCCAGTCGACGGGACTTGCACTGGAGAGTGCTGGCCCGAATATTGCTCAAGCGGCACAGCACATTGTTGACGGAAAGTTCGATTCACCGCGAGTCACATTGCAGCTCGCTTCGCCACGCAATTCGCCACTGGCACAGGTTTATGCCGCCACGCAGGTCGCGTCCTCCAATCCACCTTCACCGGAGTTTACTTATCGCATCGAGTACTCAGTCGATAATGGCAAATCATGGTCGGACATAGTTGAGGATTGGCGGATCACTCGACAGGGTGAAGAGCCGGCGGACTTTTGGTCGCAAAGCTTTTGCTGGGGATCAGCAAAACTTCCGCAAACAACGAATAGTGTGCAAGTACGTTTCCGCAATGACGGCGGCAAGCGGAACTTGCGGGCCGAAATGCATGTTGCCTATCGACTTCCCCGTGAAGATGCCACGCGAGTTACATTTCACTGGAAAGATCAAGCTGGCCCGCGCACGGAATCACAGACGTTTGCACCGGGGCCCGAAGCGGCTAAGGCAGCTTGGAAATTGACTACGGGGGCAGGTGTCGAAACGTTGTGGGTTGAGTATGCGCCGGAACCGTGATCCGAGTTGGCAACAAGGTTTGCCTGCACGGGTCGATACGAACAGGCAAAGCAAATTAACAGGAAAGAAAAAGGGCCAGGGAAACCGCCCAGATAAAAAGCGCCCAGATAAAAAGCGGCTTGGAAAAGTGGAATGAAAGTGTCCTACAGTGAAATCCAGGCAGCTACACTGGCTTCGAGTCAAAAGCTGATGAGTTTGCGGCTCGCCTTAAGGCGAGCGGCAAAATGATTTGTACCGGGAGGGGGAGGCTCCTGCCGATCCAAAGCCAAGCTCGTTAGGAGCCTCGCTCTCCCATCCGAATCTCGGGCGGTTAGAATTCAGTCTGCCGCTCTCCTAATGGCCAGTAACGATCAGTTCGTTGCTTAACAGTCAGCCGAAGGCGTACTCGATACCAGGAACGTAAGCTTATGGCTGACGGTCAGACGAAATTTCGCTTCATGGAACGATGTTGCCTTATGTGAGATCCCGTCTGTTTTTCGAAGGCATGGTAGAGCTTCTATTCGCTCACGAATTCTTTTGGCAGGGTCGCATTGTTCCCAATGGCCCAGGTGCGGGTGGTTAGTTCGATTTTCTTTTGCCCTGGTCGGTCGGGATCGTCGAGAATCAACCATACAACTTTTTGGTTTTGTTCCGTTGGCGACTGCACTGTTGTTACCGGATTGGCTCGACGTACTAGGTCCATCAATATGGTTCGGAGAGTATCCCCTTCGTGTTTGAACGATCTGATCGATTGATTGCGAGTGATACCTTCTTTTTGAAATGCGGAACCGTTGATATTGATCGCAATCGAAGCTCCAGCCGAAACGGAATCGGTCACTTCGCTTGCGATCAATTGCACGGCTGCCTCCAAGGACTCTTGTTCGAAGCCAATAGTAATTTTCGACTCCAATATTTCATCGATCGATTTCGTCGGCGGCTTATTGGCTGGCTTGGGGGTCGAGGCAGTCGCGGTTCCAGCATCCGCAGTTGGATTGTGGAGTGCCATCCAACTTGCAATCGCGATGTTGTTCATGGCGTCGGTCGGAAGATAGGCATTGGTCACGACTTGGCCGTCCTCAAGTCCAAATCGTCCGTACCGATTGAGAGCTCTTATCATTTGCGGGAACCGCAGTCCCAGGGCTCGCCAGTAGGGATGAAGAACCGAACCGGAGGTAAGCCTCTTTTCGAACCCGTCAGGAAAGTTGCTTAACGATGACTTCAGTGAGGCTGAGAATTTCCCTGCATCGCGAGTCTCAGAACCGAGTAACCGCAGCTCCATGAACCAACGGGGCTCGAGGGTTGTGGTAAACGTGACCGCTTGCATCGTCTCATCAATGGATTCCCGAAGAGCTGTTTGAAGTTTTGGGTTAGAAGCCAGCAAATCCCGGCCATCGCCAAAGAGAAAGCTCGGTGCAAAAAGGAGGGTGAGATCCGCTCGGCTGTCGGTCGTTTTCAAGAGTGTTTCCAATTGCCGACGGACAGGGGCGGGAGCACCGTATAATTCTGGCAACGTTGCAATCAACTCTTGAGATCCGACCACGACACGTTTGATCATTGCACTGCCGTCGGTTTGCATGCCATCCATCAGTGCGGCAGTCGCATTCGAGGTTGCTTCATTGCTCCATAGCCCTTTGCGGTTATCTTTTCTGGGATCGAACAACTGCATCGAAAAACCGGAAAGACGTTGCGTCACGGAATCTATCGAAACAGGTTGCGAGTAAGTGAAACGAAATGCGGCTTGAGGCATACCTTGCTTCTTACTTGGCAGGAGAGCGATTGCGACGGAGCCGATTCGATCGTCATCGCCGAGCGGGATATCGGAGAGTTGTTTGCTCAGTTCGGGTTGGATTTCAAGCCACCACTTGGAAATCCCTGATGAGACGCCGCGTCGATGCCAAAGATTGCCTGATACGAAAACCATAGCTTCGACGCCAGCCGGCATCATCTCTAGGGAAAAGGGGGAGCCAGCTTGGGGTGGTGCCCAAAGCAATTGCCCATCGTCAGGTTCGACGGCGAAATACTCGCTCACCGACTCGATCGGGGGACGCTGTGAATTTGGCCCGGAGTTGCCGCTCGACGATTGCGGAATGGCGGCGGATGTCGTACCTGGTAGTCCCTGATTTGGGTTGGCGGTAGCCGGGACTGTAGGCGCCACTGCGGTTTCTTGCGTACCATTTCGGACGAGCAAGGTAATGATCGCTGCGAAAATCAAGCAGGTTCCTCCGATCATTGCAGGGAAAAGCCAGATAGGCTTCTTTTTCTTTTTAGATTTTTTCTTCTTGGATTTTGGTTGCGTTGTGACCAATTTCTTTTTCGCCTGGGGGCCAAAGTTGGTGCCTGACGCAATCTTCTCTGGTGCTGTCTCCTCTGGTGCTGTCTCCTCTGGTGCTAGTACAACAACCGCAAGCTCAGCGGAAACGAAATCGTGTTGGCTGATTACTTCGGATTCGATTGCTTTTTCTGCGGCAACTGGAGCCGGCTCCGCTTTTGCAACTGGTGAAGGAATCATTGCTGGTTTTGAAGTCACTTGGATAGGTTGAGCCGGTACGGGAGCGGCAGATCTGCTGCCTGTAGAGGATGGAATTGATTCTTTCTTCGGTTGTGGTTTTGAGTCGTCGACTAACTCCGCAGCAACCAATTCCTGCGCAGCGAATTCTCGTGTAATTGTTTGTTCTGACTCCGGCGTAACGATTTGTTTATCCGACGCGTCGACCGCAACTTCAATCGCTTGAATCAACGCTGATGCGGATTCGAAACGCGACGATGGATTTTTTGCTAGAAGGTAGGAGAGGCACTGCTGTAGAGATTGAGGCAAAGCAGAATGACTTAGAGGTTGATATCTTTGCGACAAATGGGCCTTGGCCCAAGTTTGAAATGTTGCCTCTTGTCCGACACCATAGGGGGAACTTCTTGCAATAGATTGGTACCAGACGCAGCCCAATGCATATAAATCGGCTTGAATGGAAAGTGGCGAGTTTGGAAGCGTTAATTCGGGTGCAGACGTGGCGAACCGATCCGATGGATTGTTCGGGAAAACGGAATTGCTGCTAGCCGAGAAGGGGTTCGTTGATGGGAAAACCGGATCGCGCCGCAGTACAAACTCTCCTTGATTTACGCACCATATTGAGTCGACACCGATTCGGCCGTGCACAATTCCGGCATCGTGCATTTTTTGGAGCCCCGCAGCGATTTGCTCGATCATGCACGCTGACTCGGACCAAGTTAACGGTTTAGTATCGAGCAGTTCGTTCAGAGACTGTCCTTCGAGTGCTTCGCAGACAGCGACAACATTCGTTTTGTCTATTCCCGCAAAGAGCCACTTGTCGAGGGAAGGGTGAGTGGTCTCCGTTTGCTTTGAAGCCAGTCGCAAACTTGGCGGCCAACTTCGCAATTCCGGCTGCATCAGGATTTTCGGCGTCAAAAAATAACACCAGCAGACTGGGCATTTAGGGCGGCTGGTATCGACGGCTTTGAGCCAATGCGTTCCGAGCCTAGATTCCAAAGACTCAGTAATTCGGAACGGGCCGATAACAACCGGGATGGGCAAATTGGCAAAGAGAACGTTGGCTTGAAACGAAGTGATTTTACCGAGGCGAATTAGTTCGGCTGCCAATTGGTTGGTATCATGAAGACTTTCCGACGACGACTGGCTGACTTCGATTGCCCACTTTCGGCATTCGTCGGGCATTGCAAGTCCAGAGGCATGGATGCGCTCCCAAAGTTGAACCGTCGTTGGCGTCACTGTTATTGCCCTAAGACGTAGGCGAAAATGAGGGGTGCTACGATACTTGCATCGCTATGGATCATGAACTTAGGCGAGTCTGGCGTCAACTTATTCCACGTGATTTTTTCGTTTGGAACAGCACCACTGTAACCACCGTAGCTCGTCTCGGCGTCGCTAATTTGAGCGAAATAGGCCCATCTTCGCGTATTGGGCTCGTCGCAATCTTGAATGAGCATTGGCACGACGCAAATAGCAAAATCTCCCGCGATTCCGCCACCAATTTGAAAGAAACCGACCCCTCTGTCTTTGCTGAATTCGCGATACCAATCGGCAAGTCGCTGAAGCTGATGGGTACCGCTTTTTAGAGCGTGATGGGTTGAAACGGTCCCGTCCATGACTCTCGCGGTAAACATATTTCCAAGCGTGCTATCCTCAATGCCGGGCGAGAAGACCGGGATGCCTGCCTCTTTGGCCGCGATCATCCAGGAATGCTCTGCCGGGATCTTGTAGAGCGGTTTGAGTTCGGGTTCGTCCAGCAGCATAAACATGTACTCGTATGGGAAATAACTTTTTCCTTCGGAAGCCGCTTTGGCCCAATACTTGACGAGTCGGCTCTGCATGTGCTTCATCACGGTTTCAGGGATGCAAGTGTCGGTAACTCGGTTGAAGCCAGCGTCTCGCAATTCCACTTCGTCCTGCACACTCAATGCACGCCAGTTGTCGATGACTTTGTATTCATCGTGTGCAAACAAGTTAAATAAGTCTTCTTCCAAGTTCGCGGCGGTGCATGAGATCGCATGAACTTTACCACTGCGAATCATTTGGGCTAGAGAGACGCCTATCTCTGCAGTACTCATGGCGCCAGCCAAGGAGACCATCATGGTTCCATGCTCTTCATTGACAAACTTTTTGTAAGCTTTTGCGGCTGCAAGAGTTTCGCGTGCATTGAAATGCCGGTAGTGCTTTTCCATGAACGCCGAAATGGTCATAATGAAATCCAGGTGTTGATTTGAGAGGTTACTGCGACAGTTTGCTAAGTCGCGGCGAGAGCGACCGTCCTACAGGTGGTCCCTCGCTTACGCGTCGGGTTGTGATTGACGTTGTCCCTCGCTAACTAAGTTCGTGCCATTGGCATGACGACGTACGTATATCCGTCGTCAGTTGAAAATAGAGCTGGTTCGGCATTGCTTCGGACTTCAATTGCAAAATTCTTTTCTAAATCAAGCGCTTTAAAGAAATCCAAAACGAAACGATAGTCCATGGTGATTTTGACTTCTTCGCCCGTGTAAGCGATCGGCATTTCGATTCGGGACTGGCCGATGTCGGCGGTCCGAGCGGCCACGATGAGAGTGCCGTTGCCGAACACAAACTCAACGCCACGGCTTTCTGGGTCGGCAACGATGGAAGCTTGTCGAATCGCGGTATGAAACGGTCCAACCATCCCCTCGATTCGCGTTTTCCCTTCACGACTTGGAATGACTTGTCGCCAATTCGGGTATCTGCCTTCGACCAGTCGCGAGTAGATGGTGCAACGGTTTGTTCGAATCAGGATGTCGTTACTGCGAGCGGCGAGGTGGACCATTTCATCCTTTTCGCTGATCGAGCGATCCATGAGTGTCAGCGTTTTGGTCGGGACGATCGTCGACATGCCGGAGTTCTTGAATCCGCCGATCGAGGTTCCAGTTCCGTGCATACAGGCAAGGCGGCGACCATCTGTTGCGACGGTCGTTATTTGCTCGCCGTCCATTTCAAAAAGTACTCCGCCGAGTTGGTATCGGGTACTTTCGTTGTCGGTCGCAAAAATGGTTCTTTTTACGAGTTCTTTGAATAGCCTAGCGGGAAGTTCGAAGTAGCTTTCTTCGGCAAACTCAACAACGCTTGGAAACTCATCCGGGTTGGCCCGTGGAAGATGAAATTCTGAATGGCTGCCGATGAAGTCGAGGGAATTCTCGGTTGATTCGATGGTCAACATTTCATCGCTAGCCTCGCGAAGAATGTTGCCGACCCGTTGGACATTGAGCAGGGCACGCCCCGGAGCGAGAACCTGGACATTTTCAACCTCCAGCCGGATTCCCGCCTCAAGGTCAGTAGCCATGAGGACAACACGTCCCTCGGTCGCGTCGATTTTGATGTTGTTGAGGACTTCTTTAGGACTTCGGGTGGGGGCGATTCCAGCGGCGATTTGAAATGCGCCAAGCAATTTCTCACGGTTACAAATGATTTTCATACGGCAAGACTCGTTCGATTGGCGGTTGCTTTGCTAGTTTTGTTTTTTGAACCTAATGTTGTAGCCTGAATGACAAAAAAACTGTAGTGGGCAGTAGGATGAGACCATTGTCACGGCTGTGACTCGTTCTGGACAGGTGACTCGTTCGGGACAATGGTCCCAAACTACAGTCGATATTTCGTGGTTGGCTGCCAGCCTCGCTATTGGAGGATTCTTACCGAGGGGGCATAATAGCGCCGTGATGTAAAGGATACTTCAGCATTCAGGAGGAAAGCATGGACGCAAAATGGCATGAGACCTTTGTCGACTTTGGTGATGATCCGCTCATGCCTTTCCCTATTTCGCCACTGAGCCGGATTCATTCCGAAAACACGGATGAGTTGCGAGGTTTGGTTTCTCGAAACGCGCCGAAACTTCCCGGTGTTTATGGGATGCTGGATGCGACCGGACGGTTGATTTACGTTGGGAAATCGAAATCGCTCCGCAATCGTTTGTTAAGCTATTTCATGCCCAACAATACCGATGAAAAAGCGGGGCGAATCATCCAATCGGCAGAGACGATTGTCTGGGAAAAACAGCCGAGCGATTTTGGTGCACTGCTCCGTGAGCAAATGCTCATACGTCGTTTGCAACCGAGGCTGAACGTGGTTGGAATGCCCAAACGCCAACAGCAAGCGTTTGTTTGCATTGGAAATGCTCCCGCCGAACACTTCTACTTGAGCAAGCACTTCGATCCCGAAGCGAAAAGTTGTCATGGTCCTTTTTCGGGGATGGGAAATCTGCACCGAGCCATCGAAACGCTCAACCGTTTGTATTTATTGAGGGATTGCAGCCAAAAGACGCCGATGATGTACACGGATCAGTTGCAGCTATTTGATTTGGAGTTGCGGGCTGGGTGTGTTCGTCAGGAGATTGGCACTTGTCTGGCCCCATGCTTAAGCACTTGCAGCCGCCAACGTTACGGCGAACAGGTTGAGAAGGCGATCCTTTTTTTGAACGGGATCTCGGTAGAGGTTCTGGGTCTGGTCGAACAGTTTATGAATAAAGCTGCGACGGGCCAGCATTTTGAGCATGCAGCTCGGATGCGGGACGATTTCAAAATTTTGAAATGGCTTTCCAATCGACTTGCCAGTTTCAAGCGTGCGCGGGAGCAGTATTCCTTTATCTACACCGTTAAAGGTTGCGACGGTCGAGATATTTGGTATCTGATTCGCAAAGGTGGCATTGAGCACGCCATTGCAATGCCGAAAAATGCGTCTCATTGGCGTTCCGCTCGAACCGCTTTGTCGCGTTGGCACGAGAGCAATGAGTCAGTTGGTGCTGGATTTTTGCGATACGAAGAAACGATTGGCTTCGTCACGACTTGGTTTCAAAAGAATCGAGAAGAGCTTCGAGAAACCAAGTCGGTAGCGGAAATCCCGACTCGGTGGAGCGAAATGCAAGCAGCCAGGAATCAACAGCTGACCGTTGGCTAGCCGTATTATTCATGACCCGACGTGTAAGCGAGGGACGGACAATAGAGTCCCTCTCTTACGCGTCGGGTTAGGAAAAGCAGCGGACTAGCCGAATTTTTCCTAATCCGCCAGTTGTTTACCCAGCTCTTGCATCCCGGGATCGTCGCTGTAATCCGAAGTCAGTTGCTTGCCCCAATTTCGCAACTGCAAAGCATTCGCGGTATCTTTGGTTGCCTCAAGGGTTTTCAATTTGATTTTCAATGCTTGCAGACAAATCTTTTTAAGATTCTTGTCGAATGTTTTGACGTCTAGACTGGCGTCTGAGTTGCTTAACAAATCCGGGATGCAGAAGTACATTTCTTTCTGCGCAATCTGCTGGACTAGCGGCCAAAGTAGAGCGGCATGACCTGGATTGCGAAAGGACCAAGCGTCCCACAGATTCACGCCATCTGCATTATTGGATTGCAAAAGGTCGATCAATATTTTTGGGCCAAACTCCTTTGAAAATGTCCCTTGTCGTACAGTTGCAACCTGCCAATCCGTTTGGAAATTGGTTGGCAGGTGCAGCAGGATGTCTTTGCTACTGGGGCTGACGCCGGGCGTCAAAGTGGTTTGGGACACGCGAACCTTGGTGCCTGGAATCCGCCAATAAGAGAACTCACGCTTTTGAAACAACTGTGGACAAAACTCCTCCCCATAAATGGTCATACTACTTGCGAAATAGGGTAATCCAAACATGGCTATGAGGCCGAGCACTCCAATGGATATCAGAAACCCGCGAATGGGAAAACGAGTCTGTTTCAATTCTGCCATATTAGGATAGGTCGCGGATCACGAAGCATTTGTGAATAAGAAGTCTTAAAAATCATTTCTTTTTTCTGTCTTCCAGTATATCGTTATCGGCAGCGAATTGGGGATACAAGGGGACAATAGGCGACAACATTCAAGGACCGATTCAAGCTATGAAGCCCATCAAACCAAGGCTCTCACCTGAATGCAGTCAGCGTTCTGGTTTGTTCCTATCTTGTGAATCGAATGCTGGCCAAGCTTGGCTTCGGCAGCGTCGGCTAGTAGAGCCCGTGCCAGGCCTGCAAAATGTCGGAGCAACCGCCGTAAAGTCTCAAACTCTTGTAAACCTTGCACAATCGGAAAATCTCTCTCCCGAGGCAAAGTTCCGCATCCTTGAAGCGATTTTGTTGATTGCGAAAGAGCCGCTTTCCGCCAGGAAGCTTGCAAGTTTGGCCGGATTGGCGGATCCCACGGAGGCAAGAACTTTAGCCCGAGAACTGAATGACCAGTACGATTCCTGCGGGCACGCTTTTCGCGTCGAAGAAATTGCCGGCGGGATGCAATTTTTGACCCGACCGCAGTTCGCTCCCTGGCTCAGAAGGTTGGAACATGTCAAAGGGGAGGAGTTACTTAGTCAAGGAATGCTGGAAACCCTTGCAATTGTTGCGTATCGGCAGCCGTTGTTGCGAGCCGAAATTGAGGCCATTCGGGGAGTTAGC
>Ga0105046_10016147_pt1 | contig 11469 bp, 13 predicted proteins | sample MAT03_FD_78385 | JGI IMG/M metagenome (GOLD analysis project Ga0105046, IMG submission 78385) | Freshwater microbial communities from Lake Fryxell liftoff mats and glacier meltwater in Antarctica - MAT-03 (megahit assembly) | ecosystem: Environmental > Aquatic > Freshwater > Ice > Liftoff...
CCACGAACTGGACACCGCCGTGCGCCTGAAGCCGCAGATGGATGCGCTGCTGCAGCAGGACATGCACGAATGCGCCGGCATGGACAACAGCCGCGCGCACCTGTGCCACCTGATGAACATCGGATGAACCACCGAATCCCCACGCCATCCCTGACCCAAGCTCACTGAAGGCCAGCCATGACACAAGCCCTGAACACACTGCTCGAACACGCTGAACGCCAGCGCAACGATGCCCTGGCGCTGCTGCTGAAGACCGAAGAGCAATTGCGCCATCAGCAGCAGCAGTCGCAACAGTTGCTGGCCTATCGTGACGAATACCGCCTGCGCCACCCCGGCCGCGGCGGCCAAGGCGTGTCCATCGACATGCTGCGCAGCCACCACGACTTCATGCAGCGGCTGGAACAAGCCGTCGACCAGCAAAAGGGTCAACTGGAAGCGGCTGAACAGCGTGTGGCCCTGCGCCGCTCGGAGTTGTTGACGCTGGAAACCCGCGTGGCTTCCGTGCGCAAGCTGAGGGAACGCCGCCAGCAGGACGAGAACCGCCGACAGGCGCGACAAGAACAGCGTCGCACTGACGACGCCCACCCGCAAGCGCGCAGCGGGGATGACACCCGCCCATGCGCCTGGATCAACAGCCATGACGCGGTCCCGGTGACGCACTGAACGCAGGCCGGTCGGCCCCGTCGCTGACTTCACTTCACTTCACCTCGCTTCCCTTCCATTCCCTTCCATTCCAAGCTTCCCACCCTCGAAGAAGCCAACCTGAAGAGTCCGCCATGAACGCAAACGCCTTCTCTCCCATTGCTTCCCTGCCCGTCAACGCTGCCCCGCTGCAGTCGGCCGCATCGTCGGGCAGCGCGGGGTCCTCGGCAGGTACCGAGGGCAAGGACGCGTTCGCCCGCATGCTCGACCAAGCCAGCCCGCCAAAGGCGGAAGGTTCGTCGGACAGCAATCCGGTCAAGAAGCCGCAGGCGGCTGAGAAGGATGGATCTGCAAACAAGCCCGCCACGAACGAAAACGCCGCTGATGCCGCGGAGACCGACAAGGACGTTGCTGGCAAGACGAAATCTGCATCCACCCGCAACAGCCAGCGCAGGGCAGGCCACGCCGAACAAGGCGTCAAACAGTTGCCCGGCCTGGATGGCGACCTCGCCAGCGACCCTGCCGCCGCAGCCGCGCAGGCCTTGGTGGACAGCCTGGCCGGCCAACTGCGCGCCATTGGCGACAGCGTTCAGAGAGCCGGCAGCGGCGAAGTCGACCCCGCTGTCGCGGCCGCCCTGCTGAATGCCCTGAACCCAGCCCCGACCGACGCAAGCCCGGCGCCGGCCACGGCTGCGCTCAGCTGGGACGCCAGCTCGCTGGCCCTGATGGCGCTGGCGGGGGCCGGGGCGGCAGCGGCAGCGTCGAGCGCGGCCGCAGCGGCGACATCCAGCGCGGCGGATGCTGTCAGCCCCGATGCAACAACCATCACCGCAAGCACGCGGCTGGCATTGGCGCAGCCGACCCACGGGCTGTCAGGCCCGGGCTTGCTCGCCGATGGCGTGGGCACAGCAGGCGACTCACCGGGCATCACCAGCGCGGGGGAAAGCCCAGGCGCATGGGCCACCCCCGATAAGCACATCGGAGTTGGCACAGGCAAGGTGCCGGGTGCGTCAGGTGCGCCAGGTGTGCTGGCTTCCGAACGAGCCCAGGCAACAAACGCCGGCTTGATTTCCAGCGAGCAGCCCACCGACACCCGCTTGGCCGCCACAGTGGCCGCTACCGCACAGCCCAGTGACTCGATGGGCAGCGACGGGGATCTGGCACGCACCTCAGATCGCGTCGGCGGGGCCGGCTCTGGCGACATGGCGGCGCTGCGCGAGCGCCAGGCAATCAGCCGCGGTGACGCCGATTCCGCCGCCAAACTGAAAGCGGGCCGCGAGGCGGCCCTGCTTTTGACGGGAACCGCAAACGGCACCAACAACGGCGCAGGAGTGGCTGTTGGCGATCTCGAAAAGATGGGGCTGGCCAGCCTGAACGCCGGCTCGGTGATGGCCCAGATGAACGGCGCACGCCGCGAAGCCTCGACCGCGCCAGGCGCAGCAAGCGCCCGGGGTTTGCCCGGCGAGCGGGGCACGGTACCCGACACTGGCTTGGTCGGCGCGGTCGTCAGGGCCGACAGCGCCGCGCTGCCGGAAACCATGGGCCCGACACCCCGCTTCGACTTGCGCAATCTGGCAGCAGTCCAGGCCGCCGAACTGCCCACCACGCTGGCCCTGGCCCGCGCTGAACCCGGTCTGATCGAAGGCAGCCTGGTTGCACGTCTGACAGAGCCATTCGCAGGGGCCGGCGGCGGCGGGATCTCAGCCGGCAGCCCCGGCACTGCAAGCAGCGCACTGGCCTGGGTCGCGCCCACGCCCGGCGGCTTGAACACCGCAGCCAACGCGGGCAGCACTGACGGGCGCATCGCCGCCGGTCCGGGCACACCCGAGTTCGCACCGCAATTGGCGGCGCACATCACCACTTTCGTGCGCGACGGGCTGCAGCAAGCGCGCCTGGAACTGAATCCGGCCGCGATGGGGCCCCTGACCGTGCAGATCCAGCTCGACGGCAACGCCGCCCGGGTGCATCTGGCGGCCGAAAACGCACAGACCCGCCAGGCGCTGGAGCAAGCCATGCCGCAATTGGCCGGCAGCCTGCGTGAAAGCGGGCTGACTCTGAGCGGCGGCGGCGTGTTCGAACAACCACGCCAGCCGCAGCAGCAGCAAGCCCAGGCCGGTTCGAACAGCAGCGGCAATCGCCAAGGCGACAACGGCCGCGAAGACCGCAGCAACGCTCGCGCTGGGGCCGCAGGCGGCGTGGCCGGCCTGGAGGGCGCAACGGCAGGCGCGGCACGCCGCCACGCCGGTGTGGTCGACCTGATCGCCTGATCGGCGGGGCACGGCGCAGCCGCCTCACGCCGCTCGCGGGCGGCCTGGAGGTTCGGCGGACCGGCGGTTCGGCGGACCGGCGGTTCGGCGGTTCGGCGGTTCGGCGGTTCGGCGATTCGGCGGTTCTTGTAGGGCCGGTTTCCCCTGCCTATTCCCGCTAATGATTTCGGCGGGGCCTTCGAGAATGAATGCAACCGGACAGAACCACCAGAAGGGGCCGCCACCACGGCGGCGCCATCTGTCCGGCAAGCAGGAGTTCCCATGTCCGCAGCCCCAGCCGCTGAAGCCGCAGCCCCGCCCGCCAAGGGCAAAAAAAAGCTGATCATCATCATCGCAGCCGCCGTGCTGGTGTTGGTCGTCGGTGGCGGCGCAGCCGTGATGCTGATGAAGAAGGAACCGGTCGACGCCGAAGGTGCAGAAGAGAACGCGCCGACCGAGAAGTCCTCCAAGGCCACGGCCACGAAGTTCGACCCCAAGTCCGTGCCGGTGTTCTTGCCGCTGGAGCCTTTCACGGTGAACCTGGCCGACCGCAACGCCGAACGGTTTGCGCAAGTCGCGGTGACACTGGAAATCGAGGACGCCAAGTTGGGCGAGCAGATCAAGGCCTACATGCCGGCCATCCGCAACAACATCCTGCTGACCATCGCCGACCGCAGTGCGGCCGAACTGATGGGCCGCGAAGGCAAGGCCAAGCTCGCTGAACGCATCCGCCGCGCTGCTTCGCGCGGGCTGGGCATCGAGGTGGGCGACATCGAGGAAGAGGAACCGGAGGCGGAGGAGGAAACCGACGCCAAGCCGAAGAAGAAAAAGAAGAAGAAGGCCGAGGTCTCGCTGCCGATTCGGGCTGTGCATTTCTCGAACATCATCATTCAGTAGTTCCTGCCCAGTGAACAACCAGATCCTTTCGCAAGATGAAGTGGATGCCCTGCTGCAGGGCATCACGGGCGAAAGCCAGAAGATGGACGCGGAGGCGCCGCCGCCTCCAGGAATGCGCGACTACGACCTGTCCAGCCAGGAACGCATCGTCCGTGGACGCATGCCGACCATGGAGGTCATCAACGAGCGCTTTGCGCGCAACATCCGCCTGGGAATGTTCAACTTCATCCGCAAGAGCCCGGAAGTGGCCATCGGCGGCATCAAGGTGCAGAAGTACAGCGCCTTCCTGCGCGAGATCGTGGTGCCCACGAACTTCAACCTGGTCAGCTACAAGCCGCTGCGCGGCACCGGGCTGATCGTGTGCGACCCGAGCTTGGTGTTTGCCGTCATCGACGCGTTGTACGGCGGCGTGGGCAAGTTCCACACCCGCATCGAAGGCCGCGACTTCAGCCACACCGAGCAGCGTGTCATCTTGCGTTTGGTCGAGAACATCACCAACGAATACAAGAAGGCCTGGCAGGGCATCTACCCGGTCGAGCTGGAGTACCAGCGCAGCGAGATGCAGCCGCAATTCGCCAGCATCGCCAGCCCCAGCGAGGTGGTGGTGACGAGCTCGTTCACGCTGGAGATCGGCGATACCACGGGCACCATCCACTTCTGCGTTCCCTACTCGACGCTGGAGCCGATTCGCGACGTGCTGTACAGCACCATCCAGGGCGACGCGGTGGAGCCCGACCGCCGCTGGGTGAAGCTGCTGAAGCAGCAGATCCAGTCCGCCGAGGTCGAACTGGTGGCTGAACTGGCCCACGCTGGTGCGACGGTTGAACAGCTGATGGCTTTCAAGCCCGGCGACTTCATCGAGCTGGACCTGAATCCGATGATCGAGGCGAAGGTCGACGGCGTGCCCGTGTTCGACGCGCACTACGGCATCAGCAACAAGAAGTACGCAATCAAGATCGATCGGCTGCTGACAGGCACGGACCAGGGCTGGATCGGGGAATCGCAACATGGCTGAAAACGAAGGCATGTCCGAAGAGGACAAGATGGCCGCTGAATGGGCGGCTGCGCTGGCGGAAAGCAAACCCGAACCCGAGGTGGCCAGCGAAGTGCGCGCCCCCGCGGAAACGGTGGAGCCGGCGTCGTTCGCGAAATTCGCGCCGACCGGCGTGGGCAACGCGGGCCACGACATCAACATGATCCTGGACATCCCCGTCCAGCTGACCGTCGAACTGGGCCGCACGCGCATTCCCATCAAGCACATCCTGCAACTGGCGCAGGGCTCGGTGGTCGAGCTGGAAACGCTGGCCGGCGAGCCGATGGACGTGCTCGTGAACGGCTACCTCATCGCGCAAGGCGAGGTGGTGGTGGTGAACGACAAGTTCGGCATCCGCCTGACCGACATCGTCACGCCCAGCGAACGGCTGCGGCGGCTCTCGAAGATCTGACATGCAACCCGGTATCGGTTCCCTGCTGTGGTTCATCGCGATCATTGCGCTGATTCCCTTGGCCTTGTGGCTGCTCAAGCGCACGCCCCTGGGCGGCGGCATGCACCGGCCCGGCACGCCCCGGGCGGTGGCGGTGATGCCTATCTCGGCGCAGCAGAAACTGGTCACCGTGGAAGTTGGCCAGGGCGAAGAGCGCATCTGGTTGGTGCTGGGCGTGACGCCACAGGGCATACGCACGCTGCACACGATGTCGGCCCAAGGCGACGACCTGCCCACGCAGGCGTCGCCACCGCCGGCGGCCGCTTTCGCGCAGTTGCTTGGAAGGTTGAAGAAATAATGCACTCAAACTCGCCTTCGCCCGCTGGCCGGCGCATGCCCCGTGGCGCAAAGCCTGGTCTGGGCCGCTTAGCCTGGCGTTGCATGGGCATTGGTCAGGGTCAGGGTCAGGGTCAGATCATCTGTCTGGGTTTGGGTCTGGCTTTGGGTTTGGCGCTGATGTTGGCCTCTGGCGGAGCCTTTGCGCAGCCGTCGGGCATCACGCCCGGACCGTTCAGCAACAGCCTGCCGTTGATGGTGGCCAACGGGCCGAGCGGCACCAGCTACTCGGTGCCGGTGCAGACGCTGCTGTTCTTCACCGCGCTGTCTTTCCTGCCCGCTGTGCTGCTGCTGATGACGGCCTTCACGCGCATCGTCATCGTGCTCAGCCTGATGCGCCAGGCGCTGGGTACGCAGGCCGCGCCGCCCAACCAGGTGATCCTGGGACTGAGCCTGTTTCTGACGTTTTTCGTGATGGGCCCCACCTTCGACACCATCTATGCCAAAGCCTACGCGCCCTACGCCGCTGGCCAGATGCCGGCCGACGAGGCCCTGAAACAGGGCGTGCAGCCGCTGCGCGAGTTCATGCTGAGGCAAACGCGCCAGAGCGACGTGATGCTGTTTGCCAAGCTGGCACGCCTGCCCCCCGACGTGAAGGGCGCAGACGTGCCCTTGAACGTGCTGGTACCGGCATTCGTCACCAGCGAGCTGAAGAGCGCGTTCCAGATCGGTTTCATGATCTTCATCCCCTTCCTGGTCATCGACATGATCGTGGCGAGCGTGCTGATGAGCCTGGGCATGATGATGTTGAGTCCGGTGCTGGTAGCCCTGCCCTTCAAGCTGATGCTGTTCGTGCTGGCCGATGGGTGGAACCTTCTACTCGGTTCGCTGGCGGCTTCTTTCGCAACCTGAACAGCAAACGACACCCCATGGAAGCACAACAAGTACTCGCGATCGGTCAGCAGGGCCTGATGCAGCTTTTGCTGGTGTCGGCACCCGTTCTGATGGTGGTGCTGGGCGTTGGCCTGGTGGTCAGCATCTTTCAGGCGGCCACGCAGATCAACGAAGCCACGCTGAGTTTCGTGCCGAAGGTGGTCGCCGCGGTGGCCGTGCTGGGCATCGCCGGGCCGTGGATGTTGACCACCCTGGTGGAATACATCCAGGCCACCTTGCAAGCCATACCCACAGCCGTGGGTTGAACGCGTGAGACGCCGGTGATCACGCTCACCGAAGCCCAGATCATGGGCTGGCTCACGCCTTTGTTGTGGCCTTTCCTGCGTGCGCTGGCGCTGTTTGCGGCCATGCCGGTGCTGGGCAGCCGCAACGTGCCCACGCGGGTGCGCATCGGGTTGGCGGGGCTGATCGCCTACGCCGCACAGCCCACGCTGCCGCCCGTGCCGCTGGAGTCGCTGGACTCTGCGCTCACGCTGTCGCTGGTGGCGCAGCAAGCCGTGATCGGCCTTTCGCTGGGCTTCGCGGTGCGCCTGGTCTTCGCCGCCATCGAATTCGCCGGCGAGATCATCGGCCTGCAAATGGGCCTGAACTTCGCGGGCTTCTTCGACCCCATCTCGGCCGCTACGGCCACCGCCACCAGCCGCTTCTACGGCACGATAGTGGCCTGGCTGTTCATCGTTATCAATGGTCACTTGTTGGTCATCGCGGCACTGGTGCAGAGCTTCACCGCGTTTCCGGTCGGCCCCGAACCCTTTGCGTTCCTGCACCAGGTGCAACCGCAGCTCTGGGGCAGCGAGCTCTTCAGCGTCGGGCTGTGGATCGCCTTGCCACTGATCACGATGCTGATGTTCGTGAACCTGGCGCTGGGTGCCATCAGCCGCGTAGCCCCGCAGATCAACATCTTTGCGATCGGTTTTCCAGTCACACTCAGCGTCGGTCTGCTGGGCCTGCTGCTGACCTTGCCCGCGCTGCAGAACCCATTCACGATGGCGCTGGAGCGGCTGCTGGGCTACTTCGGCTGAGGACACCCAAGCGCACACATGAAGAGTCTTGACGCCCTGCTGGCCGGTGCCACCGGCCTGATTGGCCGCGAACTGGCCGCGCAATGGCACGGCCCGGGAACGCTGCACCTGTTGGTGCGCAGGCCCGCCGCCGCCGGCGTTTCTCAGCAGGCGCATGTGGTCGATTTCGCAGCCTTGCCCACGCTTCCTTCTGCCACCGCTGCGTTTTGCTGCCTGGGCACCACCATCGCAGTCGCTGGTTCGCAGGCGGCCTTTCGCGCGGTCGATTTCGATGCCGTGCTGGCCTTCGCACGCGCCGCCCGTGCTGCCGGTGCCAGCCGCTTCGGCGTTGTCTCTTCGCTGGGTGCCAGCCCTGCTGCCACCAGCTTCTACAGCCGCGTCAAGGGCGAGATGGAGGCCGCAGTTGCGAATCTGGGTTTCGACAGCGTGGTGTTGGCGCGCCCGTCTTTGCTGGCCGGCAACCGGGCGGCCCTGGGTCAGCCCAGCCGCCTGGGCGAACGCCTGGCGCTGGCCGTGACAGCACCTTTGAACGGCCTGATTCCGCTGGCTTGGCGGCCGATACAAGCCGCCACCGTTGCACGGGCGCTGGCGCGTGCGGTGGCCGAAGGGCAGCTTGGCGTGCGCGTGGTCGAATCGGCTGAACTGCAGGCGCTCGGCCGCTGAGACAAGCCGGTTGCAAGGCCGGGCCGGTTGCAGGGCTAAGTAAACACGCCTTGTCGCAGCCACTTGGTTGCCACCCATTTCTCACCCGCCGTCACGGGCGCGCCACCGTGCAAAGTCTTGGTGCTGGCATGTGCGCGTTCGTAGCTGAAGAACACGGCGTTGCCGCGCACTGGCGCCACTTCCAGCCCGACATCGGGGAAGACCGTGGCGCCACCGCCGTCGGGGGTGTTCAGGTACATCACCAGCGTGGCTACGCGCTGACCGCCACGTTCCAGAATGCGCGGCGTGCCGGAATGCGTGGGGTCGAAGTAGTCGAAGTGCGGCTTGTATTCGGCACCGGGCTCGTAGCGCAGGATCTGCAGGCCCTCGCCGTGGCTGACGGGCCAGCACAGCAACTCGGCGATGCGCGCTTCGATGGTGCCGATCAGCGGTCGCTCGCCGCGCTCGAAGAACATCCCCTCGCTGGTGCGCGCGGCATGCACCTCACTGCCACCGGTTTCGTTCTGCACGGTTTCAGAGCGCGCCAGGCGGGGTGCCGACAATGCGATCAGGCCGTCGCATTCCGCGTCGCTGAGCAGGCCGCCAAACACCACCACTTGCGGCGATTTCAGGCTGCTGAGCACGTGCACGCGGTGGCCGTCGGACATCAGCCGGTAAGGCTTGCCGTCCATCGCCGGTTGGGGCACCGGCACAGCGGGGGCCAGCACCTCGGCGGCGGGTTGCTGCAAAGTGCCGCGCTGCGAGTAGACCAAGGGCCGCAGCACCTGTTCCATCGCGTCGATTGCGGCGTCTTCGTGCCAACCGCTGGCCAGCATCGCGGACAGGACGTCATCAGGGCGACAACCGGCACGCGCCTGCTCGGAGATCCAGCGGCGCAGTTCGTCGGTAATGGACTGCGGCCTGGACTGCGGCTGGGACAAGGGCCGGGACTGGGGCTGTTGGGCTTGCGTCATGGCGCAGGATTCTGACGCAGCGCGCGCAGGAATGCACCCGGGCACGGTGTGCGGGCGCTGGTGCGCCTTCACCCTGCTGAAGGGCGTGGGCGGCGAAAGACCAGTCGCTCGGCGCTGCTGGCCTTGCCGTCCAGCACATAGCCGCCGCTGTCGAAGTTGCGCAGTGCGCGCACGGTCTTGACCCGCCTTTCGACGGCATAGCGTGCCATCAGGCCACGTGCCTTCTTGGCGAAAAAACTGATGAGCTGGTGGCTGCCGTCGGGGTTGGTTTCTTCGAACACGCAGTCCACGACGCGCGCGCGCAAGGCCGGGCGCAAGGCCGCGCGTGCGTACTCCACCGAAGCCAGGTTCACCACCAACGGCTCGGCTTCCTCGGCCTGCAGGTTGTTCAGGTGCTGGGCCAGCGTGTCGCCCCACCAGGCGTACAAATCCTTGCCACGCGGATTGGCCAGCGGGGTGCCCATTTCCAGTCGGTAGGGCTGCAGCCGGTCAAGCGGCCGCAGCACGCCGTACAGGCCAGACAAGATGACCAGATGCTGCTGCGCCCAGTTCAGGTCGGCGGTGGAAAGGGTCTTGGCCTGCAGGCCGTCGTAGACATCGCCGTCGAAGGCCAGCACCGCGGGCTTGCTGTTCTGCGGCGTTGCGGCGGCTTGCCAGTCGGCGTAACGCTGCGCGTTCAGCGTGGCGAGTTTTTCAGACAGGTCCATCAGCCAGCCGATGTCGCTGACGCTTTGCTGGCGCAGCACATCGATCAACTGCGCGGCCTGCGCGGTGTAGGCCGGTTCGGTGGCTTTCTTCAACACCGGTTTGGGCACCGGGGTGTCGTAGTCCAGGGTCTTGGCGGGGGACAGCAGGAACAGCATGGGGAAGATTTCAGGGTCAGTGGGTTATTGGGTCAGCGGGAGCCCAATGCAGCCTGCCAGGTGCGCAGCGGAATGTGCGACTTCAGACGGTGCAGTGCGCAGTCGATCAGCACCGGATGCAGTTCATGGCCTATGCCTTCGGCGACGTCGGCGGTGGCGTCGACTTGCAGGGCCACGAGTTGGTCCAGACCTTCACGGGTGCCGCTGACGAGAATCACCTTGTCGTCTTCGCCGTGGAAGAGGTGAATGGTGGTTTCCGGCGGTGCCATGTCGGGTGGGCTGACAAAGCGCCCACCAAACGCCAGCACGCGGCCGGCGATGTCGTGCTGCCGCGTCACCAGCGCCAACGACAGGATGGCACCTTGCGAAAAGCCAGCCAGCGCAGTGGCAGCAGGCGGCACACCCAGGCGCTGTTGCTGCACCCGAATCCAGGGCGCAAGGTCTTGCAGCGCGCTGCTTACACGCTGCGGCCAGGTCTGTTCGTTGAGGTCCTGGATGCCGTACCACTGGCGGCCGGGGCGGCGGGTTTCGCTGGGCTGTGGCGCGTCGGGGGCCAGCAGCGCGGCCTGCGGGAACTGCTCGCGCAGGGCTTGCGCCAAAGGTGCCATGGCATGGCCGGTTTCGCCCCAGCCGTGCAGCAGCACGAACAACTGGGCGGGGTCGCCTTGAGCGGGCAGCCATTCGATGGAGAGTTGCATAGCGGGCATTTTGGCTGTTCAGCGGAAGTTGCGGCTGTGCGTGGCCAGGCCGTTCAAGAGTTCGGTGTGGTCGATCAGTGTCTTGGCGATCAGGTGCTTCACATCGCCTTCGGTCTGCCACACGCCGTACACGGTCAACAGCGAGGCGGCCAGCAAGGGTCGGCGCTGCGCCTGCGCCACGCTGCGCCAGACGATGACGTTGACCGAGCCGGTGTCGTCCTCCAGCGTCACGAAGACCACCCCTTTGGCCGTTTCCGGCCGCTGGCGGTGGGTGACGAGGCCGCTGGCGCGCGCCAGCCGGCCACTGGGAAAGTCGTTCAAAACCGCGGCGGGCAGCACCTTGAAGGCCGACAACTGCGCGCGCAGCAAGGCCACCGGGTGCTGCGTCAGGCTCAGGCCGGTGGCGCGGTAGTCGGCCAGCACCGTGGTGTTGGCGCTGGGGGCTGGCAGTTCGGCCACGCCTTCGTGGGTGCGGGTGTCGCGCAGCAAGGGCGTGGCGCGGGTGTCGATGCCGGCCACCGCCCAAGCCGCCTGGTGGCGGTGCCCGGCCAGCGGCACCAGCGCATCAGCCTGGGCCAGCAGAGCCAACTGATGGGCATCGAGCACGGCCCGGCGGGCCAGATCTTCGGCGCTATTGAAAGGTGCCACGGCGCGGGCCGCAATCAGCCGTTCGGCCGCTTCCCGCTGCATGCCGCTGATGCGGCTGAAACCCAGGCGCACCGCGCGCAACGGCGCGCCCTGCCCCGGCCCTTCCAAAACCCCTTCCAAAAC
>Ga0105046_10016148_pt1 | contig 11468 bp, 6 predicted proteins | sample MAT03_FD_78385 | JGI IMG/M metagenome (GOLD analysis project Ga0105046, IMG submission 78385) | Freshwater microbial communities from Lake Fryxell liftoff mats and glacier meltwater in Antarctica - MAT-03 (megahit assembly) | ecosystem: Environmental > Aquatic > Freshwater > Ice > Liftoff...
GCGGTGAAAGTACTGGCTCCGCAGTTGGCTGTCAGTGCAGCGGCTCGAAAGCGGTTCGCTCGCGAGGCTCAGGCAACGGCCGCAATTTTGCATCCGAATGTTATGCCGATTCTGACCGTCCATTCCAGCGGCAAGCTGCCGTTCATCGTCATGCCGTACGTTGCGTGCGAATCGTTGCAGCAGCGGCTCGATCGACTGGGCTCGCTGGAACTGATCGACGTACTTCGCATCGGCATGCAGACTGCGAATGGGCTCGCTGCGGCTCATGCTCAGGGATTGGTTCATCGCGATGTGAAGCCCGCGAATATTTTGCTGGAGATCAGCGTTGAGAAAGTGATGCTCACCGACTTTGGACTCGCTCGAGCCATGGACGATGCCAGCATCACTCGCACTGGAATCATCGCAGGCACTCCGCTCTACATGTCGCCCGAGCAGGCTCGTGGCGAACCCGTGGATGCTCGCAGTGATTTGTTCAGTCTTGGCACTGTGCTGTACACGCTGGCCACAGGACGAACACCGTTCCGTGCGGAGTCGACTTATGGAATTCTTCGACGGTTGACGGATGAGTCGCCTCGTCCGTTGCGTGAGATTTCGCCGCAGTTTCCGGCGTGGTTTGAGATGATCGTGTACAAGCTGCTGGCGAAGAGTCCCGGCGATCGATTCACAAGTGCGACTGAGGTGGCTCAGTTGCTGGAAGGATGTCTGGCTCACGTTCAGCAACCGGCGACTGTGCCACTGCCGAAGGAATGTCCCGTTGTGCCGACGCGGCTGTTTTCGTTGCGGCGTTGGTTATTGGTCATCGGTGTGTGTGTTTTGGCCGGCGTCGTTGGAATGAGTTTGTTTTCGAAGAAACCAGTAACGATTGAGCCTCCGTCATCCGGCGAGCCAACAGTCATCTCGACCGAGACGTCTGCGAGTTGGGATGCCGGCGAAGAGATTGTCTCACCACTCCGCAGCGATTTCAACAAGTGGCAGAAGGACGCGGAAAAGCTCTGGGAGGAACCACTGCCATGATCAGACAAATAATTGATTCAGTTCCCCACTTTGGCCACAAGTCGCAGACCGTGGCAATTGAATTACTCATTTGACCCGACTCGAAGAGGAGGTGCCGAGAGCCCTACCTTCTCTTCGAGTCGGGTCAAACAGAAGTAACGCTCGGCCAACAACTTTCACCACGATTTCCCATCTTTCCCATCGGGAGTTCACTATGAAACGTCTCACTCTATTCGGCATCCTTTGGAGCCTCGCGATCTCTGTCGGCTCAGCTCAGGAACAGCCACCGGCCGCTAACGCCGAATCGCCCATAGGCGTTGGCCCAGCAGTTTCGGAAGCAGCCAGCCAGGAGAAGCCCACTGGTGCAACTCCGGAGGGCGGCAGTCAATCGCGCGGTCCGAGTAGGCCCGGGATTGATGCGGACGGAAATGGTATCGTCGATCAGGTAGAAATCGATCGTATGCCTTCATTCTTGCGTGACTGGTTACATAAACGTGACGTGAGTCTGAGAGCTGGTATGACGATCGACGAAACGAAAGCGGCGTTTAAAGCTGCAAGAGAAGTGCCAGCTGGTGAAATAAGAATCTTCGCACTCAAGAACAGCCAGGCCACTTCGACAACTGATTTATTGCTGCAACTCTTTACAGCGAAACCGTTCCGAGCTGACGCTGATGAGCTGCACAATTCCGTGGTCGTCACTGGGTCGGCGGAACAATTGCAGGCGGTGGAGGCACTACTGTTGAAGCTCGATGTAGCACCAGGTGAATTGAATGCTAAGCCAGTACCAGACGGTAAGTCAGCAGCTGTTCAAGATGCGTCAAAGACACTTGAACAACAGGGGGCTGAGTTGCGAACCGACTACGAAACCGCCAACAGGCAGGCTCGCGACCTCGCCGAGTCGCTTCGACAAACTCCAGACGCTGCAAAGAAGGCCGAGCTGCGAACGGCAGTGCAACGGACCTTCACTCTGCGGCAAAGCCTGCTGCGAGCCGAGTTGCTGGAGATGCAGACTCGCCTGTTGCAGACTCAACAGTCGCTCGACATGCGAGAACGCATCGCCGATCAGATCGTGGATCGACGAGTTGAGGATTTGCTGAATCCGCATTTGGAATGGGAACAGACATTGAGCCGCGAGCTGAAAACTCAATCTGAGCTGAAGGCTCCAGTGCAACCGGAATCGAGCGTGGCTGTCGATTCAAGTGTCGTCACGGAACTCGAAGGCGAATGGCATCATGTTGCATATATTGACAAATGGCAAACCGAGCGTTGGCCGATGAACATGACGATTCGAGCGAATCAAAAGACAGCGACGCATTGGACGGGAGAGTCTGTGTCTCGTTCCGTAGTTGTGGATGCAAGTGCGAAGACAATCGTCTTTGGAGCCGTGAAAGTGAAAGGCGGTCTGCCGAATGAAATCGTTTCCGAACAGGGAACTTACGAACTCACTGGTGATGTATTAACGATCCATTCCGAATACACGTGTACCGACTCTGCGAGTGGAACGCTGATCTCAAAAGGGGAACATACGAACACTTGGAAACGCGGTCTTCGCGAGATTCCAGACGACTACGACAGCCGGAAACCAAGTAATGGAATGGGACTGTTCTTTCTGAACGGCAATGACAAAAACACCGGCTATGGAACGTTGCTTCCAGGGACCATAGTGGATGTGTTCGCAACATTGACGCTTCCAAACGGAACGCCGCTTCAACGCATTCTCGCCGAAAGCCTTGAGGTCGATGGTTCAACGGAGCCTACTGAAAATCGTGAACGCCAAATCAGGCTCCTGGGAACGCGCGAGCAATGTTTGCTCCTCCAAAATACTGCGAAACACGAGATAATGTCACTCCGCATCCGAAAGCCAAACGACGAAAAACTTCAATTTCCTGACGGCATCAATAGAAAAGCGTTTAAGGAATTGGACGCAGCAAGGCGGAACAGAGATCTCGAACCGACAGCCGAATAGCGGTTTTTTAGCCAGCGTGTGATGAATTTCGAGTGAATGCGCCGTTTAATGACTGGGGTTGCGAGTAGCACGGTTACGTTTAACCCGTGGCGGACAGCGACGTTGCGCTGACACATCATTATCTTTCAAAAAAAAAATATTTAATGGACATTGCCCTGAAAGGGCAAAGCAATTTGTGCGATGCCCTTACAGGGCGTTTGTTTTTTGTTGAATCTCGAACCCAAGGCGTTGCCCTGGGCTGACATGCCATGGCCTTTCAGGCCGGAACGCAAACAACCTTGGCGATTCGGGCGGGAAACATTGCGTTGACCCCTGGTAATGCGTCAAACGGCGTAGCTTGCAAGTCGGCGGTCAGCCGACGCGGGGTCGGTCGAGCCGTGAAGTGTATAATTTTTCCTGAAGTCCACGCCATTGGGGGATGAACCCGGAGGCGAAAATGCGGCAGAATACCAGCAAAAACTGCCGGTGAGACGCCGAAAGTCGTGGCACAGCACGGTTTCGGCAGTTTCATGCAGCGCCGTCACGATCGTTATCTTCGATTCTTACAACTTGATCCGCAAAATCGAAACATTTTCACAAGTCAGGAGAAATGATTGTTCGATACACAGACAGACGCCGCAGGATTGGCGTGCATAGTCTGGGTTTGGTTGTTGCAAATCGGCGACATCTAACCCTACAAGCCAGGATTTGATCCATGAACTCGCCTTCGATGAAAACCGGGAAGAAACCCATGCAGACGCTTGGCAGCAAGTTGCGACGCAACATAGTGGTGGCAGTCATTTGTCTGTCTACGATGACAAATAGTGGATGTCTCCTCACCGGTGGATTCATCGATGTTGCCTGGCGAGGTATGACGTTCTGGCGAACGCTTCCAGTCATCCCGATTTCTGCTTATCAAAGCCAGCAGATTGAAGACAAATTGTGGACACAGGAACGTTACGATCGCACGCCAGTGCTTGATCCGGTTGAAGGCGACGTGTTCTGCGTTGATCCACCGAGTGAAGATCAGGTGATGCGATCATTGCCAGACACACCAGCCGGTGGATTTGCGTTTATTCAGGAAACGCAGATAAACAACGTGCGAATCGTGGTCGAGCCAATGGTTGACCGACTTGATGAATGTAAAGTGTATCCACTGGTAGGTCCATGCCGCTTGCACCACTGCCACTATAAATGCACAGTGTACTACGACAAAACTATTCGAGCATACTGGCCGATCCCATTCAGCCACGTGGACCAGTCTGTTGAAGTCGTCTACATCGACAAAGACCATTTGATTCGATGTGCGGGCCCTACGGTTCAGTAATCGCCATCATAAAAAACGCATTCAATCAGAGCCCGACCAGAAATGGCCGGGCTTTTTTTGTGTGACAATCGATAATTAGGCGTCACACTTACGCAATCGGCGATGATCTGCCATCATGCTCACATGATTCCTAGGCGGTTGACTTGTGGTGGCAAACCGACGGGATTAAGTGAAATTCAGGATTATTGATCGAAGCAGCAATCCTGCGGGCTGTCGATTTAGTCACAATCGTGAGCCGCGAGGCGCTAGCCGCGGGTGTTTTTCCTTTGTCTTTTACACTCACCCGCAGCTAGCGCCTTGCGGCTCACTAAATCAACATCCTGCGGGTTCGGAGAGATTCTCATGCCGGAGTCTGCTGCGGAGCATGATTCACTGCAAGGTGGCCAACAGAAACTGTCGCCTCCTCCGCTGCTGGCTCGCGCACTTGATGAGTCCGAACCTGCCGTCATTATTCCTGAATTTCACGACCCTGCTGAAACGGCCGACGACGATGCTGAGCCCGGGGCAAAAGTTGGCCACATTGCGGCGGCATTGACCTCGCTGGGATCGATGAGTTTTGTTTCGTCGGCATTCATTCACCTCATTGTCTGGGTCAGTGCGTTGGTTTTGTTGCCGCTGTTCGGATTCGACTGGATGGAGCTCATACAGACGCCGCAAGAGCCGATTGTGGCTTCGCTGGGCGACGAAAATATTCTTGACGAATTGCCGAAATTCGAGATGGTCGGGAGCGTAGACGTCGAAGTGGAAAAACCGCAAAGCAGCGTGCAACAGTTGTCCCAGCACCTACAACAATCGGACTCGGCGTGGCTGCAGTCGCTCAACGATGATCTTGTTAATGCGTCGTCAGCCGAATCGAACGGCGAAGGGGACGATGGTGGCGGAATTCTGCTGAAGATTCCGGAGCAGGGATTTGCTGTCACCAAAGGAAGTTTCACCGCCTTCACAATTCCTGCGACTCCCGCACCGATGAAGCCATATCGAATTGTGATTGAAGTTCGATTACCTGGCGACGTTAAAAAATATCGCGTCAGTGATTTAAAGGGCGAGGTTATTGGTACGGACGGCTATAAACAGTTCTTGCCATATGATAAGAACACTCCGTCCGCGTCTCGCGCGCCGGCTGCCAACGGGAAGGAAACAGTGATCAATTCCTCCAGCAGCATCGACGTGATTAATAATCGTGTGCAGATCATTATCGTCGTGCCTGGGGCGAGAAATCTGGTGAAGGACCGGATCAATATTCGCTCAAAACGCCTTCGCGAAGATCAGGAATTGTCGCTCACGTTCGGTCAGCCTCGGACGCCTGAAACAGAAGAGCCTGAATAGACTTCATGCGGCAGCATAGATATTTCATCGCCCCTAATTTGCGGCGGGTGCGTTCCCCGAGTATCTTGCGTTGGCTTTTCCAACGGTGTATTGCGTTCCGAAGATCCAAACTTACGGTTTGAATCACTGCCCGCTGATCACATAAGAATCTTCAATGCTGTTTCCTTCCGATTTTCTAACGCGACTGGAATACCTTTCGATCATTTCGAAACGTGTTTTCCGAGGCCAATTACTGGCGCAGCGGCGGACGATGCAGATGGGTTCGGGAATTGAATTCTCTGATCACCGTGAATACAACAGCGGCGACGATTTGCGGTATCTCGACTGGAACATTTACGCTCGCCACGGCGATTTGTTGCTGAAGCGGTTTCAGGAAGAACAGGATCTGCATGTCTACCTGATGCTGGATTGTTCGCGAAGCATGTCGTTTGGCAGCCCGCCGAAGTTTGATCTGGCCAGACATCTGGTCGCCGCTCTGGCTTACATCGCGCTGGCGGATCTGGATCGCGTTGCCATTATCGCGTACGCCAACGGTGTGTTTGCTGAACTCCCGGTGACGCGCGGGAAGGCTCGTATTCTTCCGATCATGAAGTTTCTGGAAGACCTGCCAACGTCTGGTGATGGAACAAATCTGGAAAAGGCCGTGCAGGGATTATTGCATCGCGGAGCCAGAACGGGCTTGGCAGTTGTCGTGAGTGACTTATTCGACGAACATGGATTTCAGCGCGGTCTCGACCAGCTGCGTTACCGTCGATTTGACGCGCATGTGATTCAATTGCATGATCCGAAAGAAGCCGATCCTGCGTTGTTGGGTGATGCCGAGCTTGTGGATGTGGAATCGGAATCTGTTCGCAAGGTGACTGTGACGGAACGCAATTTGAAAAAGTACAAACAGTTGTTTACGGAACACCAGACGGCGGTACGCGACTATTGCCATACGTACAATCTTGGGTGTACTCAATCACCGTCGGTGATTCGTTTTGATGATTTGGTGATGAGAATGATGAGAGAATCTGGTGTGGGCCGGTGAAGTTGGTCCCGCCTGCCGGGCGGGACCAGGAATACGCGTTCCAGGGCTCCAGCCCTGGAACAAGAACAACTACTTTGAACGATTCATTATCCTATGTCTTTCGCCCTTCCAATCGCATTCACTCTTGCAGCCATCGCGCTGCCGATTGTGGCGTTGTACATCTTGAAGGTGCGACTGCGGCGAGTACCTGTTTCGACGAATCTCTTCTGGAAGCAAATCTACGAAGAGAAACCGCCGAGATCAATCTGGCAGCACTTTAGGCATTTGATTTCGTTGCTGCTACAGCTTTTGTTGCTGCTGTCGATTGTGCTCGCGATCGCTGATCCGTATTTTTCCTGGCAAGTCCTGCAAGCACGGCGGCTGGTTTTGGTGATTGACAATTCTGCCAGCATGAGGGCCAGCGATGTGGCGCCATCGCGGCTTGAAGCGGCGAAGTCGGCAGCACAGCAGATTGTCGATGGGCTGCGGTTCCGCGATGAAGTTGCGATTGTGCTTGCCGGCAGCACGCCGGAAGTCATCGTCGGCATGTCGGGCCACGCGCCGACGTTGAGAAATGCGATCAATGGAATCACGTTCTCTGATAATCCGACTCAACTCTCGTCAGCGATTGAACTGGGACGTGAACTTGTCGGTCAGCATCCGCACGGACAGGTCATTGTCATGACCGATGGAGCTATCGAAGCAGACGAACTCTCCTGGCGAGCGGGGGATGTGAATCCCCTGGTACATGACGCTGCTGAGGAGCCCATAAAAGACGCAGAAAACAACCGAGGGACTGACGTCCCCCGCTCGCCGGAGATCACGCCGGAGCTTTCCGTTGAATACCGTATCTTTGCTACGGACGCTGCCAACATCGGCATCACTCAGTTGCAGGCCCGCCGAAGCTTGATTGATCCTCTTGGCTACGAAATTCTGGCGTCCGTTCGCAATGCATCTGCGAATCCAGTTTCGTGTCGGCTTGAATTATCGCTTGACGATATCCCTGTTGATGTGATTCCATTGAACCTGAAGCCTGAGGAACTGTGGACTCGATCAATTGAAAAAACGTCGCTCGCAGGCGGTCGTTTGCGTGGAGTTCTGACGCAGATTCATTCTGGCACACAAGTTGAAACAGGCACACAAGTTGAAACAGGCACGGAAACTGAAGCCAGCGCAAAACCCGACGTCGCCGCTGCAAGCGTTCTGGATTACCTTGAAACCGACAACACCGCCTGGGCATTGTTGCCAGGCCGAAAGACTCAGCGCGTATTGATCGTTTCGCAGGGAAATCTGTTTCTGCGGAAAGTGTTCGAAGCCAATCCGCTCGTGGAAGTCACCGTTCGCAAAGATTTTCCAGACGCCTGGCCAATGGATTCCATCATCGTATTGCATGGAAATCTGCCACCAGTGCTGCCGCCTGGGAATGTATTTGTTGTTGATCCGGCTGGAAGTTGCGACCTCTGGGAACTGGGCGAAACGATGGAAACTCCCATCGTCACTGAACAGGACAAGACGTCGCCGTTGATGAATCATATTCGTCTGGACAATGTCATGATGCCGGAAGCGAAGCAATTGCAATTCAAGACGCCGCCCCATTCACTCGCAAAAACACTGTCCGGTGAATTTGTGTATGCGGAAGTCAAACGAGCCAACGGAAAGTGTCTGGTCCTGAACGTCAATTTAGATCGCGGTGACTTGGCGTTCCGCACAGCCTTTCCAATCATGGTAGCAAATTCGCTTGGCTGGTTTTCCGGCTCGACAGGGGAATTGAAGCAGTCATTTCCGACCGGGACAGTGACGACAGTGTTACTTGATGATACTACAAACAGTGGCGATGAATTTGAGCTGGCCTCGCCGGACGGGACGAGTTCGCCGATTGTCGTTATGAAAACCGGAACTGCAACGATTGAGAATCCATCCGCAACTGCGGATGTCGCAGATTTCTCGTCAATTTCAGCCACGATCGGGCCGCTGACTCAAGTCGGCGTCTGGTCGATTAAATCCACTCAAGTGTTGGCAGAAGTCGCGGTCAACCTTGCAAACGCACGCGAAACGGATCTGCGACCTTTGAAGGAATTTTTTGAGTCCCCTCAAACGCAAGTCACAACGGCCGGTTGGTTCAGTCGGCCGTTTTGGTTTTATCTGATTCTGCTGGCGTGCATCCTGTCGGCCGTGGAATGGTTCCTGTATCAGCGGAGATTGATTTCGTAATGTTGCCATTCGAATTCACTCGCCCAATGCTGCTGATCCTGATCGTTCCATTTGCGATCGTGCTGGGAATTTGGTTTGTTCGCAGTTTGAGCGACTTTCCCAAGCCGCAGCGGATTTGGTCATTGGTCACGAGATCGCTTATCGGCCTGCTGCTGATCCTCGCGCTTGCTGGACTGACATGGCTGCACCGAACTCATGAACAATTTGTGCTGTTTGTGGTAGATCAAAGCCTGAGTGTCGGTGAGAACGCCGAAGTCGCTGCGAATGATTTCCTCAGGGGCGCTGCCGAGAAAAAAGGATCTAACCGAATCGCCTATATGCCATTTGCTGCGTCGATCGGAAACGTGCAGGACGAACCTGTCCTGTTTGGCCCGACGCCATCAATCCTTGGGAAACCTAACGCAACAGCGGATCCTGCTGTACCGGGAACTCTGCAACCTGCAGAAATCAATGCGAAACGTGACGGCACGAATCTGGCCGCTGCTATCGAAGCCGCCGCTGGTTACATGCCACCAGGATACGTGCCACGAATCGTTGTGCTGACCGACGGTAATCAGACGGATGGAAATGCCATCGCGGCTGCGTCGCGAAGTCGCGTACCGATCACGACCATTCCGCTGCCCACTCGTACGGAACCGGAAGTTCAGGTCTCCGAAGTCAACGTGCCGGCCGAAGTTCGTGAAGGTGAACCGTTTTTCGTCGATGTGACCATTCACTCCAACCACGACGACGAGGGTTTGGTTGAGGTGTATCGTGGTGATCACAAAGTCATCAGTGAGACTCGCCCTTTGAAGACTGGCGAGAACAAGTTTCGTTTTCAGCAGTCCATTGAACGTGACCGCATGGCGGCCTTTAAAGTGCGTCTGTCGGGCTTGAAGAACGACACGCTGCTCGACAACAACGCTGATTCCGGTCTCGTATATGCCGCGGGCAAACCGCGAGTCCTGATCATTGAAAGTGATCCAAATCTCATTCGCGAACTCGCGTATGCTTTGGAGGATGAAGGAATTCAAGTCGATGTGCGTCCGCCGCAGGGCATGCCGGATACGCTCGCCGGACTTCAGAATTACGAATTGCTGATGCTGTCGAATGTTCCGGCGACAGCATTGACTCAACAGCAGATGGAGATTGCCCGCACGTACGTTCAGGAACTTGGTGGCGGTTTCATCATGCTCGGCGGCGAGCAGTCGTTTGGTCTGGGTGGATATTACAAGAGCACGCTGGAAGAAATTTTGCCCGTGCGCAGCGACTTTGAAAAGGAAAAAGAAAAGCCGTCACTTGGCATGGTGATCGTGATTGACCGTTCTGGTTCCATGGACGGCGATCCGCTGGAGATGGCAAAAACAGCAGCACGCTCGGCGGTTGAACTTCTGGGCAACCGCGATCAAGTCGCCGTGTTGGCGTTCGATGACCAAACGTATGTCATCAGTGAAATGCAGTCGGCCAGCAATAAGGGCAAAGTCAGCGACGAAATCGCTCGCATCGAATCCGGCGGTGGCACCAGCATGTATCCATCGATGGAGATGGCATTTGAGATCCTGAATTCGACCTCGGCGAAGTTGAAACACGTCATCATGCTCACAGACGGCGTTTCGAACTCGGGCGACTTCGAAGGCATGGCGCAGCAAATGGTGTCCGCAAAGATGACAGTCTCGACGGTCGCTCTTGGTGGTGGCGATACCGAACTTCTGGAATCCATCGCGCGAGTCGGCAAGGGGCGGTATTACCTTGCAGAAGATCCGTCGCAAGTGCCACAGATTTTTGCCAAGGAAACTGTCACAGCCAGCAAGTCGGCCATCGACGAACAGCCCTTCGTTCCACAAGTCATCCGCGCGACACATGCGTTAAAAGAGATCGACATGGAGGCTGCTCCGTTTTTACTTGGATACGTCATGACGCGTCCAAAGCCAACCAGCGAAGTCATCCTTGCCACAGAAAAAGGCGATCCGTTGCTGGCTTGGTGGCGGTATGGCCTGGGAATGACGGCAGCGTTCACTTCCGATGCCAAAAGCCGCTGGGCGGCTGAATGGTTAACATGGCCGGGCTATGGAAAATTCTGGACGCAAGTCGTACGTCAAACAATGCGAAAGAGTGACACACGCGGCATTCAGGTTGCGGTTTCACGTGATGGGAAGCTGGCCGAAATCTCCGTGGATGCCGTCAATGAAATCGGGCAGTTTCTGAACAACTCAGAAGTTGAACTCACTGTGATCAATCCGCAGTTGCGTCGCGAAAAATCGCTGATGAAGCAAACGGCCCCCGGCCGTTACGACGCTGATTTCACTACGTTGCAATCTGGTGCTTACAATATGGAGATTGCTTTAAAGCAAGGTGACCAGGTTGTCTATCGCCAATCGCGTGGATTGATTGTCGGCTACAGCGATGAATTACGCATCCAGCCGACAAATGAAGCACTGCTTCAGGAGGTGGCCAGTATTTCCGGAGGTCAGTTCCATCCCGCTCCGGAAAAGATCTTCGAACGCACAACAGAATGGACAACGCGACCCGCACCGCTTTGGCCATGGCTGCTCACCGTGGCAGCATTTTGCCTTGTGATCGACGTCGCCCTGCGAAGAATCGACGTTGCCTTGCACTTGCCAATGCGTAAATCGCGGGCGTAGTTTGTCACTCACCCACACTCACACACGGCTACGCCA
>Ga0105046_10016151_pt1 | contig 11468 bp, 14 predicted proteins | sample MAT03_FD_78385 | JGI IMG/M metagenome (GOLD analysis project Ga0105046, IMG submission 78385) | Freshwater microbial communities from Lake Fryxell liftoff mats and glacier meltwater in Antarctica - MAT-03 (megahit assembly) | ecosystem: Environmental > Aquatic > Freshwater > Ice > Liftoff...
CACCGTGGCCATCGTCGACAACTACGGGCAAGCAAAATAATGCCGTGTTGCTAACGACACGGTGTCAAAGAAGGATGGCGCGGAGAGTCGCATGCGCGGAGGGCTTGGTCCGGACTGTGAACCAACCACAGCAGCCGTCGTGAACGATCCCTCACTAGAGAACGCATCCAAGCCCGCTAGGCCAGACAGCACCAAGTAAAGACGCGAAACATGGCGTGACTCCGAGTCGCTCAGCCCCCTGTTCGACGGCGGATCGCGGCCGCTACGGCTTCGCGTGCGGCTGCCGCGGTCGCGGCGCCGGCCGCCGCCAGCGCCAGCGCCTGTGCCTCATCGAGAGTGTGCTGTGACAATTCGGCGCGCACGTCCGCGAGTGCGGACGGTGCCATCGACAGGCTGGTCACTCTGAGCCCCACTAACACGACGGCCAGCAACGGGTCGGCAGCAGCCTCACCGCAGACCCCGACCGGCTTGCTCGTTTCGGCACCCGCCCTACCGGCCATTGCGATGAGACGCAGCACCGCAGGATGCCAAGGATCTTGGTATGCCGCGACCGAACCAAGTTGTCGATCGGCGGCCAGCGTGTATTGAGTGAGATCATTCGTTCCCAAGCTGATGAAGTCACAACGATCAAGAACGTCGCGAGCGAGTAGTGCCGCTGAGGGAATCTCGACCATCACCCCCACGGTCTGCACACCAGATTCGCGTGCGATGTCTGCAAAGTATTGGGTGTCGTCGGCGTCAGCGACCATCGGCGCCATGACCCAGAGGTCTGCGTCGGTGCCTTCTGCAGCGGCGGCTAGCGCCTCCAGCTGCACGCGAAGCACCTGTTCCGCCTGGCGTAGGGCGCGTAGCCCCCGAAGGCCTAGCGCCGGGTTCGTCTCCGCTTCGTTGCCGAGGAATGGCAGCGGTTTGTCAGCGCCCGCATCCAGTACCCGCACGACAACCTTCTTGCCACTGAACGACTTTAGAAGTGCTGAGTATTCCTGTTCCTGTTCCTGCCTGCTGGGGGAATCTTGCGAGTTAAGAAACATCAGTTCAGTGCGGAACAGCCCGACTCCCTCGGCACCGAGTGCGAGGGCTACCGAAGCTTCGTCGGGAGACCCGAGATTCGCCATCAATGGCACACGAGTCCCGTCAGCCAGCGCGCCCGCGTCGTGCGTGGCCGTCAGGTCGGCCTTCATTGCCGCCTGACGTGCCTGAGCTTCAGCGACCGATTTTTCTGACGGATCGCGCTCGACCGTGCCTGCCGCGGCGTCGACGATAACAATCGTGCCGTCCTCTAGCCCGGCAGCCCCGGCAGCCCCGACGACCGCTGGCAGCCACTTGGATCGGGCGAGAATCGCGGTATGGGATGTCGGCCCGCCCTGCTCGGTGACGAGCGCAAGCACGACAGAGAGGTCTAACAGTGCAGTATCTGCGGGCGCGAGATCGTCCGCAACGAGAACGAAAGGGGTGTCGGACTCGGGAATGCCTGGCAGGGGAACACCCCTGAGGTGGGCGATCGTTCGCTGGCTCAGGTCGTCGAGGTCCCCAGCCCGCTCCGCTTGGTAGCCGCCAAGCTTCGCAAGGAGGTCGCGAAAGGTGATGAATGCTTCGAACACGGCGCGCTCAGCGCACTTTCCGCTCCGAATGAGGGCCTCCACCTTTTCAGCAAGAGCCGGATCGTTGGCCTCGTCTGCCAACGCGTTAAGGATGTCCCTCGCTACACCCTCGACTTGCTCTGATCGCGCAAGGAGATCATCCGCTGTGGCGGAAAGCGCTTCGGTGGCTCGCGCCCATTCACTGTTTGCGTCGCCAGTGAACCGCGTGTCCAGTGGCTCGTGCAGTCGTGGCTGTCTGCGCAGAACGGGGCCGACAGCGACGCTTCGACCCACGCCCATTCCGGTGATCAGCACGCGAGTTGTCAACTGGGCACATCCAGTTCGGTGGACAGCAATTCAGCCAAAGACGCCAACGTTTCATCTGCGTCCGGTGCGTCTGAGGTGAGCGTCACCTCATCTCCGAAGTGGATTCCCAACGACATCACAAGAAGTGGGCTTGCAGCGTTGACCACTTCGCACTCGTCCTTCGAGATGGTCACCGCAATTCCTGTCGCACGAACCGCGCGCGTGAATACACTTACCGGCCGCGCGTGCAGGCCGACTGCCGACCCGATTCGGGCTCGAACCTGGGATGTCATGTCTGTCGCTCCTCGAGTTTGCTCACCGCGGCTTCGCGGGCTTTTCTATCTCTGAAAGTGCATCTCTGCACAGCTCAGCTATTGGCAGTACTTTCTGCAGCCGTTCAGCGGTCGCTCGGACGGGCCACAGGCCCCACCTGCCCGCGATCAAGGTGCTGCCCCCCGCCGCAGCGATAGCCGACCAATCAATCTTGCGACTGACGAAAGTATGCAGATTATGTCCGGTGCCGATGTTTCCTGCCTTCGCAATGATCGTGCGAGTTTGATCCACTGCGCTCCTGCGGAACGGACGGACGCGCAGATGCAGGTACATGAGGAAGGCGCCATAGGCAACGACCACGATGTTGACAGGAAGCGAATAGGTGATGTAGAAGTCCAGGAGGCCTGGGCCCCACGTGCCGAACGCATTGTTGATGAGCCAGTCGATCATGCGGAACCCGCCTTGTCTGAGATCACCGAGATCAGCTCCTCAGGCGTGGTGGAGGCGACGAGGCGCGAAATAAGCTCCTGATTCTGCAACGCCTTTCCCAAGGCTCGCAGTGTCTGTACTTGCGACTCCGGATCCGACAGTGCCAACAGGAAGACGAGGCGCACGGGTATTTCGGCGTCCGGGTCATCCATTTGGCGGAAATTGATCGGAGTGGCGAGTACCGCAACGGCTATCGCAGGTGCTGCGACATGCTCCCGGTCGGCGTGTGGAATGGCCGCGTTGATTCCGCCCGAGTCAAGGGCGAGTCCAGTCGGGTGTAGCCGCTCCCGTTCGAGCGCCGCGTCCACAAGAGTGGACTTGCCAAACCCGTCTTCAACGAGGAGAGAGCCGAGCGCTTTGATAGCAGCTGTCGACGTATCGAGTTGCGGATTGATCAGAACGAGCTCGGGCCGGATCAATTGAGAGATGTCATTCATTGCTGTCGCCTTTCTTGATTCGGGCAACTGTCTGCGCAAGGTTCGTCGACTCGAACAGCGCTCGTCCCACTACAACCGTCGAGGCCCCGGTGTCGGCAATGAGGCCGATATTGGAGATTCCCACGCCTCCGTCGATGGTAACCGAAACGCCCAACCGGGTGACCTCGTCCACGACACCGCGCACGTGCGGGAGGCACGCTTCAAGGAATGGTGAGCCGATCTGCTCAGGTTCCGTGGTGAGCATGAGGACGTTGTCGAGATAGGGCATAAGCGGTGAGAGGTCGGCCACCCGCGTCGCCGGGTTGAACGCAATGCTCGCGCGCCATCCCAGATCGCGGATGATCCCGAGTACTCGCCGAGGGTAGCGTGTGGCCTCAGCGTGAAAAGCGACTGTCTGCAATGGCAATCCCTTCAGCAGCGTGATAATCCGCTCAGGCTCCTCGACCATAAGATGCACATCGACCGGGAGCTTTTCCCAACGCACCGCAGCCTCGACGAGACGGGTTCCGAGGTTCATCGCCGGCGCGAAGATCCCGTCTTCAAGATCTAGGTGGAGGCTGTCTACGCCGGCAGCCAAGAGCCGTTCGAACTCAGCTTCCAAGTTGAGTAGGTCGGCCGTGACGATGGATGCGCTCACAGCTAGTTGTGCGAGCCCAAGGTTGCGGTTCGTGGCCAAAGGGGTTCTCCTGCTGGTGCACTCTGTGCAGCAATGAAGAGGGGTGCCGCCATAGTGTGGCCGCACCCCTCCGATCGGTTACTTCTGCGGTGGCTTGGGTTCTGATTCCGGCTCGCCCGCCGCGGTGGCGGATATCGCAGGTGAATCCATCTCCTCTTTCGGCTCATCGACTAGCGATTCGCCGGCTGCGTTCACGAGCACAGGAAGGAGGCGTACACCAAGCGGGAACTTCGTCTTGAGGAAGAAAAGTCCCACAATAAACAGGAGTGCCACGATGATCGACACGGCAATCGGTGCCTGGAACAGATAGTAGAACCCGTACGATATCGGAACCGCGCCATCACTCATTACCGTGTACGAGTCGTAGCCACTGGGAAAGTCGATCGTGGTCGACGCCGCCACCATCTGGCTCACGGCCGGTGCAATCTGCGTAGTGAACCAGAGGCCGACACCCATGACGATCGCACCGAGGATCACGGTGAGGAGGATGTCTCCACCCACCAATGGAACGAGTAGCGCCGCGACAAAGACTCCGTCTGCAAGGTCCACGAACGGGAGAGTCTTGTTGCCCAGGGGAGCCAGGCCTAACGCGAGCAGGATCTCTACCGGCACCATGAGCAAACCGGCAGCTATGACCGCTGGACTACCGACGAGGACGGCCGCGTCGAGACCGATGTAGAACTCACGTCCAGCGAAGCGCTTGGTCATGAACTTGCGAGCGGCGACGGCGACCGGAGTCAGTCCCTCCATGAGGATCGCAACCATACGGGGGATCAGCAGCATGACGGCGGCGATGGTGATCGCGGTCCCCAGCGCTGCGGCGACATCCTGGCCCGCTGCGAGCCCGAGGATCAAACCGATAACGAATCCGAGGATCATCGGCTCGCCGAGAAGCCCTAGCTTGCGGCGCGTCATGTCTGGGTTGATCTTCATCTTGTTGAGGCCGGGGATCTTACGAAGCAGAACCGCGAACGGCACGGCGAGCATCATGTATCCGGCTGATTGCAGGTGTGGGATAGAGATTCCCGGTAGTCCGTAATACCTCTCGACGAGAGGCGCAGACCAGTCTGCGAGGAACAGTGCGATAACGAACGCAAAGATGGCCGCTAGGAGCGCCACCCAAAAGTTGTTCGTCACGAACTGCACGAGTGCGCCAACGAAGGCGATGTGCCAAAAGTTCCAGAGGTCTACGTCAAGCGTCTTCGTTGCTCTCACGAACAGCAGGATGATGTTAAGCACAATTCCAATGGGGATGATGAGGTAGCCAATCGGCGAGCCGAAGGCGAGCGACGATGCGGCTGGCCATCCGATGTCGATGACGCTCAGGCCAGTCCCGGTGTTCTTTGCGAACGCTTCACCGATCGCGGAAACTGTGCTACCCAACAGGCCTACGGTGAGGAAGATACCCACAAAACCGACGGCCACGGTTATTCCGCTTCGAATGGCGGCGCTCAACTTCATCCCGAGTATTAGTCCCAGGATGATGATGACGACGGGCAGGACCACGGTGGGACCCAATCCGTTTAGGAACCCTCCAATGTTGGAGAGAATTGTTTCAAAGTCAGGCATTGATTACTCCGCTTTCTCTAATGGGGTGGTGAGGATCTCTTCGATGTGCTTCAGCACAGCGTCTTCGCCGATGCCGGTGAGGAACGGCACGCCGTTGACGACCGGTACCACTTTCGCGAACTCGGGTGGCATTCCGGTTGTCGTGACGATCAGATCAACATCGATGCGATCGGCCGACATCTCACCGACTCGGTGCTGGGTGAATTGCGCCTTGATGCCGCGCTCGTTGAGGTACTCCTCGACTCGCATGCGAACCATCGTGGATGTCGCAATGCCGGTGGCGCAGACTACGGCGACTTTCTTCACTAGTGCTCTCTTTTCTCCCGTGCGGGTATGGAGACAGGATCGTCGCGGTCGACCGTGTAGACGCTGGATCCCAGCGCCGTGATCTCGCGGATCATTTCTGGAGCGACCATCGAGTCTGTGATGAACGCGCTCACCTGGTCGATTCTGCCGACGCTGGCAAACGTCGTTCGGCCGAATTTGGAGCTATCGGCAAGGAGGTAAACCTGGTTCGCAGAGTGCAGCAGTTCTCGCTTCACTAGGGCATCTTCGAGGTTGTATTCCGTCAACCCATCCTCGAGGCTCACGCCGCCGATGCCCACGAACGCTTTGTCAACGTGAAGTTCGCGGTACGCCCTCTGGGCGAGGTCGCCTACCATCGACAACTCGCCAGGACGAGCCTCGCCCCCCGTAACGATCAGGCGATGTGAGCGCCCGTGCATCCCCGCTTTGATAACTTCCTGCGCGATGGGGAGGCTCGCGGTTATCACGGTCAGGCCGCGTCGAGTATCGAGTAGGGCGGCAAGCGCAAGGACGGTTGTGCCGACGTCGAGTGCGATGCAGTCGCCATCGTGGACGAACTCAAGAGCGCGCGCAGCTAAGGCGGCTTTAACGGCCTGGTCTTGTGCGGCACGCAAGACGAGCGGTGGCTCGGATGCGCGCCCATCGGGAAGCATTGCTCCGCCATGCACCCGGCGAACCAGCCCAGCCCGATCCATTTCTGCGAGGTCACGCCGAATCGTCATCTCCGATGTCTCGCACGTCTTGCACAGCTCGGCGACGCTGATGGCGGCACCGACTTTGAGGCGCCGAAGAATGAGCAACTGCCGCTCGACTCGATTCACTTCAGTTCGCCCATCATTGTTCGATCGAACATTTCACATGTTTGATGTGTGCGACTTTACTGGTAGTTTGCTCTGAGACACAAGGTAAATTGGCAGGAAGGTTGGCTCGGATGGGGAATTGGCTGGGAGACGTGTTTTCGGTAGAGAAGCCGATCGTCGCTATGTTGCACCTGTCGGCTTTGCCGGGGGATCCGGAGTTCGACTCGCTGGCAGGAATTGCAGCGGTCGTCGACCGAGCGCGTTCTGAACTAGCGACGCTCCAGGAAGGCGGGGTAGATGGCATCCTGATCTCAAACGAGTTCAGCCGGCCCTACCTCACGAAAACCGAACCGATCACGTCCATCTCGATGGCGCGCATAATCGGCGAGTTGTTGGACGAGATCGTGGTGCCGTTCGGCGTGAACGTGCTCTGGGACGGCTCGGCCTCAATCGATCTTGCCGTGGCCACCGGGGCCCGTTTTGTTCGAGAGATCTTCACTGGGGTATACGCGAGCGACTTTGGCTTGTGGAACACGAATATTGGCGAAGTGGCTCGACACAGACAGCGAATCGGTGGCGCAGACGTGAAGTTGTTCTTCAACATCGTTCCCGAATCAGCGAAATACTTGGCCGATCGCGATTTAGCGGCGATCGCCAAGACGACCGTTTTTGCGACGCTCCCCGACGCCCTTTGCGTTTCCGGGCTGACCGCAGGAGCACCGACCGATACGCAGTCGGTGGCTACCGTGAAAGCGGCGGCCGGCGAGGTTCCCGTTTTCGTCAACACTGGTGTGCGTGCCAACAACGTGGGGGACCAGCTGTCGGTTGCGGATGGCGCAATCGTCGGCACCTACTTCAAGGAGAATGGCGTGTTCGAGAACCGGGCCGACCTCGCTCGCGTGGAGGAACTTATGGGGGCCGCTCGCGAATATCGAGCGACGTTGACGTGACCTCGCAGAGATCCAGAAACGCCCGGAGGACCGGGGATTGTGAATCTCAATTGGCTGAGAGCAATTGGCGCGCCCCGGGTGTTGACTAGCTGCTTGGAGTGGGACTGTGCACCAAGAAACGTGCTGGAGGCAGCGTCGAACGAGGCTCTGACCCATCCGCCAAGCACACCGCAGCACCCACACGACGGCCGACATTTCGCGAGCATTTATGAAATGAGGCACGCACCCCATTTCGCGAGCACTTTAGATGAGTCTCGTCGCACGGTTGTAATTCGACGGGTTTGTCAGCCATAATGGCCCCAGCGGTTCGCCGCACAATTTCATAGGTCACACCTGCATCCAGTTACACATGCATTTCGTTCCACGGGTCGATGGGGAAGTCGCACCCAACCGGAACGGAGGCAGAGATGTCTGAACTGCATGTGACTGCATCAATTGCTCGCGGAGTGCTGTATGTGCACTCCGCTCCTCGTGCTCTCTGCCCACATATTGAGTGGGCGGCAGGGCGAGCTCTCGATCGCGCCGTCAATTTCCAGTGGGACGTGCAGCCGGTACTGAAGGGTGCCCAGCGCACCGAGTTCTACTGGGAGGGTCCGCGCGGAACCGGTGCGGCCATTGCCTCCGCCTTGCGGGGCTGGGAACACCTGCGCTACGAAGTAACCGAGGATGCCGGGCTCGGCACCGACGGTGGTCGCTGGATGCACACCCCAGACCTGGGGATCTTCTATGCGCAGACTGACACGGTCGGAAACGTGGTGATTCCGGAGGACCGCATCCGGTACGCCATGGACGTCGCAGGTGCCAATGCCACCGAACTGCACCGCGAACTGCGTCTTGCTCTCGGACAGGCATGGGACGACGAGCTCGAGGCCTTCCGGCACGCCGGTCAGGATTCCGCCGTCGTCTGGCTTCACAAGGTCGGCTAAGTCAGGCTAACGAAGGGGTTCGCCATGGATACTCTGCGCAGGGAGTTAGATCAACTGGTGCTTGAGGTCGCGCCCGTGCTGATCGACCTGGAACAGCTCGAACGACTTGTCACCGAGGACGAACTGCACACCTTCGACGGGGAGTGCTCAGCCCACGACGGCTGCCGCCCGGTGCTCGATCGCCGGTGATCGAGCGAGCCGGTGATCGAGCGAAGTCGAGATCCGGTCGGTGATCGAGCGAAGTCGAGATCAAAGTACCTCAGTAGCTCCGGAACGCAGCAACCGCGTTGTGTCCGCCAAAGCCGAACGAGTTGCTGATGGCCAGCAACGGCCCATCGCCGAGAGGCCGCGGTGACGTGACCACGTCGAGCAGAATCTCGGGATCCTGTTCGGTGAGATTGATCGTCGGCGGCGCCGTGCGGTGGTGAAGCGCGAGGATCGTGAAGATGGCCTCGAGCGCCCCGGTTCCGCCAAGCAGATGACCCGTGGCGGCCTTGGTGGCCGAGACCGGGATTCCCGGCAGCAGGTCGCCGAAGACACGCAGCAGCGCCTTGTACTCGGCGATGTCGCCGACCGGCGTGCTGGTTGCGTGAGCGTTGATGTGGCGCACATCTGCCGGCGTGGCCCCGGCCTGCTCCAGCGCCGCGAGCATGGCCCGCGCCGCCGCGGAACCTTCGGGGTCGGGTGCGGTGATGTGGTACGAGTCACTAGTTACTGAACCGCCCGCCAACTCCGCGTAGATGCGAGCGCCGCGCGCTAGCGCGTGTTCCTCCGTCTCGAGCACGATGGTTCCCGCACCCTCTCCCAGCACGAACCCGTCGCGCGAGATGTCGTAGGGCCGGGATGCCGTGGCCGGGTCATCGTTGCGCTTCGACAGTGCCTGCATAGCCGCGAACGAGGCGATGGGCAGGGGATGCACGACCGCTTCCGTTCCACCGGCGATCACGATGTCGGCGAAACCCAGCTGGAGGTGGTCGTAGGCGTTGGCGATGGCTTCTGTGCTCGACGCGCAGGCCGAGACATCCGTTCGGGCAAACGCGCGTGACGGGATCGACATGCTGATGGCGGCCGCAGCGGCGTTGGGCATCAGCATCGGGATCGTCATGGGGAGCACACGACGTGGCCCCTTCTCTTTCAGCGTGTCCCACGCGTCGAGGAGGGTCCATAGGCCGCCGATGCCGGTTGAGTAGTCGACACCCACCCGCATCGGGTCAACGTCGGGGGAGCCAGCATCCGCCCAGGCTTCACGGGCAGAAATGACTGCGAACTGAGCGGACGGGTCGAGGCGTTTGTATTCCACGCGCTCGAGCACTTCTTCGGGGCGCACGCGCGCCTCGGCGGCGAACTTCACCGGGAGGTCATACTTCTCAACCCAGTCGTGGGTGAGGGTGTGAACGCCGGACTCGCCTTTGAGCAGGGCATCCCATGATGAGGGGGCCGTTCCGCCGAGCGGCGAGGTGGCACCGATACCGGTTACAACGATCTTTTTGGCCATGTCACATTCCTTGGAGTTACTGCTCGGACGCTCGCGCCAGCAGGTCGACCGGGCGGATGCCGCGGCCGACGCTGCAAGCGGACGTTCGGTCTTAGCCCTGCGCGCTGGTGATGAAGCTCACGGCGTCGCCGACGGTCTTGAGGTTCTTGACCTCTTCGTCGGGGATCTTGACGTCGAACTTCTCTTCGGCGTTGACGACGATGGTCATCATCGAGATGGAGTCGATGTCGAGGTCGTCGGTGAACGACTTGTCCAACTCAACCGTGTCCGTCGCGATGCCGGTTTCGTCGTTGATCAGCTCGGCCAGGCCGGCGAGGACTTCTTCAGTGGACAATGCCATGTTTTTTCTCCTTGGGGATGTGTTTTGACCGTTAGCTAGCTTATGGGAGACGGACAACCTGCGCGCCGAAGACAAGCCCAGCGCCGAATCCGATCTGCAGTGCGAGCCCGCCGCTGAGCTCGGGATGCTCGGCGAGCAGCCTGTGCGTGGCGAGCGGGATCGAGGCGGCACTCGTGTTACCGGTGGTCTCGATGTCGCGGGCGATCACCACAGTCTCGGGGAGCCCGAGTTGCTTAGCGAGTTCGTCGATGATGCGCATGTTGGCCTGGTGCGGCACGAACGCGGCGAGATCGGATGCCTCGATGCCAGCCACCTCGAGCGCCTTCTTTGCCACCTTCGCCATCTCCCACACCGCCCAACGGAATACCACCTGGCCGTCCTGTCGCAGGGTGGGCCAGGCGACAGAGCCATCGCGGTACTTGACGAGCGTGTTGTTCATGCCAACCGCATCCGCCTTGGACCCGTCGGAGCCCCACACGGGAGCCGCGATCCCGGGGGAGTCGCTGGGGCCGATCACGACAGCGCCGGCGCCGTCGCCGAGGAGGAACGAGATGCTGCGGTCGGTGGGGTCGACCATGTCGGAGAGCTTCTCGGCCCCGATCACGAGCGCGTAGTGCGCAGCGCCCGCACGAATGAGGGCGTCGGCCTGGGTAACCCCGTAGCTGAACCCCGCGCACGCGGCATTCGAGTCATAAGCCGCAGCGGGGTTCGCGCCGACCCGGTCGGCGACCACCGCGGCCATCGATGGCGTCTGCTGCACGTTTCCGATGGTGGCAATGATCACGAGGTCGATCAGTTCGGGTGCGATACCCGACTTTTCGATGGCTTCCTTGGCGGCATCCGTCGCGAGGTCTACCGCCAGGATGTCGGCCGACGCTCGCGTACGGGTCTTGACGCCGGTGCGCTGCTGGATCCACTCGTCACTCGAGTCGATCGCCTCGACTAGCTCGTCGTTACCAACGATCAGGTCGCCGCGGGCAGCGCCATAGCTGTAGATCCGCGTAAATTCAACGCCGTGCGCCTGCTTGAGTGTTGGTGACATTTACTTTCCGTCGATCAGGTCGAATGCTGCGGGGAGGTCGTCCGGTGTCTTGACGGCGACCGCGGGAATGCCCTTGAGGCCGCGCTTGGCGAGGCCCACAAGCGCGCCGGCCGGGGCGAGTTCGATGATGCCCGTGACGCCAGCGGCAGCGAACGCCTGCATGGTGAGGTCCCAGCGCACCGGTGACGATACCTGCCCCACCATCAGCTCGACGAAGTGGGAACCGCTCTGCACGCGCGACCCATCGCGGTTCGTCCAGATTGGCAGGGTCGGGTCGTG
>Ga0105046_10016160_pt1 | contig 11466 bp, 8 predicted proteins | sample MAT03_FD_78385 | JGI IMG/M metagenome (GOLD analysis project Ga0105046, IMG submission 78385) | Freshwater microbial communities from Lake Fryxell liftoff mats and glacier meltwater in Antarctica - MAT-03 (megahit assembly) | ecosystem: Environmental > Aquatic > Freshwater > Ice > Liftoff...
ATCACGGTGGCCGGCAACCAGGGGCTGCGGGCCTCGTTCTCGGTGATGAGCTTCAGTCGGGCAGAGCCGCTCGAAGAGGCGATCACCGCCTCGGTCAATTTGAAGCCCACGTATGCCGCGAACCCACCCGAATGGATGGTCGTCGCGTAGGGAAAGCAGGCCCCGCCAATTGCGCACTATATAAAGGAGAAGATCTTGAAGACTTTCGTTGACAACGCCGGGCGGACTTGGACGATCGCCGTGCACGTGGATTCCATCCGCCGCGTGCGGGATCTGACGGGCATCAACCTCGCTAACTCCTTATCCGGTGAGTTCTTCGAGCGATTGGCCACCGATCCACTGTTGCTTTGCGACGTGATTTTCGCGCTCGTGAAGCCCGAAACGGAGGCGCAGGGGGTCTCCGAACCCGATTTCGCTCGGGGAATGGCGGGGGATGCCATCGATCGGGCCACCGAGGCGCTGGTGGAGGGGCTGGCCGATTTTTTCCCGAGCGACCGCCGGACGCTCCTCAGGAAGGCGGTCGCGAAGCTGAGGACCCTGGAGAGGATGGTCTACGACGAGGCGGGGCGTCGTCTGGAGTCAGTCTCGTTGGAGCAAGAGATGGAAAAGCTCCTTTCGACGTCTGGCAGTTCGTCTACGAACTCGCCGGCATCCTCGGCGTAAGCCCGGGGCCATTCACGCTCCGCGAGCTGATCTGGATGGCCGACGGCCGGGGCAAATCGGAGTGGGCCCACACGTCAATGCTGGCGACAGTGATTGCCAACTGTCACCGACACCCCAAGAAGCCAGCCTTCAAACCGGCGGACTTCAATCCCTATCTCCGCGCCCCGAAGGGTAAGGGTAGCGCGAAGCTCAAGGTCGGCATCAGCGTCTTGCGCCAGGTCTTTGTTCCGAACCATGGCTTGGACTCGGTCGATGGTCCAGGAATTCACGGATCGTCCGAGTGAGCTGGAGGGGTGAGAACGGCTTTTCGAGAAAGGGAGCTGAGGGGGCGATGCCGCGTTGAATTGCCTCGGATCGCAAACAACCACTCATGAACAGCACCCTGAGCCTAGGTCGCCGAACCAATAACAGACGCGCAAATTCGACGCCCCCCATGTCTTCCATGAACAAGTCAGTGAGCACCAAATCGATTTCATCCGCGTGATGCTCCGCGGCCTCCAGAGCCAATTGCCCGCTTGTGGCGACGAGAACGTCGTAACCCGCGTTGTTAAGGGCGCGCTGAATGAACGTACCCAACGACTGATTGTCTTCGACGAGCAGTAGCGTCTCCATGACAACTCCAGTAGGTGGTGTGAATACACCGAAGATGTGGTTTATGTAAGATACCAAAAGTGGGACTGGGCTCCAATGGAAATCGCATAAGTGCCTTGTATACATTTGCTTAGGGAAAATTAACATGTCCGCTTCCTCGTCTATTCGCGCTGGCGCAGCGTACGTTGAGATCGTCGCGCGGGACGAGAAGCTCCACGCTGGTCTCAAGGCGGCGCAGGCGCGCCTTCAGCTGTTTGGGAAGCAGGTCCGAGAGATGGGCCTGAAGCTACTGAGCGTTGCGGCTGTGGCAGCGACGCCGTTGGTGGCAAGCACCAAGGCCTTCGGGGATTTCGAGCAGTCCCTGGCGGATCTCAAGGCCGTCGCCAATCCCACGGGCGAAGAACTCGACCTGGTTCGCCGCAAGGCATTGCAGCTCTCGCGCGAGACGGCCACGGCCCCCAACGCGGTAGTCGACGCCTTCACAGAACTTCTGAAGACCGGCATGCCGCTGGAGAATGTGCTGGGCGGCGCGGCCAAAGCTGCTTTGGAGTTTGCTCGCGTGGGTCAGTTGGAGGTCCCGGAAGCTGCCACCACGATGGCGGACGCGATCAACGTCTTCGCTCGTGAAGGACTCTCGGCCACGCAGGTCGTCGACATCCTCTCGAAAGCCGCGGACGCCAGTTCCATCGGGCTGGAGCAAATGACCCAATCATTTGCCCAGTCATCGGCCGCCTTCGGGCTCACCAACCAGCGACTTTCCGACCTGGCCATCGCGATTGGCATCATGGGGAACGCTGGCATCAAGGGTTCCGACGCCGGCACGTCGCTTCGCACGATGATGCTGCGTCTCACCGGTGCCGTGGGTGAATCCCAGGAGGTGCTCGATGAGTTCGGCGTGAAGACGCGCGACGCCACCGGTTCCATGCGACCGCTGCGCGCCATCATCGGCGAGCTCCAGCAGAAGTTGGGCGGACTCGACAAGGTCTCGCGCGACCAAGCCCTCTACAGGCTCTTCGGGGCCGACGCCATTCGTTCGGGATCGATCCTGATGGAACAGGGAGTCGAGGGTTGGGACCGTTTTACTGCCAAGGTGGAGGGATCGCTCTCGGTCTCGCGAAAAGCCGAGATCATGAACGATACTTTGTGGGGCTCTTTCCGTCGGCTATGGGGAGCCTTAGAGCGGATCGGTATCGCCATTGGAGCTGCCATCGCCAAGCCGCTGAGTGCCGTCGCCGGCGCCATCACGCGCTACGCGGGCTTCGTCGAAATCATTCTGAAGAAGAACCAGTGGATCGCCCAGACCTTCTTCGGGGTGGTCACGGCCGTCGGTGCTGCCGGCGCCGCGCTCGTTTCGCTGGGAGTGGCCAGCAAACTGATCGGGTTCGCCCTGGGAGGCGTTTCCACGATTCTGAAAGTGATTGGAACCGCTGCTGCGGTGATTGGGCCAACTCTTGCCACGGCCTTTACGGCGCTGACATCTCCCATTGGAATTGCACTGCTGGCGATCACAGGGCTGGCTGCGGCCTTTTTTGCATTTACGGAGACGGGCCAACAGGCGCTGGCCTGGCTGGGAGAGAAGTTCGCGGAGTTGGCGGATCGAATGATGACCGCGCTGCAGGGGATCGGCGACGCCCTGGCCGCCGGCGACCTGGCCCTAGCATCCAAGGTTCTCTGGCTGACGCTCCAGCAGGAATGGGTGCGCGGTATTTCATTCCTGGAATCAATGTGGATCGAGTTCAAGAGCGCGTTTCTCAAGACCTGGAGCGAAGCGGTCACGGGCTTGGCGCTGATGCTGAGCGACGCCTGGGCGGGACTGCAGTCGATGTGGTTTGACCTCATCACGGCCTTGTCCACCGGCTGGAATCAGTTCGTAGCGCTCGTCACCTATACCTGGAACAACATCGTCGCGCTGCTCGAAAAGGGAGGCACGCTCCTGAAGTCGTTCTTCGACGACACGATCAACGTCGAGGCCGAGTTCGCGAAGATCGACGAGGCATCTCTGGCTGGCAGCCGCGAGGCGTTTAAGCAAGCCAACGAGAAGATCGCGGCAGGTCAGCAGAGTCGGGATGCTGCCAAGCTGCAGGTGCGGAAAGATCAGTCCGACCGCAACACGGCCCTGGGAGAAGACCTGCTCCGCGAGCAATCCGGACTGGAGAAGTCGCGCCAGGCACAGTTGGCGGCTGCCGAAGCGCCGATTGCGGCTGCGCGCGAGGCTTGGCAGAAGGCCATCGCCGAAGCGGCGCAGAAGCGTGCCCAGGTCAATGCCGAAGAAAATCCTTCCGTTGCCGAGCCGGACTGGGCGCAGCGCTTTCGCAATCTGGCTCAAGAGGCACCCCAGGCGACTGAGGCCGCGGCAAAGCGGACGATCGACGTGCAGGGCACGTTCAACGCCTTGGGCGCGGTTCGCGGCCTGGGGGCCGGGGATGCCGCCGACCGAACGGCGAAAGCGACCGAAGCCATGGACAAGAAGCTCGGCAAGCTCTTGGGAGAGGTTCAGCAAGGCGGTTTGGTCTTCGCTTAGGAGCGGCCAGGATGCCCATCACCATCACCGAGAAGTTCGATAGTCGCGAAGCGACCGTGGGCGAGAGCGCCACGATCGACCTGCTTTACTCGATCCAAGGGACCGAAGACGACGCGACGGTCAAGCTACTGGTCGCAGCCACGTCTCCCACGGCCTATGCCGGCTTGGTACGCCAGAGTTTTCGTGTGGCGCATCTGGGCGGCGGCGTCTGGGATGCCTCCGTCCGCTATGGCGCTGTCCCGCCCAAGCAGACGGGCGATTCGTCCTTCGCCTTCGACACGGGAGGTGGCACGCAGCATGTCACCCAAAGTCTGAGTACCGTCGCGCGCTATCCAGGAACCGCCCCCAATTTTAAAGGGGCCATTGGCGTGACGGGGGATGCGGTGGAGGGGGCGGACATCGTTGTCCCTCTCTACAGCTTCACCGAAACGCACTACATCGCGGCCGAGGACGTTACCGGGGCCTACAAGGCGGCCCTTTTCTTTCTGACGGGGCGGGTAAATGGCGCAGCCTTCAAAGGCTTTGCGGCGGGCGAAGTGTTGTTTCTGGGTGCGTCCGGATCCCAGCGAGGCGAGGACGATTGGGAAATCACCTTCCGGTTCTCTGCCAGCCCCAACGCCACCGGCCTCTCGATAGGTGACATCGGCAGCGTTGATAAGAAGGGGTGGGAATACCTGTGGGTGCGGTATGCCGACGCCACCGACGCCAACGTGCTGGTGAAGCGGCCCTTTGCAGTCTACGTCGAGCAGGTTTACGAGGACGGAGACTTCAGCGGCCTGGGCATAGGAACATGAACGATGGGTGACCCCTTTAAGAAGGTCCAAGCGAACCAGCGACTGGCGATTCCGGCGCAAACCTACAACGCCTTTGTGGACGTTGCGCTCGCCCATCGTGCCCGTCGGCAACAGCAATCTCAGGGGCCCCAGCCCGAAGTTCGCCACAGCGGCATCGTTCGTGTGAGTAACGACACTGGCGGTGATCGCGACCAGTTCGCCGTCGTCGCCCTTCGCGCGCCGGTAGTCACGCCCAGCGGCTCCCCCGAGACCTTCGCCTGGAACCTGGTCCTATCCGCCGCAACACCAGCAGACTCGGACTTTGGCAAGTTCGGAGTGCTTTTGGAGCCGCTCGCCTCCGGCGCTGTCGGCTGGGCGGTCGCGTCCGGGGTCGTGTTCGTGAAGATCGATATCGTCGAGTCAGAACACAAGCGGGCCGACGTCAAAGATGGCAGCACTGCTGAGTTGAAAAGCGATCCTCTGGGCTCTGCGATTATTCTGTGGCGAGCAGGGAGTTCAGGATCCCAGTGGGCACTCGTCAAAATTGGGTTGCCGCTCGACGAGGAAGAGGATGCACCTGAGTGTGTCGATCAGGTGGAAGGAAAGCTGCTCGAGGACATGACTGGCTACGAAGAGGATGTCGAGCAGTTCCTGGTCAAAGGGGCAGACGGCTGCCTGAAGCTCGTAACCCCCGATGAATGCCCATGACGTACTGGCGCAAGGACAGCAAACTGATTGTCGACACCATGGGGCGTCCGATTCGCTGCAACACCTGCCCCTGCGAATCGGAGCCGGGTGAAGTTTGCATGCCATGCTGCGCGTCCGCAGCGAATCAGTGGATCGTGACTCTTCCCAGCGGATTCGCCAACGGGCCAAACTGCAACCGCTGCGCGTCATTGAGCGGTGCCAGTTTTCTGCTCACACATGCTAGTTCCTGCCGCTGGACCTACGAAGAGCCAGATTTCTGCCCGAGTTGTATTGAGATCGACTTCAATTTGTCCATCTCGTTCAGGCTAACCTCTGACCTGACAAATCGATGTGTGGCCACCCTCCAACTTATTCTGTTCGGTCCCGACGATGCCCCTTGTCGCGGCGACATCGTCACCTGGCAGAAGGTCCACACGCCGCCCGCGACATTCTCTTGCGGGGGCTCCAACTCCCTCCCTTTTGTTTCCGCGATCACCGATGGTCCGGCGTGCAACGCTTACCCCTCGGGTGCCGCCACCGTGGAACCCGCCTGATGCGATGCAAATTCTCTCGCCTCTCTCCCGAGAAGGTGCGATGCACGACGTGTAGTCGCATCGTCGCCTTCTCAGGTGCTCCAACGTCACTCGTTGCCCAATGCAGTCGCGAGCCTTGGACGACCCTGGAATGCGCCCATCGCGGCGCGGTGCTTCGGTCAGTCGTCTGCCAGTTGTGCGGACGACGGGGCGAAACCGTCGACGTATTCCAATGCGAGGTGTACGGGGAATGTACCATGCGCCGTTGGCGCGTGGGCGATCTTATGGCATCCTGCCTGAATTGCGACTCTCGAGAGCCGTGAGAACAACTACGGTTTGCCGGTGCGGCGTGGACTTTGTCAATTTCGATGCGCAAGAGGCAGCAACGAGATCCTCTGAGGATCTCCGGTCAGATCACCACTCCATCCATGTTCTGGATCTTGTCGTACAGAACAGCAGCATTTCTGGACAACTCCAAGGAACGGAGTCGTCGACTTACGAGATGATGGACACCGGGCCACTCTGCTTTTTTCGGACCGCAGGATCTTGCGTCCCAAATCACGCTCAGTAAGTTTGCCGGTTTGAAGATCGCTCATGGGTTTCCTGCGGCTATGATCGATGACGTCCACCATCTATTTGCGACTCGGTCACCGTCACTTTGCCGAACGATCCAATGATCGATGCCGCTCTTATCCGCCTACGCAAGCGACGGCGTCGCCCACCCCGCACCTATTTGGAGGATGCCTGGCTTTCCCCACCCGTCCCGGATGGCTTTTGGTACGACATCCGTAATCGCCGGCGCTACTTGAAATGGCTTGGACAGCGACTGGGGTTCGTGCATCGTGAGGACTGGTATCACATTTCGACCAGCGCCATCCAGAAGAACTTGGGCGGCGGCGCCATGCTCCATTGGAATCACTCGGCCGTAGGGGCGGTCAAGGAGCTGTTCCCTGACGGCGAATGGTATGAATGGCTTTTTGACGCGACATCACGTGGATTCTGGAAGGATCGCCGAAACCACCGCCGCTACCTGGAGTGGCTCGGCCAGCAGCTAGGCATCAAGCGCTTCGAGGACTGGTACCACGTCACCAACAAGGACTTCGCGGCGCATGCCGGTGGCTCGTTCTTGCTTGAGTATCGAAGCACGATCTCGCAGGCCCTCATGAAGTGCTTCCCCGAGCACGACTGGAAGGAATGGCTCTTCGACCAGTGCCCCAGCGGCTTTTGGCGGTCGGTCGCGAATCGCCGCAGGTACATGCGGTGGCTAGGCCAACGATTGGGATATACCCGACCAACCGACTGGTACAACTTGAGCGTGGAACTACTTCAGGCCCACGAGGGCCGGGGCCTCATGAGAGCCCACCATTGCTCGGTGATCGCGGCCGTGCGCGAGTTCCTCCCGCGACGCACGTGGCATGAATGGCTGTTCCCCCGGACATCCCAAGCCTTCTGGAAGAAGAAGGAGAATCGCCGCGAATTCCTCGATTGGCTCGGCCAGCAACTAAAGCTCAAGAGTCCCGAAGATTGGTTGCAGGTCCGGACATCCCAGATCAAGAAGTATGGTGCCGGGGCACTCCTCGCCGAGTTCGGCTCGCTCGCGGATCTGCTGGCCGAATACCTCCCGCAACTCGATTTTCGCAAGAAGCGCGTGGTGCGTCCGTTGGCCCGTGAACAGATTCTCGCCTGGGCGGATGCCCACTTTCGTCGCACGGGAAAATGGCCGACGAAAGGTTCCGGAAGAATCCCGGGTACTCGCGAAACCTGGTACAAGATCGACACGGCCCTGTCCTTTGGCTTTCGGGGCCATCCCGGTGGGACCAAGCTCACGGACCTGTTGGCAGCAGAGCGAGGCGTCCGGCATCGCAACAAGCCTCCCGCGTTGAACCAGACGACGATTCGCAGTTGGATCGAAACTTGGCACGCTCGTACGGGCGAGTGGCCCAACTGCCGTTCGGGTGCGATTCCTGAATCCGGTGGCGAAACTTGGGCGGCAGTGGCCAATGCGTTCACACGCGGCAATCGCGGCTTGGCCCCCGGACTGACGCTTGAGCGCTTCGTGGTTGGAGTCAGGGGCGAACAGGTAGGTATCTGATTGGCGAAAAGGCTTTGCCATGGTACTGCCAGTTTTTGTTTGCAATCAATTCTAGGGGTCGCTACCCTCTTCGGATCGGCTGGTGCACCAATCTTTAGACTTGATGTAGGGGCAGCCTTTCCTGCCAGCCTTGATTCCCACCATTGATGAAGGATCATTCGCGTGAAACTCCCCGTTCGAGCGTGGCAGCAGTTCTTGCGAGATCTATTTGGCACTGAACCGGCAGCTCGGCCTTCAAGTCGACGTCTGGCATTCGAGAGCCTTGAGAGTCGTGCCTTGATGGCGGGAGACACCTACCAAGTCCCCAACTACCCCGCGATAGACGCCGACGTCGTCTTGCGGGTTAACTTGACGGGCGGGGACACGGCCTACAACAACACTCTGGGCATGTTCTTCACTGACGATGCCGCAGGAACGATTGGCGCAACGTCGCCCGGGGATTCCGGATACTTCGATGCGGTGATGGCCAGTCCCGGCCGGCATGGGCTGGCACGCACTTCGGACGGCAATGTACAGCTCGACGTGGTCGTACCCGAGGGGAAGTTTGTCTCGTTCTACGTGGTTCAGAATGCCGCCGATGCTAGCGCCGAGGCATCGCGAACCTGGTTTACGTTCCAGTCCGCCAACTCCGATGGAACGGAACACTTCACGCAAAGCGGCACGGACGTGGTGACCTACCAGGTCGAGGATCTGGAATACAGTTCGCCGAACTACGATGGCGACTACAACGACATGACGTTCACCGTGCAGGTCGTGCCGCTAGTCACGATCGAGGCCTATGACCCGGAAGCGTTCGAGGGTAACCCTTCGATCGAGAAGGGACAGTACAAGGTCACTCGCCACGGTAGTACTTCCGGCGCTCTCACCGTGAGCTACTCGGTCAGTCCCGAGAGCACCGCAACCGAAGGAACCGATTTCGTCGCGTTGAGCGGTTCCGTGACGATCGCCGATGGGCAAGATAGCGCCTACATCGACGTGACCGCGGTTCAGAATACGATCCCTGAGGTTCGCGAGACCGTGGTCGTCACGCTGACGAGCGGATCGAATTATGGCATCGTATCCAGTGGCCCGAGCAGTAAAGCCACCGTCTTTATTGACGACGACGACTATGAAGGTCCGGAGGAGAAGGAAGACGAGGGCACATGTCCCTGCACGTGCGGAGTGGAGATCGGCGTCTCGCAGTTCGGCGGGGCAACGAGCGACATTGTTACGACCCAGGTTTCCGGGATCAGTTCGCTATTGGGGTTGCGATACGATAGTTCGCGCGACGCCCATCCCAGTGTTCGACTTACCGCGGCGCTTCCTGGCGATCAGCCTGCTCCCGATCTGATCGAGGCGACGCTTACCTTTGGCGGCATCACGGGTGCCACTGTTTTTTATGATCCGACGGGCTTCGCCCCTGGCAGCGATGCGTTCTACAACCTGCAGGCAGACGCGACATCGCTTGCGACAGGACGATACGCCTGGAGTATCGATCTGGTCTATCACTATGGCAGTGAAACGCTCACGCGGACCTACAACGGAAAACAAGACCTCGTCACCCGCTCGGACAGCAAGCTGGGAAGCGGCTGGTCATTCTCGGGGCTCGATCGACTGAAGATCGATTCCTCGGGAGCAAACCTGATCACCGGCCGCAATGAAGCCGTCTGGTTCGACAAGGATGGTACTTCCTACAACCGGGAGAAGGGAGATCTGTCGTTCTCTGCACTGACCGAGAAGATCGGAGGCGGCTACTCCCTGACTGCCAAAGACGGCAGCCAGAGGGAATTCGATGCGAATGGCCTTCTGACCAAGATCATGGACTCCAACGGCAACACCACCACGCTGACCTACGTCGACGGAAACGGCGACAGTTTGGTGGACGACATCAGCACAATTACCGATGCAGTGGGTCGCGTTACCACGATCGGCTACTCAAATGGCCGGATTGCCACGCAAACCGATTTCGCCGGCGCTGTGGTCACGTTCGACTACGACGTAAATGGGAGGCTCGTCTTGATTACCTCGCCCGATCCCGACGGAGCGGGCGGCCAGGAAGCGGCTGTCGCGCAGTTCGAGTATGACGCGACGACCGGCATGATGAGCAAGGCCATCGACTCGCGAAACCTTGAGACAACGATCACGTATGACCAGGGGCGAGGCGTCAGTTCGATCGAACGCGCCTGCGGCGGCACAACTGAAATGGAGTCGTACAACTCCAACGGTCTCGTCGATCTGTCGCTGACGGGCTATGACGCTGCCCATCCCGCTCCGCTGGTCGCGGCCGATGATGTTCGCGAATATTCCGAAGACGAGCGGAACAACCCCAAGGAAACGGTGCGCGACCGCTACGGGTACGCCGTGAAGACGACCGACGCCCTGGGCAACGTCTTCAACTACGACCGCAACAAGGACGGGCAGATCACGCGTGTGGTCGAAGCTGATCCCGACGGCGAAGGCCCACTCGCTGAGCTCGTCACTCAGTACGCCTATGACAGCCGCGGCAACGTCCTCCAGCAGCTCAATCCCGATGGGTCGATCCAGACTTGGACGTACGAGAGCTCGTTCAACCGCATGATAAGTCATACGGATGAGCTGGGGCGAGTCACGCTATATGAGATCGACTCGGCCAACGGCAATCTCCTCTCGGTGACTCAGGTCGTCGGCGAGGTCGAATCACTCTTGAATGCCGAAACAGACGACGTCACTACCAGCTACAGTTACACGACCATTTTGGACGGCACGCTGGCGGGACTTGTGGAGACCGTGACGGACGCCTTGGGGCGAATCACCGCCTACACGTACAACAGCCTGGGATTGCTCATCGAGCTGACGATGGCCGTCGGCACTGCCGAAGAATCCTCTGAGCAGTACGAATACGATGCGCGAGACAACCTCTCTGCCAGAATCGATCCAGTAGGTCGTCGCACCGAATACGTCTACGACAACCTCGATCGGCTAATCCAGACGAGCGCGGAAGACCCGGACGGTGGCGGTTCCGCGACCAGTCCCGTGACGACCTACGAGTACGACACCAACGGAAACATGGTCAAAGTGACCGATCCGTTGGGGAATGTTACGGAGTACGTCTACAACAACCGCAACTGGGTGGCCGAGCAGCACGATCCCGATCCCGATGGAGGGGGCGTGCTGGAATCGCCCGTCACACACTTCACCTACGACTGCGTGGGGAACCTGACGCAAACGGTCGATCCACTGGGCCGCATCACCAACAACGAGTACGACTCGCTCAATCGCCTGCATCGGTCCCTGGGCGCCGATCCCGATGGCGCTGGGGAATTACCTCGCCCGATTACGTCTTACACGTACGACAATCTGTCGCGACTGATCGCCACGACCGACGCGGCCGGGACCGTCACGACCTATGAGTACGACGTGATGGGTCGCCAAACCGCGATGACAACCGCCACCAGCGTTGGCCTAAAGGGCGAGTATTTCCTGCCCGGCACGAGCCTGGTCGACTTCCCTGATTTCGATACGCTCACGGCGGTGCACACCCGCACCGACGCCAGCGTCGATTTCACCACCACGCCCAGCGATGACTTCGCGGGCTACGCCGAATTGGACGACGATTTCGCGGTTCGCTGGACCGGCTCGATCTACATC
>Ga0105046_10016161_pt1 | contig 11466 bp, 7 predicted proteins | sample MAT03_FD_78385 | JGI IMG/M metagenome (GOLD analysis project Ga0105046, IMG submission 78385) | Freshwater microbial communities from Lake Fryxell liftoff mats and glacier meltwater in Antarctica - MAT-03 (megahit assembly) | ecosystem: Environmental > Aquatic > Freshwater > Ice > Liftoff...
AAGACGGCTCCCGACCAGCTCATCGCGAACCCGAGCCACGGCTTGCCGACATACGCGCCGAGAAACGGGACGTCGCTGGAGCGCGCGAGCCACGTCGTGAGCGGTTCGGCATGAAGGAGCCAATCGGCGTTGAGCTTGCCGACGCCGCCGAAGAAGTACACTGCCCCCATCTGAAACCGGACGAGCCAGACCATCCAGGCGGGCACGGTGCGCGGCAGAGAGAGCTCGCCACGGCGCGCCGCACGCCCATTGGCTCGCAATGCATCGATCGACCCGAAGCGGCCGGCGGGCAGGACCACCAGGAGCCCGCCGAGGAGGGACACGAGCACGTAATGGTTGAGGTAGTGCGTGGCGTCGCACAGGTGGACGTAGGTGAAAGCGATGGTGAACAGCGCGGCCGCTAGGCGAGTCCACGCGCCGAGCGCGATGGCCACCGAAAGGACGATCTGCAGCGCGAAGACCGCGTACATCAGGTCGCCCGGCGGCGGGCGGACCCATGCGAAACCCCAGAACGACAGGGTGTGGGCCTTTGCGATGTAATGGTCGGCGATCCAACCCTTGTCCCAGAAGCGAATCGCGGCGAACGCCGTGAGCAGACCGAATGCGACGCGGAACGCAACGAGCGACGCCGCATCGACCGGCGCGCGCGCAGCGGAACCCAGGCGGTCGATCAGCGGCGCCATGGAGCCCGTCGAGACGAAGCGAGGCGAACGGGTGGCCCGACGCGAGCCGGGTCAGTCGCCGTCGTTGTCGTTGAAAGAGAGCGTCGCGCCGAGCTTGGTTGCGACATCGCTCGCGAGAAGATTCTTGAGGACGCGCACGGAATCGTAGGCACGCTGCACCGAGGCCGGGTCTTGTTGGATGGCGGTGCGCAGCGGAGGCGGAACGGCGCGCAAGGCATCGATCGCAGCCTGGGTGGCGGCGCGAACGTCGTCGTCGAGCGAGGCGCTGCCGCGCGCGCGAACGAGATCCGACAGGCCGCCCTTCGTCGTTTTGGCAGCCCCGGCGTCGTCGAGCGATGCGTCGGTCGGCATCGCGCCCGTGTACACGACCTGGAAGCTCTCGATCTGCGCGATGGAGTCGGCCAGCGACGCGTCGCTGCGGCCGGCGATGACGAGATCGGGCTGGGCCACGCCGTCGTTTCGGAGACCGAGCGGCTTGGCGAGCTCGTCGCCCAGGACGTACTCGACGACGAAGATCGATTCGTTCACCAGCGCATCGACCGCGTTCTTCGAAGTCGGATAGGCAGTGCTGTCCTCGCCGGCCCCTGCCAGCTCGCCTGCGTAGTCGCCTCGCTGCGGATCCCAGGCGGCTGAGATCTCGCCGAAGGCGACGGCCAGATCGGAAGCGAGCGCGCGGGCGAGTGCACGACGATCGGGGCTGCCGAGAAAGGCGTCGAGGACCACGACATTGCCGGCTTGGGCGTCGAACAGGAGATACTCGAGCGCGAGGAAGCCGCGCGCGCTGGTGCCGAGCTTCTGGATGGCCGCCGCATCGAACGTCCTTGCTGCAATGGCCTCCTCGACTCGCTCAAGATTGGCTGGCACCCAATCGACCTGCGCCTCGATCGCCTTGGCCGGGCCGAAGCCGAGGACCCGGCTGCGCTTCCAAGCGAGGCGCAAGGCGCGCCAGCCGTCCTGCGCGGCGACCAGGTGAGCCGCCGTCGGATCCGCGTCCAACGTGGTGAGCGATTGCGTGAAGAGATCGGCGGAGGCCGCTAGCGCGGCGAACGTGGGGACCGCGACCTCATAGGCGAGGTGATTGCGCACCGCCACGTCCTCGGCCTCCTCCTCCTGGGGCTGCACTGCAGTCTCGTGGACGGTGCAGGCCGCGCCGCCCGGCACGACCGCAGCGAAGCTGCAAACCACCGTCGCGAGCGCGAAAGGAAGGAGGGTGGCGCGGGCGGGGAGGTGGTCCGGGAGCGGCGTGCGCATGGGGGTCGATCAGAGAGATTGGAGGAATGCCAGGAGATCGTTGCGACGGCTCTCGGGGAGCGCGCGGAAGGCTTCGCGCGCGGCTGCGCCCTCGCCACCGTGCCACAGGATCGCCTCGGCGAGCCCTCGCGCACGGCCGTCATGGAGGAAGAAGGTGTGCTTGCTCACCGCCTGGGTGAGACCAATGCCCCAGAGCGGCGCCGTGCGCCACTCGCGACCGTCTGCGAGATAGTCGGGGCGACCGTCGGCAAGCTCGTAGCCCATATCGTGGAGGAGCAGATCGGTGTAGGGCCATACCAGCTGATCCGAGAGCATCGGATAGCCTTCGAGCGCCCCCGTGCGGAAGCTCGCTGTGTGGCAGGAGCCGCACCCCGACGTCTCGAAGACGGTGCGCCCGGCGAGGATCTGCGGCTCTCCAACGCCGCGCCGCGCTGGAACTGCGAGCGTGTGCGAATAGAAGTCGATGAGTGCGATCTTGCTCTCATCGACCTCTGGATCGCCGCCGGTTGGAGCTGACATGCAGTCAGATTGCGCAGTCGGGCAGTTCTGCGCAGTGAAGAGCGGCGAGGTGATGCCCATGTCGCCGAGGAACGCGCCCTGCACTTGCTGGGCGAGGCTGGGCTGATTGGCCTTCCAACCGAATCGGCCGAGCCGCGTCGTGGCCGAGGCCGCGTCCCATACACGGTTCGCCCGACCGGAGATGCCATCGCCGTCGGCGTCGTCGGAATCCTCGAGCGCTACGATGTCGGCCTCGGTGATCGCTTCGACCAAGCCTAGTCCGAAGGTCGCCTGACCGACGCGGGCCGATGTGAGAACGTCATCGGCCATGGGTCCATAAGCCAGGTCGGCGAACGCGATCATCGGGCGGCGGAGGGAATAGGGCTGCCCGTCGGCGAATGCGCCGGGGACCTCTTCCCAGCTCAGATCGAGCCGACCCTCCGGCTCGATCCCGAGGATGGCGAAGGTCTGGAGCTGATCGCCATACGTCGGCTCGTGCTTGGGGCCGCCGTGCTCGTCGGTGCCGGGGACACTCAATCGAACCAGCAGCCCGAAGCTGCGCGTATCGTCGGGCGACGTCGGCGGTGAGCCACGGCCGTCGTGCGAATGGCAGGCCGAGCACCCGGTGGCGTTGAAGGTGGGGCCGAGCCCGTCGTTGCCCTCGGCACTGGCCGGCGCCATCACCCAGCCGCGGTTGAAGAAGTGATCGCCGAGCGCGAAGTCGTCGCGCTCGGGCGGCGTCAGGTTCCGCGCGGGCCTGGCGAAGGCGTCGCGCCCGACGTCGAAGACCGTCGTCTCGCCCCCCGACAGCTCTTCACCGTCGTAGGGAGCGAGCTTGACCTCGCAATCATCCGTCTCCGCGCAGCAGTCGCCGCCTATGGGGCACTCTTGCGGAGTTGTCTCGCCGTCGTCGCACGAGGCGGCAAACATGGCCACGGCGACGCAGAGCGAGGCGAGGAGGCCGGAAGAAGCCGATCGAAGGCGGACCATCGGGCGAGCCATCGGGAAAGGGAGTCCTACTCCAGATTCAGGGTCACGCCGAGGGCGGTGGAGACCTCGACCGTCGTGCCGGTAACCTTCTCGAGGGCATCCATCGCAAGCTTTGTCTTCTCGCGCCCACCACCGACGGTGTCATCCTGGATGCCCTGGTCGAACGGGTCGGGCATCGCCGTCACGGCGGCGACCGCTGCTGCGAGGTCTGCCTTCATCCGGGCGTCGAGCGCAGGGTCGACCTTGAGGACGAGGTCGTCCAGACCCGCGGCCGAGCCGCCGGCCCAGTCGCCCGTGTAGACGTTGACGATGCCCTGAAGGTCGCTGACGTGATCCTGATGCGTCGTGTCGCTGAAGCAGGAGTGCTCTTCTTCCTGGTCGCGCTCGTTGAAGGCGTTGGCGATGCGCTGGCTCTTCAGCTCGCCCCCGGAGAGGCTGCCCATGCCGATGAGGATCTTGGTGAGCGCTCCCACGCCTTCGGTGACGAAGGTGTCTACGTAGCCGCCGTCGCCACCGTGCCACTGCGCCTCGACCGTCTCGAGGTCCTCGACAAGGAGGTCGGCGGCGGCCTGGAGGTAGTCGGCGCGGCGGTCGCCGTTGGGCGCGGTGGTGGCCTCGTCGTCATCGGGGAGGTAGTCGGTGAAGGGCCGCGAGCCGGGGCCGTCGTCCGAGAAGTCCTGCCCCCAGAGGAGGAATTCGATCGCGTGCCAGCCGGCCGAAAGGTTCTTCTCGCCGCCGATCTCGTTGGCGTCGGCGATCGTGGCCTTGTCGATCACCGGATAGCCTTCAGGGTCGTTGATGATGCCGGCGGTGGGCAGACCTTCGACGTAGTCGATGTAGCCCTCGTCGAGCGGCCAGCCGTTGAGGCGACCCTCCGGGCCGTTCTCCTCGTTGTCGATCGGGCCGTTGTAAAAGCGGAAGACCTCGGTCTCGACGTAGGTCGGCCGCGCAGCAGCCCAGGCGACCTTCGCGGCTTCCAGGTTGTCCTCGGTGCGGTCGCCGATGAAGGTCGTGATCGCAGTCTGGAGCGCGAAGGCGCCAGCGAGCGAAGCCCCGTAAGCGTCGTGGGCGTTGTCGGCGTAGGCCTGGACCACCGGCGCGATGTCGGCGTCGGTCAGCTTGCTTCCCGAGCCACCCGCACCACCCGTTCCGGCAGAGCCGCCCGCGCCGCCGCTGTCGTCACCGCAGGCGAGGAGCGAAGAAGCCATGCAGAGCGCAGCCGCGAGCGAGCCGAAAGGTCGAAGCATCGAGAGGCCTCCAGACAATGAAGTTGAACATCACTTTCATCAGCTGGGCGGCAGGGTCAAGTTCAAACTGAAAGTCGTATTCAACTACGGCACGCCAAAACGCCGGATAGGCGTCGCGCCCGCTGCCCCAAATGAGTGCGCGCTTCAGCGCAGGCGGAGCGCGGCGAAGCGTGTGGCGCCGCCCCGACGGATCTTCACCAGAACCAGCTCACCGGCCTTGGCACGCTCGACCATCTGCTCCAGCTCGGCGGGGCCCGGCACCGGCTTGCCACCCACCTCGATGATGACATCGCCCGGCCGCAGCTCCTTCGCAGCGCTGGAGCCGGAAGCGATCTCGTCGATCCGGACGCCGCCGCCCTTTGCCGAGGACACCCGAAGCCCCAGCTTGGATCCGCTCGACGGCGTGTCGGAGTCGACTTTCGACGGCGTCGCGTCGTCCTCGCCATCCTCGAGCGCGGTGAGGGTGGCGATCACTTCTTTGCTCTGCCCACCGCGCACGTACCTCACGGCAAGCTTCGAGCCTGGCGCGTTTCGCGCGACAGCCCGCGGCAGCTCCTCGGCGTGGACGATCTCGGTCGTGCCGACCGAGACGATGACGTCACCAGGAAGGAGGCCCGCCTTGGCCGCCGGGCCTCCCGGCTCGAGCGCGGCAATGACGGCCCCCCGGGGCCCAGGCAGACCCAGCGCAGTGGCCAGATCCGCCGTGACCGGCTGGAACGCGAGCCCCAGCTTGCCGCGCGTGACGTGGCCGGTCTCGCGCAGCTGATCGAGCACCGAACGGAGGGCGTCGATCGGGATAGCGAAGCCGATGCTGTTCGCCCCCGGCCGGATGGCGGTGTTGATGCCGACGACTTCGCCGCGCCAGTTGAAGAGGGGACCGCCGCTGTTGCCCGGATTGATCGCGGCGTCGGTCTGGATGAACTCGTCGTAGGGTCCGGCACCGATCGAGCGCGCCTTGGCGCTGACGATGCCGAGGGTGACGGTGTGCCCGAGGCCGAATGGGTTGCCCACCGCGAGCACATGCTCGCCGATGCGCAACGTCTCGCTCGAGCCGAGCCGCGCCGCGGGCAGGTGGCTGCCATTTTTCACCTTGAGCAGCGCGAGATCGAGCTTCGGATCACGGCCCACGACGTCGGCCGCGAGCTCGCGCTCATCGGCGAGGCGCACGGTCACCGAGTCGGCATCGCGAACCACGTGCTCGTTGGTCACCACGTAGCCGTTTTCGTCGATGATGAAGCCGGTTCCCGCGCCCTGCCGCTCGCTCGGGCCTCCGGGCGAGCGCGAGCCGTCCGGCCCGAAGAAGAAGTCGAACGGGTGCTCCACCATGGGCCCCGCCACCCGCTGGACGGTGAGGATGTTCACGACGGTGGGCCGCACCTTCTCGGCGAGGTCGGCGACGTCGAAGGTCGCGGGAACCGGAGTGGGCGGCAGCGCGGGAGCAAGCGCGAGCGGTGGGCGGTCGGCGACCTGACTGTCCCGCCGGGCGGCGGCGAGATCGCCTGCCGAGGGCTCCGCTGGGTTGCTCGCGGTGGAAGAACCGCAGCCAGAAGCACCAAAGAGCGCGAGGAGGATGGGCAGACCGAGCACTCGCAGCGACCGCTGGACCGCTGGAACGGTCGCGCGCGCCTCGAGACGCGCGAGTCGAAACGTCGATGGCTCGGCAGAAAACGCGATCGGCATGGCGTGGCCCTCGATGGTGGGAGTCCGGCCGATGAACCTGCGAGGGAGGCGCTGCATTCCGGTTGGCACTTCCAGCGAGGAGACCAGTACCGTGCGCCGCATGGCAAACGGCCTCGCGACGAGACGCTTCGGGTTCCTGGGCGGCGGCGCCATGGCAGGGGCGCTCATCAAGGGGCTCCTCCAGTCGCGGAGCGTCACGGCGGATCAGATCCGGGCGAGCGAGGTCAAGGCCCCGCGGCGTGAGGAGCTGACCAAGCTGTTCGGGATCGAGACCACGGCCGACAACGCGGCGTTGGTGGGCTGGGCCGACGTCGTCGTCGTCGCCGTCAAACCGCAGATCGTCGATCGGGTGCTGCCGGTCATCGGAGACAACCTTGCGCCCTCCGCGCTGGTCGTCTCCATCGCCGCAGGCGTCCCCATCGAGGTCTTCGAGGGGGCGCTTCCGCCAGGATCGCGCGTGGTGCGGTCGATGCCCAACACGGCGGCGATTGCGCTCGCCGGCGCGACGGCGATCTCTGCGGGGACACACGCCGACGAGGCCGACATGTCCGTGGCAAGCGCGCTCTTCGAGGCGGTGGGTCGCTGCGTCACCCTCGATGAGAGCCTGCTCGACGCGGTCACCGGACTTTCGGGAAGCGGGCCGGCCTACATCATGGTGATGATCGAGGCCCTCGCCGACGGCGGCGTGAAGGTCGGCCTCGGGCGCGACGTCGCGCTGCTCCTCGCGGCCCAGACCGTATACGGCGCCGCCAAGCTCCAGCTCGAGACCGGTGAGCATCCAGGGCGACTGAAGGACATGGTGACCAGCCCCGGAGGGACCGCGATCGCCGGCCTGCACACCCTCGAATCCGGGGGCCTGCGTCGCACGTTGATCGACGCGGTCGAGGTGGCCTCCAACCGCTCGGCCGAGCTGGGCCGGCAGATGGCCGCTCGGCGCACGGGAGGCACGCGGACTTGAGCGGCTCCCTCACCTCTGGAAGGCTTACCTCCATGGATCTTCGAGCCCGTCTCACCCCCCTGGCATTCCTGGCCGCTGCGATCGCCGCGGCGCTCTTCGCAGGCTGTGAAGCCGAGCTGGAGGAGGGGTGCGTGTCCGGGGAGTGCACCGGAGCGAGCATCGGCGCATCGAGCGACGCCGCGTCGGGAGTCTCCTCGGGCGGCGAAGGGGGCGACGGCGAGGGGGGCGGCGCTCAGGAATGTCTCTTCACTGACACCGGCGAGCTCCCCTGCCCCGTCTTCACCATCCTCGACGCGCGCTGCCACCGTTGTCATCAGGACCCGACGAAAAATGGCGCACCATTCCCGCTATTGACGTGGACGAACTTCCAGGAGGATTACGGCTCGCGAAAGCGCTGGGAGGCTGCGGCCGCAGCGATCGAGCCGGGAGCGTTCCCGCAAATGCCCCTCGGCGAAGATCCGCTCCCCGAAGCGCAGCTGGCGATCCTTCGGGAATGGTTCGACACCTGTCGCGCCGGCGAATGCGCCAAAGAGCCCGTTCCTACCGGTGAGGGAGGCAGCGGAGGCGGCGGAGGCAGCGGAGGCGGCGGAGGCGGCGGAGGCGGAGGAGGCTGAGGCGCGGGAGGAGGCTGAGGCGCGGGTTGACTCCACGTCACGGCGCGACCAACATCTATCCGCTCATCCGGATACACAGATGTTCGACCTGTCGCAGACCGTCGGAACGCTCAACTTGCTGGGCGACGAGAGCCGCATCCGCTTGTGTGCGCTGCTCCACCACCGCGAGCTGAGCGTCTCGGAGCTGGTCCGGGTCACCGGAATCTCCCAGTCCAGGGTGTCGACCCACCTGTCTCGATTGCGCGAGGGAGGTTTCGTGCGAGACCGACGCGCCGGGCAGAGCACGTTCTATGCGCTCGCGTGGAAGAGCCTTCCCAAACCAGCCCAGACTCTGCTGGAGGATGCCGCAGCGTCGGCCGATGCGACGCTCGAGGGTGACCGGCAACGCCTGACCGAGCTCGACGCGGCGCGGCAGGGCGCCCTTCCCGACTCCTTCGCTGGCGAGATGGAGCGACACTATTCGCCAGGGCGAACCTGGCAATCGCTCACGCTGGGACTGGCGGCGCTCCTCCAGCTCGGCGACGTCCTCGACATCGGCTCCGGCGACGGCGCGGTCGCCTCGATGCTGGCGCCCTCCTGCCGGTCGCTGACCTGTGTCGACCAGAACCCGGTGATGGTCGCGGCAGCCATCGAGCGGCTGGCCTCGCATTCGCACGCACGCGCGCAGGTCGCCGACGCGCAAAGCCTTCCATTCGAGGCGGCGTCATTCGACGTGGCGACGCTCTTTCACACCCTGACCTACGCGCAGAAGCCGGCGCTCGTCGCGGCCGAATGCGCGCGCGTCCTGCGGCCCGGTGGCCGCTTGGTCGTCCTGTCGCTGGGCGATCACGAGCAGGACAAGATCACCGCACCCTATGGCGAGCGGCATACCGGGTTCACCCCGCGCGCCTTGCGCACGCTTTTGCAAAAGGCCGGGCTGGACGTCCAATCCTGCGCGGTCGCCTGTCGCGAGACCAAGAAACCCCACTTCGTCGTGGTGCTCGCCGTCGCCGAGAAGAGAGTCGCAGGCCGATCATGAATGCCCCGAATCGCCACGCCCCGAATCGTCACGCCCTGCAGAAGATCCTCGAAAACCGCATCGCGATCATCGACGGCGCGATGGGTACCACCATCCGCACCTACGGGATGACCGAGGCCGACATGCGGGGGGAGCGCTTCAAGAGCTCCGGCAAGGACCTGCTCAACAACGGCGATCTGTTCTCGCTCACCCAGCCCGCCATGATCTGCGACATCCATCGCAGGTTCCTCGAGGCGGGGGCCGACATCATCGAGACCAACACCTTCGGCGCGACGAGCATCACCCAGAGCGAGTTCTTCGTAGACGATCCGCGCGAGACCGGCGGGCGAAAAGACCCGGCGTTCTACCAGAAGATCATCGAAGACAAGTTCCTCGGGGAACTGGCCTGGGAGATCAACGAGCAGTCCGCTAGGCAATGCCGGGAATGGGCCGACAAAGTCGGCAGCGCCGACGGGCGCCAGCGCTTCGTGGCCGGCGCGATCGGCCCGCTGACGGTATCGCTCTCCAACTCGCCCGACGCCGACGACGCGGGCTTCCGCGTGTGCACGTTCGACCAGGTCAAAATCGCTTACGCCCAGCAGATCCGCGCGCTCATCGCTGGGGGCTCCGACCTTTTGCTGGTCGAGACCATCTTCGATTCCCTCAATGCCAAGGCGGCGCTGGTCGCCATCCAAGAGGTGTTCGAGGCGGATGGCATCGTATTGCCGATCATGGTTTCGGCGGCGGTGGGGCGAGGCGGCGAGACCATGATCTCGGCGCAGACGCCGGAAGCGTTGTGGAATGCCATCAAGCACGTCCACCCGCTCTCGGTCGGGCTCAACTGCTCGCTCGGTCCGGACCTGATGTACCCATTCCTCGAGGAGCTGTCCGACAAATCCGGAGCGGCGATCTCCTGTTATCCCAATGCGGGGCTCCCCAACCCCCTTTCGGCGACGGGATTCGATCTCTTGCCCGAGGACATGGGCCGGTACCTCGGCGAGTTCGCCCAGGGCGGCCTCATCAACATCGCCGGCGGCTGCTGCGGCAATACGCCCGAGCACATCGCTGCAATCGCCAAGGCGCTCCAAGGTCGTCACCCGCGCGAGGTTCCGAAGGCCGGCACGAGCGTGACGGTGCCCGAGACCATCTCGTCGTCGGTGGAGACCACGCCGGGCCCGAAGCCGCTCTGCTTGCCCTTGCGCCTTTCCGGCTCGCTGCCCTTCACCCAGCAGCAGGGCGTCTACATGATGATCGGCGAGCGGACCAACGTCGCCGGCTCACCCAAGTTCGCCAAGCTCGTCAAGGAGGGCAAATACGAGGAGGCCGTCTCGGTCGCCCGCCAGCAGGTCGAAAACGGCGCCAACGTCATCGACATCTGCATGGACGAGGGAATGATCGACGGCGTGGCCGCGATGACCCGCTTTCTCCAGCTGCTGGGGAGCGAGCCGGAGGTTGCCAAGGTCCCGTTCATGATCGATTCCTCGAAATGGGAGGTCATCGAGGCGGGGCTGAAGCTCCTGCAAGGCAAGGGCATCGTGAACTCGATCTCGCTCAAAGAAGGCGAGGACCGGTTCCGGCAAACTGCTCGCCTTATCATGCAGTACGGCGCGGCCGTCGTGGTCATGGCCTTCGACGAGCAGGGCCAGGCCGCCACCCTGGCGGACAAGATCCGAATCTGTACCCGGGCCTATCGGATCCTGGTGGACGAGCTGAGCTTCCCTCCCGAGGACATCATCTTCGATCCGAACGTGCTCACCGTCGCAACCGGTATGGAGGAGCACAACAACTACGGGGTCGACTTCATCGAAGCGACACGCTGGATCAAGGGCAACCTACCGCACGCCAAGGTGAGCGGCGGCGTCTCCAACATCTCCTTCAGCTTTCGGGGCAACAACGTGGTGCGCGAGGCGATGCACTCGGCATTCCTCTATCACGCGATAGCCGCCGGAATGGACATGGGCATCGTCAACGCCGGAATGCTCGAGGTCTACGAGGAGATCGTTCCCGAGCTGCGCGCGCTGGTCCTTGACGTTCTGCTCAATCGTCGCCCCGACGCCACCGAGCGCTTGGTCGACTACGGCGAGAAGCTCAAGGTCGCCGGGGCCGGCAATGCCGCTGCCGAGAAAAAAGAGGAGGAGTGGCGCAAGGGCACGGTGGAGGAGCGGCTCACCCACGCGCTGGTCAAGGGGATCGACGGATTCATCGAGATCGACACCGAGGAGGCGCGGGCCAAGCTCGGCCGGCCGCTTTCGGTCATCGAAGGCCCCTTGATGGACGGCATGAGCGTCGTCGGCGACCTGTTCGGTGCCGGCAAGATGTTCCTCCCCCAAGTCGTCAAATCGGCCCGCGTCATGAAAAAGGCGGTCGCCTATCTCTTCCCCTTCATGGAGGCTGAAAAGGCGGCGATGGCGGCCTCGGGCCAGGTCGTCAAGGCCCAGGGGAAGATCGTTCTGGCGACCGTGAAGGGCGACGTTCACGACATCGGCAAGAACATCGTCGGCGTCGTGCTGGCCTGCAACAACTACGAGGTCATCGACATGGGGGTCAT
>Ga0105046_10016169_pt1 | contig 11463 bp, 13 predicted proteins | sample MAT03_FD_78385 | JGI IMG/M metagenome (GOLD analysis project Ga0105046, IMG submission 78385) | Freshwater microbial communities from Lake Fryxell liftoff mats and glacier meltwater in Antarctica - MAT-03 (megahit assembly) | ecosystem: Environmental > Aquatic > Freshwater > Ice > Liftoff...
GGAAATGATACGCGGTAGTTAAAGTCGTCGACATCTCCGAAGCCAGCGGATCGCCGCCGCGTTTGGAGGTGCGTCACGAGAGGGGATCGCTCTCTTCTCCCGTCGTTTTTAGTTCTCAGGTATGAATGGATCGCCGTGTCGCAGCACGGGACTCGGAGCTGCCGCCGACAATACTCGCACTCGCGGTATCACACCTCCAATATCTGTGTGATTGAGACAACAGACAAGAAGTCACTCCGAGCGAGAACTTCACTCCGAGGGTTTCGGGGCGCTCTGCGGTTTTACGGCGCCGGCGACTTTTCGGTACGCCGCCCGCACCACCCTCGAACCAGGATGCAGATTCAATCCATAACCCACGATCTCGACGGGATTAGGGATCACTTTTCCTTCTTTACGAACCGGAACGTCTTTTATGTCTTTCATGGAGGGCACCACCACTCGTACCCCGGTCCAGAATGGTTTGTGTTCCTTTCGGAACTGACGGAGACCGGCGTGGGTATGACCAGCGAATGCCAATGAGAAGGAGGCTGTCAGACTCCACAGGAGGATTGAATTCTGTTTCAAGATCTAACCTCTCGTTGGCCGGTGCTCACGTCTTCTAAACGGCTCAATGGCAGGTTGAAATTCAGCGGATCATCCGTCGTCGATCACAAACGGGTGTCTACAGATTCACCGATCGGTTTGTGCCGATTTTGTGACAGACTGTCATTACTTGATTTGGAGTAACATTCGAATTTGTCATCCACAAGCGGCGCGCAGTTCAGCCTCGCCAACAACTTGCTGCGTCAGCGAGGGCAATCGTTCCACAATCATATGCCGCAAACCGGCCTGTGTCGGAGCTGGCCGCCTGCTTCTCCCTTGTTGGCGTCGCACCGTCAACTGCCGCACGCCTCGACTCACGCAGAGGGCGGCCAGCTGAGGGCAATGCCACGGGATCCCGCGACTGCTTACGAAACAGGCAGCGTGAATCACGTTCGTGACGTGGTCCTGAAAAAAAATTAGCGGAACAAGACGTGTCGGACGACCCGGGCGCCGGGATGAATGTTGAGTCCATACCCCACCACTCGGAGGGGGTAGTTCACCAAGCGTCCATCCCGCAGCCGAGGGACCGCTTGAATGTCTGCCATCGTTGGGATCGCGACCCGTGCGACGTTGCCAATCGGTCCGTTGCCTCGAAAAATTCTCAGGCACGCTGATGCCTGATTCTGAGGAGCCAGAACAAAGACAGCTGTGGCACAGCACAGGAGAAAATCGCGTGTTTTCATGATTCACCAGCACTCAAGAGAAGATGAGTCAGTGCGGTTTGAGCACTGACGTGGGTGCGGTGAGTCTAGCGATTTTACGTATCAGGAAACAGGAAGGGATTGTTGCGTCCGTGCCAGCCTTTGCGAAAAGGCGGCTTGTATGGAGGGAATGTAATGAACATAACAGTTATTCTGTTGATGCCGTGGACTCGGGGATCAAAGGCAGTCGCCGTTCGCGGCGCGAAGGGCGACTGTCACGAGCCGATGATGGCTGCCCCCTGTCGCGATTCTCTTCAGGGCGTGGTCATCTCGAACCGGGAAAGAATCCACTGGGCCGAGTCCTCGACCGCACCATCGGGGGTGGTGTGGCCGCGCGGCTCGGCAATCACGTGCAGGTCGACTTGGCTCGTGAGCTTCTGGGCGAGCGCAGACTTCGAGATTTGGCGTGCCAAGTCGATTGTCAGGTCGGTTCCCACCCGTTCGTCCTGGTCCCCGATGATGAGCCAGACAGGGCGCCCGGCGAGTTTTCCCGCCTGTTTTCGCACGTCGAGTGACTGCACCAGAGCGTTCGACCCGGCGCCGTGGAATTCACGCAATGCCACTGGATCAGTCACCGGCGCGTACGCCACGACACATCCGACGCGGGGATCGTGGGCCGCAAAATGTAGAGCCAAAAATCCCCCGCGTGACGTGCCGCAGATCCCGATTTTCTGGACATCTGAATATCCCTGGGCGATGAGATGGTCCAGAACTTGACTGAGCCTTTGGTTGAATTGGGCCACGAAATCTTCGCCCTTCTCGCAGCGATGTCGCCACCCTTCCAATTGCGGTGGTTCGCCACTGACTTGCTGCGTTCCGTGGCAAGGCAGATCGATCGAGACACACAGATACCCTTGCTCACCGAGGATATTCCCCGCTCGGCGGTAATAGGGATCTCCGAGCGTGCCCTCGATTGTGCTCGCGAGAATCACGAGCGTGGGGGCTGGATTTGCGGGCTTTTCTCCCCAGATCCCGAAGCGGACTCCGGTGGCTGTTTCAAACGTGTGAACGGCTCGCAGGGGACCATCTGCACAGACCGATCCAGTTGTCCCGAGAACTGCGCACAGCAGACATGATACCCGCAGTGTCGTCTTGGATATCCAGAGCATGGCGTGTTCTCCGGCGAGGGTTATCCGAACGGTTGTAGAACTGGGTTAGTCTACTCGATGTCTCAGGACAGGATCGACTATGCGACGGGTTTCACTTGCTGCAGCAGGTCATGGCGAGGACTGTTGTCGATCTGGCCGAGAGTCTGGTCTCGCCCCATTCTGATTAACCAGAAGGTACGAGAGTCAGGGGTGTCGGGGGGCCGAGTGCGGGAGGGGAAGAACGGCATCGACGCTCAAGCAACCATTCTCTGTTTGGTGGGCGGGAGTCCCCGTCATCCATCGATTCGCGAAGCACCGAAATGAAGAAAAGCTCGGCTTCGCAAGTGGGGCGAAGCCGAGCTGGACGGGTCTCACTGGAAGGAGAGGCAGATCGTTTAGCGGTGGCGGCGGGAGCGAACGGTTCGATGCGTCACATGGCCCGAGGTGGGGCAGGTGTTGCTGACCACCTGATACTGCTTGTGATGTACGGCTCGAATCTCCACATGATGCCCCTGGTGAATGATGGCTCCCACTTTCGCGGGGGCTGGCAGAATCACCTTGTCAATGATGTGGATCACGCCATTCGAAGCATCGATGTCGGTCGCGACGAGGCCAGATCCGTTCACCAAGGCTTTGCCATCGACGATAGTCGCCTTTAGGAGATCGCCTTGCAGGCTCTTCGCCTCTTTCGCTTTCAGCAGGTCGGTCGAATACACACGACCGGCAACGACGTGCAGCTTCAAGATGTCGGCCAGCTTTCCCTTATTCTCTGGCTTCAGGAGCGTTTCGACAGTGCCCTTCGGCAGCTTGGCGAAGGCTTCGTCCGTGGGAGCGAACACGGTCAGCGGACCTTCTCCCGACAGTGCGTCGACAAGTCCGGCAGCAGCGGCAGCGGCCAGCAAAGTCTTGAACTGGCCCGCAGCATCAGCGGTGGCCGGAATGTTCTTGGTCGAGGGCTGGATGACCGCATCAATGACATGAATCACACCGTTGGTACAAACGATGTCTGTCTTCAACACATTCGCGTCATCGACTTTGACACCACCGTCTTGGACTGCGATATCGACTCGCTGGCCATTGACCGTGGTGGCTCCCGACAGCTTGACGACATCTGTTGCCAATACCTTGCCGGGCACGACATGGTAAGTCAAAATTGAGACCAGCAACCCCTTGTTCTCGGGCTTCAGCAATGTTTCCACCGTGCCCGCTGGCAATTTGGCGAAGGCTTCGTCCGTGGGGGCGAAGACCGTAAATGGACCAGGCCCCTGCAATGTTTCAATGAGGCCCCCCGCGGTGAGTGCGGCTGCGAGAGTCTTGAACGACCCCGCTTCAACAGCTGTCGTCACAATGTCCTTTTCGGCAGCTTGCGCCGGAGCCGAGGCGACTCCGAGAACTGCCACAGCCGCGATGCTCGCGAACAATTTCCGCTTCCACATCTTACATCCCCCTGATTGCGTTTTGAGACAGGTCACGACTTTCAGACAAGAAAATCGTTCATCTCGTTCAGTCCGGTTTTCAGTGGGCTTTATCACCCGAAAATCGCGGATTTTGAAAAGTTTTCTCCAAACGGTCCGGCGTGGCCCTTGGAAATGCAAGGACTTCAAGATGCTTCGGCATGTTTTTGGAGAAGAGGCGGACTCGAACTTCGCCGATTTGTTCCCGTCGCTCGCGGGCGAGTCGAAGTGAGGCATGGCAATGCGAAGAGCTCGATTGAAGTTCTCGCGAAAGTGGGTGACGCGTAAACTAATTGTGTGTAATGTATGTGGGAAGGGACACGAGCGATGACCAAGCCGACGAGTCGACTTCAGGCGGAACTCAAAAAGCGAAGTCCGTTCGAGACTCCCACCCGGGAAGTGTGGTTAAATCTGATGCGGACAACGAGTCAGCTCCAGATCGAGTTTGAGCGCCTGTTTGCTTCGTTCGGGTTGACCTCCTCGCAGTCCAGCGTTCTTCGCATTCTCAGAGGCGAAGGACAGCCGCCCCCTATTCTGGAAATTGCGCATCGGATGATCGTAGTGGTCCCCGGAATCACAGGGTTACTCGATCGATTGGAAAAGGCGGGGCTGGTTCTGCGTGAACGCTGTACACAGGACCGGCGAGTGATCTACACCGCCATCACCGACGCGGCTCAGCAGCTGCTGGGGCGGATCGATTTACCTCTTCAGGAACTTCATGAGGATGCGATGAGGCCGCTCGACCAGTCTGAACAAGGGGAACTCGTCCGATTGTTGGAGAAGCTGCAAGCGGGGACTGAAGATCGATAGTCCAGAATCGCGTTTTTTTTGCCTCGAAAGATGACATGTCAACTGTTTCTGTGTGAATCAAGTCCTCGGAGAGATCATGATCCGCATTCGACGCTCCGCCGACCGGGGAGCCTTTGACCATGGCTGGCTCAAAACTCAACATACTTTTTCATTCGGCGAGTATCTCGACCGAGAGCAGATGGGATTTCGATCACTGCGGGTGATCAACGAAGATCATGTCGCTCCCGGAAAAGGGTTCGGCATGCACCCCCACCGCGACATGGAGATCGTGACGATCGTCCTGGCGGGCGCACTCGAACATCGTGACAGCCTGGGGAACGGACAGGTGCTTCGCCCCGGCGAAGTCCAGCGCATGTCTGCGGGCACCGGCATCCGTCACAGCGAGTTCAATCCTTCACCCACAGAACCAGTCCACCTCTATCAGATTTGGCTGCTCCCCGAGAGCCCGGGAATGCCACCCAGCTACGAGCAGAAGCGATTTGAACCCGCTGATCGCCTCGGACGCTGGCAGCTGATCGCCTCGCCCGATGCGAGTCAGGGTTCGCTGATTATTCAACAAGATGTGCGAATCTGGCTGGCGGGGATCCCAGCGGGCCAATCGTTGTCATTCGAACTGGACGCCGAACATGGGGCTTGGGTCCAAGTGTTGAAGGGCGCGGCGACTCTCGGGCCGAATAGTCTCCGCACCGGCGATGGAGCTGCCATCGAAGGGGACACTGCGCTCAGTTTTGCCTCTGCGGACGGAGCGGAAGTCCTGCTATTCGACCTGGCCACGATCTGATATCACAACACCGACATCCGCGCGGGAGGCCACGTTGGCTTTCTGCGATGACACCATCTCGATCCCTGTTGGAGAAGACTGATGAACTCGAAGAACACTCAAATCGCTGGACTGGTTCTGCATCTGTTGGTGGGAGGGCTGATGATCTTTGCAGGTTCCGGAAAGGCCTTCGGCTTTGCCCCCCCGGACATCATTCAAAAGATGACCACCTACGGTCTTAAAGAGCAGGTCCAGCTGATCGGCTATGGCGAAATCATCGCCGCTCTTTTGATGCTGATTCCGCGAACCTCCCCACTCGGAGTTCTGGCGACAAGTGGGTTCTGGGGCGGTGTGATTTGCATCCATATGGCTCATCACGAAGACTACATCTTCCCTTCAGTGCTGCTGGCTGTGACCTGGATTGCTGCAAGCCTGCGAGGTTCCATCCACTTGCGGTTTCCAGTGATCCCTGCAGAACCCACAGACGTATAGGCTGGTCGCGCGGCTGGCTCCGCCTGTCGCTGATGAACTACTCTTCTCTTGAAGGAACGTCACCCATGTCTCAGTCCAGTTCTCTCCTCACTCCGTTTGACCTGCGTGGTCTGCCACTTTCCAATCGCGTCGCGATGGCTCCCATGACCCGAGCGCGGGCGGGTGAGTCGCGGATGCCCAATGCGCTGATGGGCGAGTACTACGCCCAACGAGCCTCAGCGGGGCTCATTGTCTCCGAGGGCGTCTCGATCAGCGAAGAGGCCAACGGCTGGAATCAGTCCCCCGGTATCTATACCGATGAGATGACCGTTGCCTGGAAGCCGGTCGTCGAGGCAGTCCACGCCCAAGGCAGCAAGTTCTTCCTCCAGCTGTGGCACTGCGGTCGAGCGTCACATAGCACCTTCCGAGCCGATCGCTCCCTGGCGGTTGCTGCGTCTGCGATCAAGCCGGGTGGTGAGTACATCCACACTCCGACGGGTAAGCAATCCTACGAAACGCCTCGCGCCTTGGAGACCGCCGAGATGCCGCGAGTGGTCGAGGACTACCGCCGAGCGGCCGCGCGAGCGAAGGACGCAGGCTTCGACGGCGTGGAAATCCACGGAGCAAATGGTTACTTGGTCGACGGATTCTTGCAGTCGAAAACCAATCTTCGCACCGACGCTTATGGGGGTGGTGTCGAGAATCGGTTTCGTTTGCTGCGAGAAATCGTCGAAGCCCTGTCGACGGTCTGGTCCCCCGCGAGAATCGGTGTCCGGCTCTCCCCGAACGGGGTCTTCAACGACATGGGGTCTCCCGATTTTCGCGAGACATTCACCTATGCCGCTCAAGAATTGAATGGCTATGGGATTGGGTATCTGCACGTCATGGACGGTCTGGCCTTCGGCTTCCACCAACTCGGTGAGCCGATGACGCTCGCGGAACTCCGGCCCATCTTCACTGGCCCGCTGATGGGGAACTGCGGCTACGATTACGCCACAGCTGAGGCGGCGATCACTCGCGGCAATGCCGACTTGATCTCGTTCGGTCGGCCATTCATCAGCAACCCCGACCTAGTCGCGCGATTCCGTAATCACTGGCCGCTCAACCCGCCCGCTGAGATGGCAGCTTGGTACAGCTTCGACTCGCACGGGTACACGGACTACTCGGCGCATGCCTAACACCAAAGAGGACGCCGGAGCCAGGTCACTCCCGCGAGGGGCTTGGCTTTGGCCTCCTCAAAGTCGGTCAGACAATCTTGTCTGACCCTCGCCTGTGGGCTCGCGTCTACATCTCAGACGCCAAGCTCTGCGATACCCACTGCCTTTCGTACTCACGATTCTCACACGACCGCCGACCAACGAATGGGACAGGCAGGATTGCCTGTCCTGCATTTTGGATCGATCACATCCCGAGTGAGACGAGGGGGCACCGAATCGCAGAGCACGTCTCGCATACGATGATGACCGTCCCGAAAAGAACGCCTAGGCTGCGAGTCGATGCCTATCCCGCGGTTGAGGGAGTCTCTGTCATGGCAGCTGCCATCAACTGGAATCTGGTCTCTGAGGTCGAATACTTGCGAGGGGAATTGCTCTCACGGACCAAGCACGAATACTTGGGCGGAGTTCTTTACGCGATGGCCGGTGCGTCGAACGGACACCATTGGATCGCGACCAGCATGACGGCAGCGTTGACACTTGGCCTGCGGGTCCGCCCCTGCCAAGCGTTCAACTCCGACACCAAGATTCGCCTGCGATTCTCGTCGCAAGTCCGATTCAATCATCCCGATGCATCAGTGATCTGCCGAGCCAATCCCAGTACCGACTCGTTCCAAGATGAACCGGTCGTGGTGATCGAGGTTCTCTCTCCTTCAACTCGTTGGCTGGATGATGGCGAAAACGGGAAGCCTACTTCGCGATCCCATCTCTCAAAATCTATCGAATGGTCGAGACGACTCATGCCGGGGTGATTGCCGATCGCCGAACCGAACAGGGCTTCGTCGCGGAACGCTACCGAGGACTTAAAGCCGTCATTCCGCTGCCGGAAATCGAAATCGATCTCCCCTTGTCGGAACTCTATGACCGAGTGGAACTCATTCCAGAACCAGAGCCCGGCGAATAAACTTTAGCGCAGCTTCTCTTCGGGAAGCTTCTCGAAAAAGATGATATGCTGACGAGGCAGTCTCGGGTCAGTCTCAAGCCAAACGAGGCCGAGGGTCGAGTCCCCAGCTTCCTTCCTGACCTGCATCTCGCTCATCTTATGGACCTCCTTGATGGGCACTTCGGGGTCCTCTTTGCGGTACTCGACAAACGCGATTCGTCCGCCGGGCTTCAGTGATTTCGAGATCGCCGACAGCATCTCGTACGGCATGTCGAACTCGTGATAGACATCGACCATGATGACCAGATCGACCACGGCCGGTTTGAGGTTGGGCGAGGTCGTTGTCCCCAGCACCGGTTCAACGTTGGTCACCTTGTTGACTTTGCATCGCGCCGCCAAGGCATCGAGCATCTCTTGCTGAATGTCGACTGCCAGCACGGTCCCCGTGGGGCCGACCCGTTCGGCCATCATCAGGCTGATCATCCCCGAACCTGCTCCGATATCGGCCACGACCTGGCCTGGTTTGAGTTCGAGAGCATCGACGAGCAGCGTCAGCCCTTCTTCCTCCTCGCGCTCGGGCCGTTCCAGCCAAGAGATCCCCTGGTGCCCCATCACATGTGCGATCTCTCGCCCCAAGTAGAACTTTCCGATCCCGTTCGGGTCATGCAACTCCCGAAACTCGTACCGTCCCCCACTCGTCAGATCGGGCTCGGCGTCCTCCGAGCGCAGTTCACTCGCCGCGAAACACCCGGCTGCCAGCAGGCCCATGAAACACAGAAGTCGAGAATGCATGAAGACCTCACTCAGTCCGGCACGACAACAAGTCCGGTCGATCCGATCGCCGCAGGTCACGCCCACCGGTTGGATCATCAGTTTACAACTGCGATCCCGGAACCGCGATACTGAGAGAGCCGGGACAATCGAGAATACTCGCATCCGCGCTTGCCCCGGTGGCTCCCGCGCTTGTGCGCTACTGTGGCGCACAAGCGCGGGAACCACTTCGATAAGCGGGGTGGCGGGTACTTAGTTTTCCCACCGTTGCCTAAGTGGTTTCGCACGAAACTGTCAGCACGTATCAAAAAAAAAGAAGTCGCGGCAGGGAGCAGTCGTCAGCCCCTGTGTGTCAGAGTGCTTTACGGCTGGCGAGCCATGACGGAAGTCCAATCCTCGACCGATAATTCCACGCCGCCATCAGGGAGTAATATCGGGACATGGTCTCGGACCGGATAGGCGAGCCGGGTCGCCGCATCGCGACTGACGAGGCGCTCGCCGTCGATGGCCAGCTTTGCTCCGGTCCGTGGGCAACGCAACCACTCCATCGCCGCCATCCAATGAGGAGCGGGAGAGGCTCCAACCGTTGAGTTCTTCATCACACGCCTTTCATCGATCGCGGTTCAGCACAAGATTCGCCCCGTCGAAGGCGATGTCGCTCCGAGAGTCGCAATCCGTCAGCCCAACCCACTCGTCACGGCACTCCGCCTTCCTCTTAAAACCCGCGGGCCTGGCGGATGTCATCCATCGTCCGCAGTTCATACCCAATTCCGGTGTAGTCCAGAGCCGAGCACAAGGCTCGCATCGCGACGCCCAAACCGTCCGGCCCGCTGAACCCACCGAACTGTCCGCCCCCTTTCAGGTGCGGTTCGAGTTCCAGGAAAAACCCAGGTGCACCCAGGCGTTGCATCCGCGAGGTCAGGTGGGGCAGGTGGTTTCGCAGGTCGCGGAAGATCGCCTCATGTCCCGAATCGCCGATGTTGGCGGGGACAAAGTTCTTCAGCCGCTCTTCATCGACGACGCCGGTCCAATCGAGGGTCGTGTCGACTTTGTAGTCCTTAATATGGATCCAGCCGATGTGATCTCGCATCGCCACGAACTCGGCCAGTACCTGCCTGGGAGAGAGGTTCTGGCAAGTGAGGTTGCCGGCATCGAAGATGCACACCATGTTGTCGCGTTTCACCCGCTCGGCCAGCGCCGCGAGCAAATGACCGTTCTGCCCAATCAAGTTCGGCTCGACTTCCAAGCCGAAAATCATGCCCTGTTTCCCACACTCATCAACAATCGGTAGCAGCCGTTCGACTGCCTGGTCGACATACTTCCACGGGTCTTCGCCCGCGGGATGGTAGAACGAAAAGCCGCGAATCAGCTTGGCGCTGAGCCCCTTCGCCGCTCGTATCGTGCGGGCAACTTCACCGCCGAGATAGTCGGCGGGAGCGACGTACTTATTGTGGGAGCTGTCAGCCACGTCGAGCAGTTTCACCTTGCCGATGCGAGACCCGATACTGGTGACCGACACTCCATAGTCAGCGTGCATCTGGGCCAGCTTGGCGAGGTTCGCATCCGAAAGTTCGGTGACATGCTCCACCTGACCCGTCCCGGGAACATCAATGAACCGAGGGCTGTAGTACTTGAGGCCGATCGCAGCCAGAGCAGTCATCTGCTCGATGGCAGTCTTGAACCGGGCGCCTTCATCGGCGAAAGCACTCAGGATGATCGAGGGGTTCTGAGGCATGGGGTTTGTCTCGCAGTCAAGTTGAGTCTCAAGGACATCACGAATGGGAGCAAGGCCGGAGTCTGGCCGCTGGGTCCGGACGAGGCCGACTTGAGCGTCCAACTTGTCTCCGGCCCACTGCTGGGTTCGTGAAGCAGTCTAGCCCCCGATTCTGAGGCGTCGCAGCCGGGCACGCAAGCGAGTCACTTGGTAGGCCGTGGAACCACGCGGTAGACCTCTAACAAGACGACACTCGCTTGACCTTGCGGGTCGGGTTGCTGAAGTTCGGGAGCCCAGCGCAGGACTTCGTCGCGTTTCTCCTGAGTCAGATCCTCGAAACGAATCACCGGCGAGCGACGATCGCGAGTCAGTACGCCCGCATCGACGAGAGCCTGGAACCGAGCGGGATGCACGAAATCGGTGTACCGATAAGTGGTGCGATACCGAAGTATCTCGCTCCAGTTCACGACGACATGTGTGATGCCGCGAGCATGCCAGGCGTCGAGGATGTCTTTCGCCGGGCGGAGTAGTTGGTCTTTCGCAGCGGTGGTCGGCTGGGCGGCGCTACAGTCCCTCTCGAAGATCGAGTGGTCGAAGACGGTGTTGTATTCGTACGGGAAAGCCGCGTCGAACATTTCCGCTTCCCCCACGAAGAGCACTTTGTCAGTCGGGGCGAGTCGCAGACTTTCGACCAGGGCGATGCAGGGAGTTTTGACCAGTTCACGGAGGGACTGCATCTCCATCAAGTACGAATTGTTCCCGCCCAGTGGACTGGTCGCCAGAGCGAGGTTAAATAGGACCACGCCAAAGACGGGAATCGCGATCACTCCACGCAAGACGAAGTACACCTCACCCGCGCGGTTCGGCATGAACTCCTCGACCGACTCCCACAACGCAGCCAGTCCCGCCCCCGCTAGCAGGCTCAGCAAAGGCAACATCGGCACCCAGAACCGGTCGATGCGGTGCGTGAGGAACTGCCAGGTGAAGAAGAGCCAGAGTGAGTACGCGACCGCGA
>Ga0105046_10016171_pt1 | contig 11462 bp, 7 predicted proteins | sample MAT03_FD_78385 | JGI IMG/M metagenome (GOLD analysis project Ga0105046, IMG submission 78385) | Freshwater microbial communities from Lake Fryxell liftoff mats and glacier meltwater in Antarctica - MAT-03 (megahit assembly) | ecosystem: Environmental > Aquatic > Freshwater > Ice > Liftoff...
GGCGATCGCTTCGACTTCGACCTCCGTCAGCGCAGGTGATCGGGCATCCGTGCCAGCCGCAGCGATTTCCATCACTCCGAGTTCCGCCGTTGCTGCGCCTCCTGCCGAAGTGGCCACTCTGTCCGTGGTCATGAAAGAATGGCAGTATAGCCGTAAGCCAAAGGCCACAAGTCCCTGATAATTAGAACTAACGGCCCTTAGGCGAAGCAGTGCAGTCCTCCAAGCAAGTACCCCTGCGTCCTCCGCTTGACCGATGGTTAAGCGGTTTGATCGAAGGGGTTTTTCTTTTTCTGATTGTAATTTCCCCTTGGGTCTTTGCCGAGTATTATCAGCTTTTTCGACTCATGACGAGCGTTTTGTTGTCGTTGCTTTTCACGCTTGCCGCATTTCGACTCATCCTGGTTCGCAATGTGCTTAGGCGGGGTCTATTCCCGCTTTCATTTCTGGCAGGGTTAGTTTTACTCACCTGTTTGCACCTACTACCGACCTCTGCGCCGATCTTAAGTGTGATTTCGCCGAACTCAGCGGATCTCTTGGCAGAGAATCTGCCCAACGAGCGTGAGATATTACCCGGCGAGATTCAAACACAGCCGTTTCTGACCGACATTACCATCGGCCTGGAACCTGCCAAAGCACGAAATCATCTCATCAATTTGGTCGGTCTCAGTTTGCTCTACCTGGTCCTGATCCAGCATCTGGCTACTCCAGAATGTTTTTTTCGTTTCGCTTGGACTTGCGCAGTCAATGGGACATTGCTGAGTCTGCTGGGCCTGGCCCAGTACCTATCAAGCCCACACGATGTCATCTACTGGACGATCCAATCGGATCGTCCAGTGGTCTTTGGGCCATTTTTTAACCGGAATCATTTCGCCACGTTCATCAATTTCTGCATCGGCATGGGATTGTCGCTCCTGTTGATTGCCTCTCGGCGTAAAGCGGGAATTCTTCATAATGCTCGTGGCATTTGGTTGCTGGCCTGCATCGCGGTGATGTTGACGGCCCTCATGATGTCGATGTCGCGAGGAGGAATTCTTGCGTTCGCGGTCGCCCTGATGCTTGTTGGAATCGTTTGGGTGGCGGAGAAGCGTCGCCAATCGTTGTCCGTGGGATGGCTGTTAGCCGTGGTCGCCGTGGCGACGGTGATCGGCGCGTGGTTCGGCTTGGTCCCACTCGAAAAGCGATTCGAGTCCCTGACCGATGAAAACGCCAATCGGTTCGGCCGAATTGATACCTGGATCGATTCTCTAACGTTGTTTCCCAAATACCCAATCCTCGGGACCGGCAACGGCAGTTTTAATACCATGGAACAACGGGTCCGAACAGCAGTCGGCACCGAGAAAGCAATTGTCGTCCATGCGCATAATGAGTATGTGGAAGCTCTGATCGAAAGCGGTTTGCTCGGGCTGGGATTGACGGTCGGGCTAATTGGCGCCGTTTCGTTGGAGGGAATTCGCCGTTACCGACGCTTGGCCGGCCGATCAATGAGCTTGTTGGTGCTGGGGGGCTTGATCGGTTTTTGGTCCTTGGCGTTGCACAGCTTTGTGGAATTTAGCATTCATAGACAGGCAGTCGCGGTGCTCGCAACTTCGGTAGCGGCGTTCTTGACAACCGCGCGCGGCGAAGTCGCTGATTCTGATTGGGCCGTCACTCCCAGGCCGATCGCCTACATCCTGGGAAGCGGGTTAATTGTCTTTGGACTACTGTTGACTCGGGAGCACTACAACCAGTATTGGGGTGATCGCTATTTTCAGGCGGCACTCGCGCCGAGCTCTGGCGATCCAAGTCAAGTGCTTGAGAAACGGATCAAGTATCTCAAAACTGCTGTTGAATTTCAGCCGCGGTTGGCGTCCTATCATCTTGCATTGGGCGATGCCTATTTATCGCTACTTTTGGTTGAACCAGATGGTCCGGAGGCAAGCCAATTGATCGTGCATGCTCTACGTCATTGGCGCGATGCGAGGGACTTGAATCCCCTCGATGCAGATTCGCATGTCCGCCTTGGATCTTATCGAGATTACTTTGTTCGTGCCGACCCCGCCATTCTCTATCTCGAACGCGCTCGGAACGCCCGTCCGATCGATCCCACAATCTGGTTCGCTTGCGGCCTTGAGCGGTTCAAGAATGGTGATGACGAACAGGCGTTTTCGAACTGGCGTCATAGCCTACGCTTGTCGAACCGGCTTCTCAACGAAATCGTCAAAGAGGCGGGGAAACGGTTTACGGTAACGGAGACTTTGGAAAGGTCGTTGCCCGATCAACCCGAGGTGATCCACGAAGTTGTCCACAAAATCTTTCCCGAAGATGCGAGCAAAAGATCTCCGTTTCTGACGAAAGCTTCATTACTTCTGGTCCAGAACTCGAATCGAACGCCACAACAAGACTACTTACTTGGTCGAATTTGGCGTGAGTTGGAACGGTACGACGAGAGCGTCACGACGCTCAAGTCCGCTCTTAATCGCAATGCGGAACTGAATGAATGCCGACTGGAACTAGCGAGAGCCTACTACGATCTGGAAAATTTCGCAGACGCGCGAAAAGAATTGAAAATCATCCTCGCTCGACAACCAGCAAATGGTGGTGCACGAGACTTGTTGGGTGTTGTCGAACGCGAAATTAAGATTCGCGAACCATGAGGCACGAGCGATACACGGCCTCGAGCTGGTCGCCCAGGCGGGCTGGATGGAAATCGCGGAGCGCTCGTTCTCTCGCCGCCACTCCCAGTTGATGCCTCAAATTCGGGTCGTCGTAAAGTCGGCCGACGGCTCGGCTCAAGCCCGGAACGTCTCCCGGCTTAACGCCCAGTGCTTCAACATCCGGCACAAACAGTTCCGACGCCCCGCCCGCATTTGAAACGACCACCGGCCGGCCGCACGCCATCGCTTCCGCGATCGTCAACCCAAACGGCTCCGGTAAGGTGGACGCATGCACGACCACATCAAGTGAACGGTAGATCGTTGCTGGGTTGCTTTGAAAAGGAATGAAGCCGACGTGATCGCCGAGGCCCAGGTCTTGTGCCGCGGTTTGCAGTTCGGCAAGTGAAAGCTGAGAGCGGGTCCGGTAGATGGGACCGCCAATGATGTACCAGCGGGCCGGCGTTGAGCGCGGACGTTGGAAGAACTCCTGAGCCGCCTTCAAGAAAACGTGATGCCCCTTCCACAGCGCGTACGTCGCCACCAGGCCGACGCGGAAGGATCCCTCGGGCAACGATGGAAGGCCTGCCAGGCGGTCGAGCTCGGCGCCGGAAACTTCACCTGGCGAAAACTGCTCGACGTCGATCGTGTTGGAGACAACATGGGTTCGCAGCCCCGGCAACACCCGTTTGAGATCGACTGCCACGGCACGCGAAATGGCTATGGCCGCCCGCGCGCTCCGTCGAATCCCACGCAGCAATTGCGCTGTCAATGGCCTGGATCCGTAGAAATCATGAACATGCCAGACGATGGGGACGCGGGGTGATCGCGCGACGCCTGCCAAAAGATGAGTCTTGATACCGCTGGCATGTATGATATCGGGGCGTGCGTCACGAATCGCCTGACACAGTTGATTCCGGAATCGATAGAGGCCGGGTAGGCACGTGACGCCATGCACAAGGAACTTACACCAGTTTCTCCAGAGACTGTTCGAACGCTTGTCGCTCTCGCCCCAACCTGTTAGCCCATTCGGAAGCGGCAAGCCGATGGCCGAGTGCCCTAGCTTCCTCGCTTGATCGAGAAGCGGCCCCTTTTCTTCAAACGCGAGAAGCGACGCCTCGATTCCCTGTTTTTGGAGTGCCGTAAGGCACTGTAATAGGACTCGTTCAGCGCCGCCAATTATCGCAACGGGACTTAGCAGCAAAATACGCATTAGGATACTCGCGGGACAAGTCCCGCGGCCAGGCGAAGATAGGTGGAACCGATCGTCGCCGCCTGGGCAGACCAGGAAAATAGTTTCGCGTGCGCCAAGCGATTTTGTCGAGATGGAAGGTGAGTAGGATCGCGAATCGCGAAAGAGACTTGCTCTTTCCAGGCAGCAAGATCGCCGACCGGGATGTAATAAGCGGCTGAACCGCCCACTTCGCGCAACACTTTTAAATCGCTCGCCATCACCGGGGCGCCACAAGCGAGAGCTTCAATCAAAGGCAGTCCGAAACCCTCCGCTTCACTGGGCAGAAGCACAAGCTGGGCACGTCGGTAACAGGCAGCCAGTTGGGCTCGTGTTATCCCCCGCACCTGGCTTAGCCAAGGACGAATCCCGAGCCTGTCGATCATCGACTGTTGGGAAGCGGTCCATTCGCCGCCGATTTGTAGAAGGCGTAGGTCAGGCGTATGCAATCGGGCCATCGCGAATGTCTCGAGCAGAACGTCAATCCTCTTCCGCGGGATGCAACTCCCCACGTGCAAGAGGAATGCGGTGTTCGGTAAGATCGAGAGTGGTGTCTCCGCCTCGATTGCTTCGGCAGTGAATTCCAGAGATGCTCCGTAAGGAGCATGCACCAAACGTTCGGGCTCAATCAAGCCATGTCGCTCAATCTCCGCTCGGATCGTTTGCGTTGAATAGAAAATCACGACCGCTTTCCTTAGTCCGGCAAGAACGCGAGCCATCATGGCTCGATACCATCTCGGTCGCGGTTCACGCTCCGGTTCGATTACTGACCGGAAAGCATCGAGATCATGACAGAAGATGCCCGCCCGCTTGGGGGGTAAGACGTGGAGCAATTGAGAGTAAGAATGGTCGCAGAGCAGGAAAAAATCGAATCCGACCCTTTGGCGTTGGAGAGCACGAGGGTAATCCCAAAAACGATTAAGGAGGCGATCCGCGTTGCGCGCTGCTGGATGGCGGCCGAAGTAGGGTATTCGAGTTAAACGTCGACGATAATGGGGTTCGAAAAGATAAGGGGTGATTTTGCCATCGGTGGACGCAGCCAAGTGACGATAGATCATCTCGGCGCACAGATCCATGCTTGGCCAGCCCTCTTCCGCAAAATCGGGTAGGAGGGCGACACGCAAGGGGGGACCGATCGGGATCTTCACTGGGAACGAACACCGATCAGGGTCTCGAAGAAATCGATATGCTTCTGGCCGATGACTGACCAATCGTATTCAGAAACCGCACGTTCGATGCCCGCTTGCCCTAGTCGCTTGCGCAAATCGCTGTTCTCCAGTAGTTCGCCAATAGCGTGTTGCCAACCGGCCACATCGTTCTCGCCAACAACACGGCCCGTGTCGCGAATGACAAACGGAATCTCTCCGCTGTTGCTGCCGATAACTGGCAGTCCGCACGCGAAGGCTTCGATAAGCATGCGGCCAAACTGCTCACGCCAACGAGGGGTCGACTGGCTTGGTGCGCACATCATGTCCATCGCATTTAGATACGCTGGCACGTCATCGTGATGAACATCGGTGCAGATGCGAACCTGGTTGGGAAATCGGGACGCCCAAGCATTTAACTCGGGAGCGAGTGGACCGGCGCCGACAAACAGTGCCCTCCAGGGGGTTGACAGTTTTTCAAGCGCCTTCATCATCATCAACAATCCCTTTGCTGCAATGAAACGGCCAAGATAGCCGACCACGGGTGGTCCCGACGCCGGCCAACCTAGTAGAGCGTGAATTGCATTTCGAGCTGCGGGATCGGGAGCGAAACGCGCGGCATCAACTCCCAAGGGTATCAATGCCATAGGCCGCTTGTCGTATCCGGGCCGTTTGATCAAGTTCTCGGCCACGGTTTGGCCGCTGCAAATCCAGCCAGCGGCACGGCGGATGACGAAATTCTCCGTTCGATCGAACGGAGGTGGATAACGTTTCGGTAGACTTTGAGCCGTTCGAAAGACAAACGGTGTGTTTCGAGGCGACCACCAGGCCGCTTGACCCCCAGCAACAATATACGGTTCTTCCCAGCAATGGACGAGATCCCAATTTTCATCAAGCAGTTGACGCAAACGCCGGCCGTAACAAAACAAATGAACGCTTCGTGTAAAGTAAGCTGATAGCGGAACAATGGGACAAGATTCAGCTAGCTCGGTTCGTAAATGGATCGGTCGCAAGTCATTCTGGCCGTGAAAGTAGGTTGGCGCGCCGATTGTGATTTCCCAGCGGCCTCGCCCTGCAACTTGTATTGCATTAGCCAGTTTGCGATTGGAAGAGACGACATAGGAATGGCCAAATGAAAGCAGCTTTAGTGTTTTTCGCTTACCAGTGGGAAAGCCAGAAGACGAATGCGCATTGAACAATTCAGAAGGAGGAGCGAGCGAAAGTGTCAATATCTCGGACCCGCCGGGAGAGTCCGGCGGTTGGGTTCCTAGAGAATTGAGATCAGTGGCGGGAAAGGGTCCCGATTTTTTACCCATTAGGGCTGTTGATTGATCAAGCAATCGGGAGAAAAAATCGAGATGTTGGCGAGCGACCACTGACCAATCAAACTCTGTAACGGCTCTATCCCGGCCCCGGGCCGATAACTCACGCCGGCGTTGCGGATTCTCAAGCAAATTGCCGATGGCCTCAGTCCAGGCCTGTTCATTGGCTTCCGGGAGAACGATGCCGTCCTCCCTCAAGACATAAGGAATCTCGCCACTATCGCTGCCAATAACCGGCACTCCGCAAGCGAATGCCTCGATCAACATGCGGCCAAACTGTTCGCGCCAATGGGGCGTCGTCTGGCTCGGAGTGCAGAGCAAATCCATCGCATTCAGATAGTGGGGAACCTCCGCATGATGAACCTGTGTGCAAAATCGCACTCGGTCGCCGTACCGCTTCGACCAATCACGCAAGGTCCCCTCCATCGGTCCCGCGCCCACGAACAAGGCTCTCCAAGGTCCTGTCTGCCGGTCGAGCGCGGCAGTCAGCAATGATAGTCCCTTTTCAACAGTGAAGCGCCCGAGGAATCCCACAATGGGTGGGCCCGATGCTTCCCAGCCCAATGATTCCCGTATGTTTCGGCCGCTTGATGGATCGTTCTGAAACTGAACGGTGTCGACGCCAGGAGGGATCATCTGAAATGGCCGATTGACATAACCCGCGCGTCCGCTTAGTGCGTTGACAATTGTTTGTCCAAACGGAATCCAGCCTGACGCGCGACGCATGGAGAATCGCTCAATCCAGTTGAAAGGCGGCGGATAGTGTTTGGACCAGTTCTGGAATGTAGAGAAAACGAGGCGAGTCGACGAATGTGTCCAACGGGCGATTTGCCCGCCAGCTACGATAAATGGTTCTTCCCAACAGTGAACGACGTCCCAAGGTTGTGCCAGGAGATGTCGCAATTGCGATCCGTACCAGAAACAATGAACTTGACGCGTAAAGTACGCGTTGATTGCTTCAATGCGATAAGGCTCTTGGTCGGCGAGCTGCAACTTGACCGATCTGAGGTCGCGCGTCCCTTGGAAGAATTTCGGCGCCGCGGTAACCACCTCCCATTTATCCGCGCCCAGCCGAGCGATCTCCTGAGCCAGCCGTCGGTTCGCCCCCACGATATACGAATGGCCGACCGTGAGCAGTTTGATAGGTTTCATCAACAATCGCTTTAGGTTGTTAAATGGCGGCGACGCTGGAGAACGGCGTTCACTGCCAAAAAGGCAATACAAGTCCCAAACTCTCTCGATCGTAAGAGACCGTGAGCGGTCCGTTGGGATTCACGGCATCGACCGCCCAATTGCAGCGAATACTCGCTCGTGATCGTGTGCGAAACGTGCCTCACGTTTCAGTCTCGATCACCCGGATCATTTCGGCAGCCATGTCATTCCATGTCCAGCTTCGCAGTTGTTCGCCAAGCCGATCAAGCGCTGCTTGAAATCGAATCCGATTCGTCAACGCGAATTCCAAACGTCGCGCCAGATCGTTCGTGTCCTCAGGATCCGGCAGCACCCAATCCCTCAGTTCGATTGTGTAACGCTCCGCTACTCCCGCCATCGCGGAGACGACTGCCGGAAGTCCGCGACACAAGGCTTCGTGGGCTGCCAGTCCGTAGGAATCGTATCGAGACGGGATGGAAAGCACGTCTGCCGCCGCCATTAGGCGCGGCACGTCTTTTCGCGAGCCGAGCAATCGAACATTCATTGCTAAACCTTCCGCGTTGATCATCTTCTGCCAATACGCCAACTTACCTCCGCCAATCGCGAGCAAATGAACTGGATCGGCAATCTTCGATTTCAGTTGCTTGACAGCAGCTAGCAAAGTGTCAAACCCCTTGTTCCGATCGTAGCCAAGTGCACCGACAAATAGGATAACTTGCGCATTGTTCTCTATTGATAATTCGCCGCGAACCGCGTTGCGTTCCGCCTCTGTAATTGGCGAGAATTGAGTGGGATCAACACCCAAATAGATGCGTCGAATTCTCTCGAAAGAAACGCCCATAGTCTCGATCAAATCACGTCGCGTCTTCTCAGAATTGGCAATAACGAGCCGGCTCTGACGTAAGATGCCTCGTTCAGCCCGCATTCCGCGGTATCGGCTGAAAAAATTGCGGATACGAAATAGAATGGGTGCGCCTCGACTTTGATTCTGGCAACACGCATTGACGTAATGCACCCAATTGACGTCAAACCATCGACAATTGCCGCCATTGACAATGACATAAGGTTGACGATCACTCAAATCGTGGGCTACCCTACGGCCCGCTCGCGACAGAAGAAAGCTTCCGAACAGATGACGCCCTCCTGGTCTTGGCACGAGATGCGGCACAACGGCAGGATGTGATCGTAATGGTTCCTCAATGCGATGAGAAACGAGATGTATCTGCGAGGTTTGGCGTTCGGCAAGACATCGCGCAAGCTCAAAATTAGCTCGATCCATGCCGCCATTTGGGGAAAAATCGCCCGTAACCAGAACCCAGGGACGTGATAAAATAGAATTCACATGGATCTTTTCCCGAAAGAGCCGCCCTGAGGTTATCGGGCTGTCGATCGAACGAAGAATTAATTAGTCATATCAGGTCGTCGGAACGCGACGATCAGATATGGGCAACTTGCTGTCGCGCTTCGTTTCCACAATTTCGGCCGAGGAAGCAAATCCCATATAACAGAGCAACATTGCCGTGACCGGGATGCCGACCAATAGGCCCGTGCCAATAAAACAGAATAGCCAACTGTACGCGATATACAAGGTAGCCATTCGCAATATCAAATTGTTTCGGTGAGTAAATCTAAACCGCACAATCCAAACGACAAACGCCAACCAAAGTGCGATGCCAACAAAGCTCTGTTCTAGTGCGATTCGCGACAACTCGTTCTCTGCGCCAACTTGCGCGATTGAATACTCCGAAAGGAATGATGGAATACTGGTACCATAAGCGCCACCAAGTCCCACGCCGAGTGGATAATCCGCAACAACGCCTAGAATCCCAACGTTGGCACTCATTTGCACGCGATCGGTGGTTGCTTCTGTATCCGCGAGCGACGATACCCGCTGAAGTCGCTCATCAGCGGCTACCTGGTAAACAACGAATGCCACTACGAGCACCATCGCCAATACAATTTCGGGTCGATGTCGCAGGAAGAAGCCCGCTCCAATCAGCATCGCCGTGAGGCCGATGACCGGTGACCGGCTCGCGCAGATGAAAACACCAAGCATCGCAGCGAGTAGTGCCAGTATGAGCAGAAGTCTTTCGCCGATCTTGATGCCGCGCTGGGCAAATCTGGAAATGATCAGGGGGAAACCGGCCACCAGATATCCGCCATAGGCTGCCGAACTTGAAAAGGTCGCGGGAATTCGGAGCTCCGTAAATCCCGCGACGTCATTGGAGTTATAGATGATTTCGGTCACTGAATTTCGAGGATAAAATGTTTGCACTCCAAGCGAGTACTCGGCGAGTGCGAATATAAAGGCAAAGATGTTTAAGCCCGCAATTGCCCACGTTAGAATGACGATATCACGCCTTGTCATCTGCGTGCCAATCAGAACGAACGGAACGAACCAAATGGCCGCTCTCAAGCCGAGCAATTGAATGAGAGGGTGCTGCGGAAAAAGAAATCCGAGGCCAAGGTAGACAATCGGCCAGAGAATGATGGCAAGCGTTAGCTTTCGAACCTTCGAAATTTGAAGTGTTGGTGTTTTAATGTTCGGCAACAATGCTAAATAAATTGCAACGATAGATGCGTCGAACATGAAATAGGTAAGTGTATCCAAATTGTTCGCACGAACAATTCCGAAGACGCCACCGATCCAGCAAACACAGGACATTCCGAGCCCGACGGAGCGGCGAGCGAGCAAGAAAGTGATCAGGAAGGCGCTGGCTAGAATTAACAGACCCATGGTGAAATTCCTCGAGCCGACCTTTACATCGAATTCAGTTAAGCCGGATCGTTTGTTGCTTTTCTAATGTTTGGCGCGTCGTTTTGTGGATTAGGAGAGACCAGATCCAGTTTATCGAAGACCATTAAGATTCGATAAGAAGCTGTTCCAAAGTTTGACAAATAGTCTCAAGCGGCGATTCGTTCGAAGACTTTTCGCAATCGATGTTCGGATGCTCCTAGACGATAGAATGGCCAACTGAAGAGATCCATCAATGGTGCAATGACTAGTCCACCATATCTTTTCGTGACTTCTTTCCACTTATCGCCCGTCAAATTTAGCAGCTCGTCACGTGAAAAATGGTGATGCCATACCACGCTATTGGAGCGGTTCTTGTAGGAACTGTCGCGACGACCGGTGCGCACCAGCCAGTTATAGAGCTTGGGAAGCCTGAATCTAATATTGTTCGGGTCAAGCCAAGCAAACTAACCTGCGTGAGGCACCGTGAGTATCAGTCTTCCGCCCGGCATCAGCACTCGGTGCATTTCGCGGAAGGCGTCTTCTCGAAGATGTTCTGGGATATGTTCGAGGACCTCTATGCAGGTGATGTACTGGAAATAATTCGACTGAAAAGGAAGAGACTCTGCACCACCATGTATCAATGCTGCCGAAGGAACATTACTTCGAGCGACTTCAAGCGCGGCACCGTTGATTTCCACACCGGCAAGCTTTGCTTTTGGATTAATTTGAGCGCAATGGCTCAATAGTGCACCCACATTGCAGCCAATATCTAGCAGGGAATCGAATTGTGGGTGTATCCAGTTAAATGCATTCATGATTTAAAATTGGTGTAATTGATTTTGCAGCGATGATTCATTGGATTCAGGCGGGGCACATCAAAACGAATCGGCTTGGAAGCGATCTGTTTCTGAGTGGCCTGCGGGCAGTTTTCTGGTCAGGTCCAGGATAACACGTTGTTGCGTGAGCTCGCCTGGTCAAGTTAGAAACGTGCAATTTTGAGTGCGGCGGTTTAAATTTTGCAACATGAAATTATAACGACACGTTCAACTTCGCAACATGGTGCTCAATTGATCGAACAGCCGGTTCAATTGAACAGCAGGATCGCAGAGCAACTTAGCTCGGGCGGGTCCATTTTGGCCAAGCTGTGCGCGTTGCTCGGAGTTTCTGATCAATTTATATACCGTTGTAGCTAACGCGTCAGACGAGTTTGGGTCGACAAGTACGCCACATGAATTTTCTATGACA
>Ga0105046_10016172_pt1 | contig 11462 bp, 12 predicted proteins | sample MAT03_FD_78385 | JGI IMG/M metagenome (GOLD analysis project Ga0105046, IMG submission 78385) | Freshwater microbial communities from Lake Fryxell liftoff mats and glacier meltwater in Antarctica - MAT-03 (megahit assembly) | ecosystem: Environmental > Aquatic > Freshwater > Ice > Liftoff...
CATGCGCCATTTGCAGCGCCTCGAACGCCATCGCGCCGCAATCTACGGTAATGATCAGCGTTGAGCCTGCCTCAGCCAGTTTGGTCAGCGCGGTCCCTGAAGGCCCATAGCCTTCCATCAGCCGGTCGGGGATATAGGCCCCGGCGTCGAGTCCCAGATCGCGCAGCAGCCGGATCAGCAGCGCTGCGCTGGTCGCACCATCGACATCATAGTCGCCGTAAACCGTGACGTTTTCGCCTGCGATCACCGCTTGCGCCAAGCGGTCGGCGGCGCTGTCCATATCGCGAAAGATCGACGGGTCGGGCATGAAGCTGCGGATGGTCGGGGCGCGGTGGCGATCAAGATCATCGCGCGGCACACCCCGGCTAAGCAGCAGCAGCGCGACCAGATCATCGGGTTCCAGATCGGCATCGCGCCTGTCCCCCTCGTTGCCGCGCCAGTGCCACGGCTGCCCGGTCAGCGATTGGGTGATGCCCAGCACAGGGGCGGGGTGGAGGGTAGCCATATTGGCGAAATTCCGAACGTTGTTAGGGCTGGCTGCAACGTTTTCCGGCGAACGCCGGAATCCAGGGCGATAGCAGCGCAACCTGACTCCTGGGCTCCGGCTTTCGCCCGAGAACGGCTATGTGCTTAATCTGTGGCTTATAGCGACTGGGATGGCTTGGCGAGCACTGACGAGGGAAAGCTGTGGAATGTGACCCGGACTGCGCTATCCGTCGTGCCATGCCGACCACACCCACCCTGCTTATAATCTGGCACAGCCGCACCGGGGCTGCTGAAGCGATGGCGCAGGTCGCGGAGCAGGCAGCGGCGGATGCTGCGGCGGGTGAATGCGCGGTGGTGCTGCGGCGGGCGGGAGAGGCGCAAGCCGATGAGCTTTTGGCCGCGCATGGCTATCTGTTCGTCTGCCCGGAAAATCTGGCGAGCATGACAGGTGCAATGAAGGAGTTTTTCGATCGCAGCTATTACCCGTTGCTCGGGCAGATCGAGGGGCGGCCGTATGCAGCGATGGTGGCGGCAGGGTCGGATGGGCAGGGCGCGGTGCGGCAGATCGAGCGGATCGCCACCGGCTGGCGGCTGAAACGGATCGCCGACAGCCTGATCATCTGCACCCACGCCCAGACGCCCGAGGCGATCGCTGCGCCCAAGTTGCTGGGCGAGGCGGATTTGGCGTTGTGCCGCGATCTGGGCGCGACTTTTAGCGCGGGGCTGGCCATGGGCATATTCTGACCGTAAGCGTTTGCGCGATGATGAAAATTGGGTTGAATCTTCCTACGAAAAATCCTCCCCGTCACGGGGAGGGGGGCCGCGCAGCGGTGGAGGGGATGCGAGATTGCGCATCTGGCAGAGAATTACACCCGGCCGCTTGCCCTCCGTCAGCCCTGAGGGGCTGCCACCTCCCCGGTGCGGGGAGGATTGGAGGCCATAAACAAAGGAGTGTCGCCATGCTGTACCGTTCTTCTCTGCTCGCATTTGCCGCGTTGATTGCCGTTCCCGCTGCTGCGCAACAGGCGCCGTTGGAAACCCGGCAAGTCGGCACCGCGCGGCTGGAGAACGTGCCCGAAATCCCCGAGGAGATCCGTGCCGCCGTGCAGCGCTATCAGAACTATCGCGAAGCGCGGTTTCAGGACTGGCTGCCCGATGGATCGATGCTGATCACCACGCGGTTCGGATCGACCTTTCAGGTGCACCATGTCGCCAGCCCCGGCGCGGCGCGGCGACAGCTGACCTATTATAACGAACCCGTCGGCGGCGCGCAGACTGTGCCGGGCAAGGCGCGCTTCCTGCTGACCCGCGATACCGGCGGCGATGAATGGTTCCAGCTGTTGGTTCGCGATCTGGACGGGGTGGCGCAATCGCTGACCGAGCCGGTGACGCGCAACCAGTCGCCGGTGTTCAGCAAGGATGGCAGCCTGCTGGTCTGGTCGCGCGCCACCAAGGGCTCTGCCGATTACGCAATCATGGCAGCCGATCCGGCGGACCCGGCCAGTCGCAAAATGGTCTGGCAGGGCACCGGCGCAATCGGCCCCGATGACATCAGCCCGGACAGGCAGACCGTGCTGCTGTCGCGCAGCATATCCAATCGCGAATCGCAGCTGATGTTGCTCGATATGGCCAGCGGACAGGTGCGTCCGCTCGACTTCTCGGTAAAGACCAAGGCGCGGTTCGAGAATGCCCGGTTCATCGACGACGGCAAGGCGATCATCACGATCACCAACGCGGGTAGCGATGTGCGCCGTCTGGTGCGGATCGATATCGCCACCGGCAAGATGGCGCAGCTGTCCGAAAAGGTGAACTGGGATGTCGAGGGCTATGACCTGTCATCCGACGGCAAGACCCTGGCGTATACGCTCAACGAAGACGGCTTTTCGCGGGTTGTGCTGGGCAACCCTGGCAACAGCCAGAGCCTGCCCGCGCCGCAGTTGCCGCGCGGCGTGGTGACCGCACTCGAATTTTCACCCGATGGCGGCAGGCTGGCCATCGGGCTTACCAATGCGACCACTGCAGGTGATGTCTGGAGCCACGATCTGGCCAGCGGCGCGCTGACCCGCTGGACGCAATCAGAGGCGGGCGAGCTTGATCCGGCAAAGCTGGCCGAGCCAACGCTGGTGCGCTTCAAGAGCTTTGATGGCCTGTCGGTGGCTGCGCTGGTCTATCGCCCCAAGGGTGCTGCGCCCGATGCCAGGCTGCCGGTGATCATCGATATCCACGGCGGGCCGGAGGCGCAGACCCGGCCTTCGTGGAACCCCGGTGCGCAGTATTTTGCCGATGTGCTGGGCGCGGTGGTCATCTTGCCCAATGTGCGCGGATCGGACGGCTATGGCACGCGCTATCTCAACCTCGATAACGGCGCATTGCGCGAAGACAGCGTCAAGGACATCGGCGCGCTGATCGACTGGGTAGGCACGCAGCCCGGCCTCGATCCGGCGCGCGTCGTGGTCTACGGCCAGTCTTATGGCGGCTATATGTCGCTGGCCAGCATGACCTTTTATTCGGACAAGCTAGTCGGCGGGGTCGAGCGCTATGGCATCAGCGATTTCGCCAGCTTCATGGCCAATACCGAGGCCTATCGCCGCGACAACCGGCGTGCCGAATATGGTGATGAGCGCGACCCCAAAATGCGCGCGGTTTTCCAACGCATCGGCCCGCTGGCCAACGTTGGCAAGATCACCAAACCGATGCTGGTCATGCAGGGCGCCAATGATCCGCGCGTGCCGCAGTCCGAATCCGATCAGGTGGTCGCGGCGCTGCGCGGCAACGGCGTGGAAACCTGGTACGTGCTCTATGCCGATGAGGGTCATGGTTTCCTGAAGAAAGCCAACAACGACCTGCGCCGCGAGGTGGAGACGGTGTTTCTGCGCAAACTTTTCGGCCAGTGGAGATAAGTTGGTGAGAACGTTTTTCGACGCGCGCCAGCACGATCATGCCCCGGCGATGGAACTGCACAACGGGGCCTATGTTCCCTATGCCGAACATCGCGGGCGGATGGAAAATGTGCTGGCGGCGCTGGAGCCCGTCGTGCCACCGTGCGACTGCGGAATCGAACCGATCCGCCGGGTGCACGGTGATGCGTATCTGGCGTTCCTGCAGACCGCGCATGAGCGCTGGGTCGCTGCCGGACGCAGCGGCGATGCGCATGGCTATGCCTGGCCGGTGGTGGGCAGAAGGCCGCTCAAGCTGAACCGGATCGATGCCGACCTTGGCCAGTTCAGCTTCGATGCCTCCAGTCCGATCGCGGCTGGCACCTGGGACAGCGCCTATTGGGGCGCGCAAGCGGCGCTGGCGGCAACCGGCGCAGTGCTGGGCGGCGATCAGGCAGCGTTCGCGTTGTGCCGTCCGCCCGGTCACCACTGCGGCGCAGATTATCTGGGCGGCTATTGCTTCCTCAACAATATCGCGATTGCAGCAGAAGCGGCGATTGCAGGCGGCAAGCGGCGCGTTGCCATTCTCGATGTCGATTACCACCACGGCAACGGTACGCAGGATATCTTCTACGATCGCAGCGATGTGCTGTTCGTGTCGATCCATGCCGATCCTGCGACCGACTATCCTTTCTTCTGGGGCCATGCTGATGAGCGCGGCGAGGGGGCGGGGCAGGGCGCCACCCTCAACCTGCCGTTGCCGCGCGGCACGGCGCTGCCTGAGTATCGCGCGGCGCTCGATACCGGCCTGCAGGCGGTCCGTGATTTCGGCGCGGATATGCTGTGTGTCTCGTTCGGCGCAGACACTTTTTCAGGCGACCCGATTACCCAGTTCGACCTGCAAACCGCCGATTACACACCCATCGCACGAGCGATTGCAGAGCTTGGCCTGCCGACGGTGATCACGATGGAAGGCGGCTATGCGGTCGATGCGCTGGGCATCAACGTGGCGGCGTTTCTGGCAGGATTTGGTTAGGCGGGCTTCAGGCCCACCCCGGCCTTCGGCCTCTCCCCTCCCGCAAGCGGGAGGGGAGAGGCGTTGTGCGACATATCTCCCCTCCCGCTTGCGGGAGGGGCAGGTTCAGCTTGCTGAACCGGGGTGGGTTTGGAACCCCCCGCCCCGCGTCAGTCAACAGCTTTTACCTTCCTGTAAGGCACGAACTGGCTTAGCGCACAGCTGCCCAGCGGCACGCGTGCGACCAGATCCTGCACCAGCACGATATCGCCCGAGCACAGACGACCGGCAGGAGTGCTGGAAATCAGTGTGTTGTTGCGCGCGCCCGGGCAACCGAGATAGGGCGCATTGACATATATCGTTGATCCGTCGTCGTAGAGCAGCACATCGTCGCTGGCTGCGGTCGATCGGCGCAGCCGGGTTTGCGGGATGCATGATACCGGCTCGCCCGCGACACGATCCCTGATGTAGAGCTTCGCAATCTTCTGGCCCCTCTCGTCGAGGCCTTCGATCGCAGCCAAAGTGGTGGCGCGCACATCGTCTCGCGGATTGGCAGCGCGTTCGCTGCCAGCGGCGAGCAATGGCGCGGCCAACGCAGCAGCGGCCAGACACAGCGCAAACGGGATTTTTCGCATCGCAAACATCCTTGTCATCCACCCCCGCAACACGCTTGACCCATAAACCAAATGCCGCCGCATCGCCAGCGGCTTACCAGACGCCGGTATTGGGCATGGACGTCCAGGGTTCGGCCGGGTCCAGATGGCCGTCCTGCAGCAGTTCGACAGAGATGCCATCGGGGCTGCGCACGAACGCCATATGCCCGTCGCGTGGCGGGCGGTTTATGGTGACGCCCGCGTCGATCAGCCGCTGGCAGGTCTCGTAGACATTCGCGACACGATAGGCGAGATGCCCGAAATTGCGTCCGCCGGTGTATTCCTGCGGATCCCAGTTGTGGGTCAGTTCGACCTCGGCAACACCCTCCTGACCGGGCGGTGCCAGGAAGATCAGCGTGAAGCGGCCCTGTTCGCTGTCGAAGCGGCGAACCTCGCTCAGACCGATCAGTTCGAAGAATTTCACCGTAGCGGCAGGATCAGTGACGCGGATCATCGTGTGCAGATATTTCGTCATTATGCTCTACTCAATTCATCGCAGTTAAGACACGGTTCATCGCAGGACGGCTAATCCGTTGGTCGTGCTGTCCGGGCGGGTTCACCCGGTGGTTATAGGCGGCACATGTTGCATTGAAAGGACAATAGGATGGTTGACGGCGGGGAATCGAACGGCGCGGGCAATCGCGGCTGGCTGGCGAACAATGTGCTGCTGGCGGGCGCCGGGATCCTGGCGCTGGGTATGGTCGCGGGCGGCTATCTGCTGGGTGACGGGTTGCTGCGCGCCAAGCAGGCGGACCGCTCGGTCACCGTGCGCGGGCTTGCCGAAAAGGATGTCACCGCAGATCTGGCCACCTGGACCATCGCCTATTCTGCGCAGGCCGACGATCTGGCGGGTGCGCAGGCTGATATCGACGCCGATACCAAGGCCTTGCGCGGCTTCTTTATCGACCTGGGCTTCGATGGCGAAGCGCTTCAGCCGACCGGCGCCAACGTCTCTCAGTTCAACAACAATTACGGCTCGACCACCTACACCATCCGCCAGCGCCTGTCGCTGCGCACCAATGACATCAGGAAAGCGCAAGCGGCGGTGAAGCGGCAGTTCGACCTGATCAAGCGCGGTGTCGTGCTCGAGGAAGGCTCGGGCATGGCCTACAGCTTCACCAAGCTCAATGCCATCAAGCCCAAGATGGTGGCCGAGGCGACCAAGGATGCACGCGCCTCAGCACAGCAGTTCGCGCAGGACAGCGGCACCGATGTGGGCGGCATCAAGAGCGCGACCCAAGGCTATTTCTCGGTCGAATCGCGTGATGGCGAAACCGGCGGCGGTTGGGGGGTAAGCGATTCCCCGTTCAAAAAGGTCCGCGTCGTCACCACGGTCGATTTCTATCTGGACTGACGTTGGCGCGCCGCCCTGAGCGGTTATCTGCTACTCCGCCGCGCCCAGGGCCGCCAGATGCCCGCGCGCCGTTCTGGCAACCGGACCATCGGGCCGGATGGCGATGGCTTGATCCCAGTTGCGGCGGGCGATGTCATATCTCCCTGCGCTCGCTGCGATATTGCCTGCTTCCAGGGCAACCTCTGGATCACGCGGGGCAAGCGTTGCGGCGATGTCGATATCGGCCTGGGCGCGGTCCAGTCTACCTTGACGCCGCGCCAGCGTGGCGGATAGCAGCCAGGCGAGCGGGTCTTCGGGCACCAGCTTGTGCGCTTCGGCAAACGCGGCCTCTGCCTCATTGGGCCTGCCTGCGACGACCAGCGCGCGGCCCCGGTCGACGTGCAATTCGCCCAGCAGCAATCCGGCGCTGATGCCTTGCGCCATCGCGGCATCGAAATAGGTGAGCGCGACGTCCGCATTACCCGAAGCCAGCGCGGCGTTGCCGGCCTGCGCCCACAGGTTGGCGGCGCGTGTATCATGCGCGCGCTCGGCATCGCGCGCCGCAGATACGAAGCTATCGGCAGCGGCCCCCCAGCGGCCATCCTTGGCATAGGCAAAGCCCAGGCAATGCCGCGCGAAATAGCCGCCGCCTGCGATCAGCCATTCGTTTGCGGCAACCACCCCGCTGGGCGGATCATCCGTCGCCATGTCGATGCACGCATCGAACCGCGCTTCGTCGGCAAACGGCGCGTTGAAAACAGGTTCAACCGCCGCAACGCTGCGCGTCGGTGCAGAGGGCAGCGCGACATCGTCTACAGGCGCAGCCGGTCCCATCACGGGCGCAGCGCCAGGCCCATCGCTCGCGGCAGGTTGAAGCGCCTGGATCGCTGCGAGCAGCAGCAAAGAAGCCTGAAATGGCAAAGGCTGTGTCCTTGTTCGGGGGATTTGTTGGCAGAAGGCTTGGGATGCGCGACCTTAACCGGGGATTGATACTGGCGGAAGGCGCTGTGCAGCGATCGCTGTGGCAAAGGCCACACCACCATCGGCGCTGCGGTCGAGCGACAGCCAGGGTTCGATCAACTCGATCTCCATCAGCGCATAGCCGCGCTGGCCATCGCCCACCATGTCGATACGCGCGTAAAGCACATCGTGGCCGACACCGGCCAGCGTCGCTTCAGCCAGCTTGACAGCTGCTGTGGGCGGATCAATCGCGGCAGAGCGCCCGCCGAACTGGCCCTGCACGCGAAAATCGCCATCGGCAGGGCGTTTTATGATCGCGTGCGCCAGTTGACCTGCGAGATAGAACAGCGACAGTTCGCCTTCGGAAGCGATGCAGCGCATCAGCGGTTGGACCAGCATGGATGTGCCCAGCGCGTCGGCCGGGCAAGGCGCGCCATCGCGCAACAGCCAGGTGCTGTCCGATCCTGCCGACACCGGGGGTTTGATCACCAGATCGGCCGTACCAAAGCCAGCGCGGGCAGCAGCGAGGTGTTCGTCTTCCAGTGCCGCATGCCACCGGGTCGGGACAATCGCGATGCCAGCAGCCTGCAACTCCAGCAAATAGCGCTTGTCGGTGTTCCAGCGCAGCACCGGCAGCGGGTTCATGAAGCGCACGCCATCCCACCGGTCGAGCTGCGCATACCAAAGCGCGATATTGCGGTGATAGCCCCACGCCATCAACGGCAGCACCATGTCGAAGTCGAGCGGTCGCTTATCCGTCCACGCGCGCCATTCCACCGCGATGGCCTCGCGCGCCAGCACAGGTTCGATCTGCGCCGCCTGATCGCGCCAGTCGTCATAGCGGGTAAGGTCGGCATGATCGGGGATCAGGATGCAGATGCGCATGGGTTCAACCTGGCCAGAGTTTTCGGTCAACGGAGGGTTGAGGCTTGATCGCTTGGCGGTTTGCCGTCAACACTCAGGCCATGACCGATCCTGCCCCCGTTATCCAGAGCCTGATCACCGGGCTTCCCATATTCATGCTGCACCTGGGCTCTGCCACGCTGGTCTGGGCGGCGGCGCTAACGCTTTACACGTGGATCACCCCGCACAAGGAATTTGCGCTGATCCGCGCTGGCAACATGGCTGCGGCGATATCGCTGGGTGGCGCGGCGATCGGTCTTGCGCTGCCACTGGCATTTTGCCTGGCCGCATCGGTCAATGTCTGGGATATTGTGATCTGGGGAAGCGTGACGTTGATATTGCAGCTGTTCGCGTTTCGCGTGATCGATCTGCTGATCGGCAACCTGTCGAAGCGCATCGAAGAAGACCAGATCGCAGCGGCAACGTTTCTGGCGATGACCAAGATCGCGCTTGCGGCACTCAACGCCGCTGCGGTTGCCGGCTGATCAGACAGCTCAACAAAACAAATGGCGGAACACCACAAGGTGCTCCGCCATCGGTTTAATCACTCCGCAGACAGGAAAAGTCAGGGATATCGAAGCGGGCTAGCTTGTCAGCTTCGATACCATCGGCCTAAACCCTGCCTGCCGAACGTGTGTTTCAACTTGCAGCGAAACCCCCGTTCAAAAACGGAACGAGGTGGTTACGCGCACGCTGTGGAAGTTAAAGTCAGGATCGCTGCGGCGTATATCTGTCTGGCCCGACACGAGCAGGAACGGGTTGGTGGCAGGCGCTGTGCCCCGGCTTACGTTCACGACAAAATCGTCGTTGGTGTAGCTATTGTACAGATATTCCAGACCAATGGTCATGTTCTTGGCGATCTTGGCTTCAACGCCGCCGCCTGCCTGATAGCCAAACGACCAATCGCTGCCGTTGTTGCTGAACGCATTCAAACGATTGGATGTCGAGAAACGATTTTCAATGCGACCGTAGCTTACACCGCCGGTGCCATAAAGCAGGACACCGCCACCGGGAGTGTATCCGGCGCGCGCGCGCGCGGCAATGGCATAGTCTAGTTCACGGCTGAACGTGTAGTTGGCCGGTGTCGTAGTAAACCCGGTTGCGAAATCCCTCGCTTCCGAACGGCTGCCTTCGATCAGTGCGCCGATGACAAAGTTGCCGTAACGCTTGTCAGCGCCGATGCGAACGCCGTATTCCAGACCGTTCTGGTCGGTTCGGCAGCCTGCGCCAGCGTTGTTCGCATTGGCTGCACCCCTGCAGAAGCCGGGGCTGAATGCGTTGGCGCCCGCGGTGGTCCGCACAACGTCGCGAAACCGACCATCGCCGTTGGTGTCAAACACCACGCCTTCGCCGCCATCGTTGGGCTGTGCGCTATAACCCACATGGCCGCCTATATAGAAGCCGTCAAAATCGGTATCTTCCTTGACGGTCTGGGCGAATGCCGGGGTTGACAGCATCGCCATTGCGATTACCGAAAATGCAGAGAATTTGATGGGGTATTTCATGTCTTTTGCATCCTTGTTTTTTGATTAATAGCGTAGGCTGTGAAACTGATGAGCACTCCCTATGGTTCCAACCATAAAAATAATCTCGTCCGCGCGTTGCGGATTTGTCACAGCCTGCTCGCTTCGATCTGTTTGATAGACATCCAATTGGTGAGAACACGACCCTTTGTTCATAGAACCACGTATTGGATGTTGGCATGCTTCAAAATAAATTATTGATGTTACAAAATTGTTTTTGGAGCCCTGATTCTGACATGTCTTTTGTCAGTAATATTCCTGTGGCGAATATGTCCATCGGTTGCCTGAAGCAAGAGAATTCATGAGCAAGGCCCGTTCCAGCAAACTGCGTGGATGCCTGCCGTGGTTGCTGGGACTGGTTTTGCTTTGGGTCTGGTTCAGCGGTGACGAAACTCAATGGAGCGATGTGACGCTGAATGTCGAGCAATATGATCCGCGCAGCCCGCGACGCCCGATGCCGCAAATGGACGAAAGCTTTGTGATCGCAGACCCAGGGCCGCAGCAGGATAGCCAGGGAACCGCCTTTGCCGTCGACCGCGATGGCACATGGCTGACGGCGCAGCATGTGACGCATGGGTGCGATCGTCTGGGGCTGGCATCGCAAGATGGGATCGACGCGATCGCCGATGTCGTGGAAAGTGCCGAGGCCGACGTTTCGGTGATCCGCCAGGGACCGCAGGCAGCGTTTGCGCTGGCGCTGACGCAAGACACGCCAAGCGTGGGCAGCGTGGGCTATCACATGGGCTTCCCTGCTGGCGAACCCTCGGTCGTCGCCTCGCGCTTCATTGGTGCAACCTATGCGCTGCGTGGCGGCCCGGCGGGTCCGGCCGAGCCGATATTTGCCTGGGCAGAAGGCGATCGCCTGCCGCCTGCCGATGGTCCGCTGAGCGGGATCAGCGGCGGACCCACTTTCGATGGGCGGGGTAGGGTGATCGGTGTCAACGCAGCGTCTACCCCGCGCCGTGGCCGGGTGCTGACCACCGATCCGGTGGCGATCGTGCGGTTGGTGGTGGCGAGCGCTGCCGTCGATGAGCCGGGGCAGTTCGCCGATATTGCCACGCCAGCCGATGCAGCGGCGCTGTTCAACACGCTGCTCGAGCAGGGCATCATCCGGCAGGTCTATTGCGATGTGCGTTAGGGCTGGCTATGGGCGCGGCACGCCATAGCCAGGATATACCGCGATGAACGATAAGCCCGAACCAGCCGCAGACGATCAGCCCGATGCCGGAACGGACACTGCACCGGCTGCCAGCCCTGCAGCCAGTGATCTGCCGCCTGACCGGCTGGCGATCAGCCCGCGCAGCCCTCATTTCGACGGCGATCTGCTTGGCCGGGGGATCGGTATCCGCTTCAAGGGTGTCGAGAAGCACAATGTCGAGGAATATTCGATTTCCGAAGGCTGGATCCGCGTTCAGGCAGGCAAGACCATGGACCGCAAGGGCCAACCGCTGACCCTTAAGCTGAGCGGGCCAGTGGAAGCGTGGTACAAGGATCTGGGTGACGACGCTCCGGTCGCCAAAGCGGGTTAAGCCTCAGCCGCCCAACTTGGCGAGAAGATCGTCGATCGGATCGGTTTGCAGGACCGGCGCAGCAGGCGGCGCAGCGCGCACGGTTTGGCGGCGATGCTGCTCCAGCTTCTTCAGATATCTTGCATATTGCTTGCGCTGCTTTTCGAGCAGCTTGACCTGCTTGCGCGCGTCCTTGTCGGCGCGG
>Ga0105046_10016173_pt1 | contig 11461 bp, 10 predicted proteins | sample MAT03_FD_78385 | JGI IMG/M metagenome (GOLD analysis project Ga0105046, IMG submission 78385) | Freshwater microbial communities from Lake Fryxell liftoff mats and glacier meltwater in Antarctica - MAT-03 (megahit assembly) | ecosystem: Environmental > Aquatic > Freshwater > Ice > Liftoff...
AATCGATTCAAGACATCCAATCCTTTCCAGAAAACATCGTGTGAGCGGTACACCGGTTTCGCAGTGTCCGTGAGCTCGCCAGCGACCGTCCACGAATTCGGTCGTGTTGGCTTTTCCCAAATCATGACACAACGCTGCGAATAGCAGAATGGCGCGTTCTTCATCGTGCAGACCGTCGCGGTCGGCAATGGCAGCCGCCGCATCACAAACGTGAAGCGTGTGAACCCAGACATCGCCTTCGGGATGCCATTCGGGATCCTGCGGAATGCCGGGCAGTGCTGCCAATTCCGGATAGAGTTCCAGCCAGCCAGATTCCTGTAGCGCCTTCATGCCTTTGGAGGGAACCTTGCTGCGCGTCGCCCATTTGTGCCATTCTCCCCAGACACGTTCGCGTGCGAGGGTGACGTATTCATCTCGCAGTGAACGTGCGAGTAAAGCCGTTTCGGCGTCCATCGTCAGATCAAACCGAGCTGCGAACTGCATACCTCTGAGAACACGCAAGGGGTCTTCCGCAAAGTGAGCCGTTGTCGCCCGCAGGATTTGTCGATTCAGGTCCGCCAGACCACCATGTGGATCGTGCAACTCGTTGGTCAGCGGACAGCGATAAACGGCATTCAGAGTAAAATCACGCCTCGCCGCAGCGTCCGCCACGGTCATGGAATGGTCAACTTCAACCACGAATCCGCGATGTCCGCGACCGGTTTTGCTTTCACGGCGAGGCAGAGTGAAATCGAATTCGGTGCCATCTTCGGTGCGCAGTTTGATAACGCCGAAAGAAACGCCGACCTGATTGACTCGGCCAAAGGGTTCAAGCACGCCACTCAGGACGGCTGCAGTCAGCCCAAAGACTTCAATGTCCACGTCTTTGGGAGTTAAACCCAGGATACGATCGCGCACGCAACCGCCGACCTCATACGGTTGCCCGCCAGCCTCTATGATTTGCTTTAGAATGTCATGAAGCATGGGAGGCATGTCAGCTCGTACTCTCGTTATGACGACGGATAAGGAACGGACACGTATTAACCACTCGATGTTCACCGTGCAACTCAACTTGCAACTCGGTCAGGGACTCCCGACAAGTCTCGTACTCAGAACAATTTGTTGAGGCGATTCAGGACTACGGGCATTTGATCGAGTCGCTGGAGTCACATTCAGCCGGTGCTTACAGCGGTCGGGGACAGGTCTATGCGGAGATGGGCGAATTTGAACTGGCTCTTCCCGACATGCAGCGGGCCGTCGAACTGGCACGGGATTCTGACCGAGGCTGTTTGCCGTACAGCCTCAGCGGTCTGGGAAAATCGCTGACAGGACTGGGGCGGCTGGACGAAGCCGAAAGTGCGTTTCGAAAATCGCTGTCGCTGGAACCGGAAAACGCCTGGCTTCAATTCAATCGCGGCTTGTTGTTCATTGCAAAGAATGAGCCGCAACATGCTCGCATCTGTTTTGAGTTATCGTTGCAACTTACCAAACCAGCCCTGTCACCACGCAAGAAAGCGAAGGCGCAAGGATTTGTCGATCGGATGAAGCTCGAAGAACATGGTACGACCGAAGTGCCGTCGTGATCATAAGCACCCATGCAGAAGTTTCATCATTTAACCGCCCAGGCAACGCCCGCATTTTAGCGAGTTAAACGTTGGTGCTTAAGGTGGCACCGATCATTGATTCAACGGTCTCTTTATCAACGTTTGACAGGACGATTGATGATTCCAAATGGTTTTCCGTCCATGCCAGCCATCGGTACACACATGGTGGAGTGGATGGACTGCATGGCCAAAGATTCACTTCGTGCGACAACTGAATCAGCCGGTCAATCACGCCTTTGGAATTCGGCCCGCGGTCAATCACATCACCCAGCACCACCACCGTGTCATCGGCTGTCAGCCCAATGCCATCCAGCAACGTCGCCAATGCCACGTCGCCAATGCCACGTCGCAACCATGAATATCCCCAATCACCAGGATCCGCCCCATACTGTCTCCAATTGGTTGTGTGATCTGAGAAAGTTCTAGTTGCCAAACCATCTTCCACCGGCGTGAAGCTGGTGGGGAGTTGTTTTTTGGTGGTTTCGTTCGTGGTTGTCAAACCTGGCTTCCACCGACGCGGGGTCGGCTCGGGAGCCGAATTGTCGGCCGGGTTAGCCCACGCATCCGGCCCTAGCCCCCACTGGCTTCACGCCAGTGGATCGAAGGTTTGAAAACTACAAACATTGCTCGAAAACACAAGCGGAAAACCCCACTGGCTTCACGCCAGTGGTTTACAGGTTTGAAAACTACTGTATCAATTCTTCCCGCAGCGATTTTCAACAAAGGCAGAGAATTCACGAACGTTGGTCATCTGCGTTTCCAGATCTTCCAGAGGCACGTTGGAATCGTGAATGGACTTCATTCTTCGAGCCAGCATTTTCCAGTCACGCGAATCAGGTGCGGGAAGTGTCAGGTCTTTCGCGTTGCCTCGCACAAGTCGCAGGCAATCAATCAGCTCGCGCAGGAAAATGTAGGCAAGTTGGATCGAGTCACGATCCGCTGGTTCGATCAGATTCAGTTTTGCCGCTTCGTTCAAAGCCCGCAGCGTATTGGGATGACGCAGTGAGGTCATCGTTGTGCCGAAAGTCATCTGTAGTGATTGAACGGCATATTCGCAATCCACAATTCCGCCGTCACTCAGCTTGGCGTTGATCGCTCCACCGCGCACAAGCTGCCGAATCTGTCGTTCTCGCATGGCGTGCATGGCCGCGAATTCAAATTGGCCAGCCTCGTAGATTGCTCGATGGCATGCAGCCGTCACGGTTGTCTGAAAATCCCGGTCCCCGGCGACACTTCGAAACTTGACCAGAGCCTGTCGTTCATAAGGCCATGCGGGCCCGTCCGAGGCATAATATTTCTCAAAATCCTGCAATGAAACGGCACCGGAACCGGCTTGTCCGAACGGACGCATTCGCAAATCGACCTGGAAAATACCGTCTCGCGGCGCGACGATGCCTGTGGCGACAGCGTTGATGAGATGATCAAAGAACGCTCCGTTCGATATGGCATTTGTTCCGCTGGTACGACCTGGTTCAGCGAAGATCAAAATAAGTTCAATGTCTGACGCAAATCCCATTTCAATGCCACCGAATTTTCCAAGACCTGCCAGAGCCCATCGACATTCGGTTGTGCCGTCTTCGCACAATGGATGACCATATTCAGACACGAGTTGTTTCCATGCTACTTCCAGTGCGTTGGTGACAACGATTTCTGCCAACTCTGTCAGTTCTTCTGAAAATGCTCCAAATGGACGGCAATGTCCAAGGACATGTCGCATGTCGATGCGAAACAGATTTCTGTCTTTGAACTCGTTCAATGCCAGCCATGCCGCTGCTGTGTTGTCGGCGATGTCACATGCCTTATTCAATTCATGCTGCAGTGATTCGCGATCTTCGCGAACCGCCAGTTCTTCTGGATTTGCCAGCAACGGAAACAGTTGCTGATGGCGCGACTGCAAGAATGCTTCCCACAGGTATTGGCTGATGCCCAGAACGCGTGCAACAGCATGCAGGACATTCGATCGACGCAGCGACTTCATGTTGTCGAACCATGCGACGGCAGGCTGCAGTCGCGACACCAAATCGCGAAACCTTGCCAGTGCATGGTGTGGATCGTTTGTTGTCGGAAGCCAATGGGTGAACTGTTTGATCAGCGTGGCCGCGAGTTGGAGTTCCTGCAGACGTTCCTCGCTGTCGATCGGCCGACCATTGCGTTCACGAACAAACAACACGTCGCGCACCTGACTGCCTTCCGCGTCAATGATTGCTCGCAGCACTCGAAAACGACTTAAAGACAACGCGCTGGCCAGCTCATACAGAAATCCCCACGAATCGGCACCAGTGATATTCATCTGCGTCAGCACGGAATCCGGAAGCCGAAGAAGTTCGACATCCAGTTCGGCAGACGTCGATTCAGACTCTGACTGCTGCGGAACGGCGTCGCAGAATCGCGAAAGCAATTCCGCTCGAACGTCGTCAATACGGTTGTTTCGTGAAAGCAGACTCAATCGCGAGATCTCATCCTGCAGCGATTTCGCAAGGCCTTCCGCAATCATTGCAGACTCTGACGTATCGCCGTACGAAACTTCAATTCTCACTTCGAAACATGCCAGAAAGCGACCGGTGACGCAGCGATCTCCGTAGCCGTTTACGCCGTCACCAGTCAGCGCATCGCCACGTCGGATGTCCAGGCGATAGATCGACAGCAACCCGCAGATAACCGACAACCATCCGGAGAAATCTTTTCCGCAGACGATCAGATTCCAGTGATCAGTAGCCGCGAGGTTTTGGCGTACTGAAACGATCGCGTCGGAACCGGCATCCACCGCCGCAAAAATTTCGACCAGTTGGAGTTGTCGTTCCGACAATTGTTGCCGTTGCGCATCGGACGATACGTTTGGTGGCGATAAATCACCTGGTAATCCTGTTACTGTTCTGTCATTCGATACTGCCGAAGCTATGGACTTCGAGGCTGATTCGAACTGCAGGCTTTCATCGAAGATGGTGCGTACTGCAAGTCGATGTTCATCGAATCGCAGCATCAGTGTTGCCGCGTCCGGATAGTCCAGTCGATTCGCCAGCCATTCCAGTTGACGCCGATCTGATGGCAACTCGTGCGTCTGCTGATTGTGCAACAGTTGCAGAGAATGCTCGACTGTTCTTAGAAAAACATACCCTGCACGCAATTGTCGATACCATGCCGCGCTGATCAGACCGAACTCGGCAAGTCGCACGAGCGAATCGAGCGTATTGAAGCTGAGAATTCGTTGTTCCCGTTCGCCGTGAATCAACTGCAGGCTTTGCACGAGGAATTCGATGTCGCGAATGGAACCGACGCCCAGTTTGACCTCGGAATAGAGCTTGCCACGTTGTCGCAGTCTCTGTTCGATGAGTTCCTTCATCTGATGAATGCTGTTACGGATATCCACCGCGGAATCAGTGAACAGCAGAGGGCCGATACGTTTCAGGAATCGATGTCCAACGCTGCGATCACCGGCAACGACGCGAGCTTTGAGCATCGCCTGCTTTTCCCATGTTGCAGCGTCCTGAATCAGATAATCAGCGTACGCCGAAATAGTGCTCACAAGCGGCCCGGCTTCACCCCACGGGCGCAGTCGCAAATCCACACGATACAAGAATCCTGGCGGTGTATTTTCCGCCAGTCCTTCGATAGTCAGTCGAGCCACCCGTTGCATCAAGGATGAATCCTGATCACAGATTAACACCAGGTCAATGTCTGAACTGTAATTGAGTTCCTCACCGCCGTGCTTGCCGAGACTGATCACAGACAGCGACAAGTCTGTGACGTTCGCATCCTTCATCGCAAAATTCAAACAGCACTGCACCATCGCATCTGCAAGCAGCGAAAGTTGCAGTGTCACAAATCTCAGATCCAGCAGACCAAATGCGTCGCACATTCCGATCCGCAACAATTCGCGTCGCTGAAACTTACGCAGAGCGGAAAGTTTCTGCGTCCGATTCATGGCAGTTGTGATTTCAGTTGTTGCTTCCTGCACGAACTGTTCACGAGCCTTCATTTCAGAAGTGCGTCCGCTTAACGTCAATGTCGTCAGGTAAGGCGGATCAGCTAACAGCGTCTGTATCAGATAGGGACTCGCACAGGCAAGTCGTGCCAGAATTCCCAACGCACGTGGAGTTGCGTTGAACAATCCAAAAACATCAAACTGACCAGCCGCGTTACGAACGTACTGATCAATCACGCTAAGGACAAAATCCTTCAGCGGAGCGTCCTGGCAGACTCGCTGCAAATGCCAGTACCACGCCGGTTCTTCTTTCAGGCTGGAACGTTTTTCAGGATTCGCGGCGATAGAATCTCGCCACAAGGATCGGATTCGCATCAGCGAGCGTACGCCTGCTTCGGGCTCTGTAAACCCAGCCGCGTGAACTTTGCTCACGTTGGCGTTCAGTTTCGATTCGATCAAATTTTCAAAAGAGGGAAGCATAAAAGTCCAGACAATCCCGCTCTCGGGTAGTCTCTGAGAGATGGTCATCGTTCCGTCGATGGCAGGGGCCGTGCAGGCTGGGAGGCACTGGAACACGGGAGTTCGTAATTTGAGTCCGTTAAACCACGACCGCGAATGGTAACCGTGTTGCACGATTCAAGTAATGCAGCAGCCATTCCCGGGACAAATTAGAACACTAAGCCCGGATGTCAGAAGCGGACGTTCGGAAATCGCTTCCAAAACCAAGAATACGATTGATCGTTTCTGACTGAGAGCTCGCTTCGAACGGGCGAAAATGTGACGTGCCAGATGACGCTCGAAAGGGTTTAGCTGGTACGATCGACGGCGATGCGATCGACGACACGCGTGACACCTGCGACGCGCTTAGCGGATTCAACAGCAACCTGACGCAGGTGGAATGTTGGCAGTCGGCCCTGAAGCTCAACCACGCCGTTCTCCACGCATAGTCCCAGCGTTCTGTAAGGCGCGAAACCTTGCTGCCCCAGATGTATGATCAACCGCTGATGCAGTTCGCGGTCTATGTCTTCGCAAGTTGAAAGATTCTCCATTGTCATCAGCAGGCTGCCTCCATGGCTTTGACCAGTTCATTCCTCAATAGCACTGCGCTATCGTTGGTAACTCAGGCACCACCGACGTATGGCGCTGAAACTCCTGATTGTTCTCGCTGTCGATCCAGCAATCGAGCGATTGATCTGGCACAGCGGTCCGCAACATTGGCGACGGCGGCTTCTAACGAGACATCGGTGTCCCCCACGATGATCTCGCCATCTTTGATATCGCCATCTTTCTTCAGGGTGACCTTCAAGCGACACAAAACATCGGTGCCATCATTTGGCCCGTCCAGATCAGTCAGAGTCACTCGTACAACCCGAATTCGAGAGCCGAATCGTCCCAGCGCATATTGAAGTCTGCGTTCGACATACTCAACCTGGACGTCGGTCAGTGAGACGTTGCGATCTGTAATCTGAATTTCCATAACTCTGCTCTTTATTCAAATGGGCTGAAGCGGCGCCTGGTGTCCACGAAGAATCTTACAACCTTACCGAGAATCGACTATTTCAAACTTAGCTGTTGAACCATTGATTCTGTTAAACTATCTTTCTCTCCATGGAATGGCTTAACTATCACCACCTGCTGTATTTCTGGATGGTCGCTCGTGAAGGCACGATTTTGCGAGCAGCGGAGAAATTGCATATCGGGCAGCCAGCGATCAGCACGCAGTTGCGCAGTCTGGAAGAATCGCTTGGACATAAGCTGTTTCAGAAGTCCGGGCGTACGCTCCAGTTGACCGAAACAGGTAAGACCGTGTATCGATATGCGGACGAGATCTTTTCGCTTGGACGTGAAATGGTCGATACGCTCAAGGGACATCCGGTGGGCAAGCCCGTTCGATTCGTTGTCGGGATTGTCGATGCGATGCCAAAGTTGATGGCCCGTCGACTTCTGGAACCTGCGTTGCGATTATCTGACGAGCTGCGGCTTGTTTGTGTGGAAGACACTTTGGAACAACTGCTCAGTGAGTTGGTGCTGCATAACGTCGATATCGTGCTGTCCGACACGCCGGTCACTGCCGCGTTTAAAGTGCGAGCCTACAATCACGCTCTGGGAGACTCCGCAGTTGGTCTTTTCGCGACGAAAGAGCTGGCTCTTCGTTATCGAAAGGGGTTTCCGGAATCGCTGAATGGTGCCCCTTTGCTTGTTCCCGGGCGCAGTTCTGCCCTGCGACGTGCTCTGGACTCGTGGATGGAAAGCCATGACCTTCACCCGCTGATACGTGCTGAGTTTGACGATACGGCACTGTTGAAGGCATTCGGACAAACAGGCGAAGGGCTCTTTCCTGGCGGCCTTGTCATTCAGGATGAGATCTGTCGACAGTTCGAAGTGGAACTCGTTGGCGAAGTTGAGGGCGTTCGCGAACACTTCTTCGCGATCTCGGCCGAACGAAAAATCAAGCATCCGGCCGTGCTTGCGATCGCCAGTACAGCGAAATCAGATCTGTTCGTATGACTCAGTGTCTGGCGGCAATCGTATCAACGACGCCGCAGTCGCCAATAGATGACTGGGATTCTGGCATGGGGACGGTTGGCGTTTCCGCCAGCGGGATTGCTTGATTGCGGACGTTTCAGAGCACATTACAGACTTATCGGCGGGTCAGCGCAGAGGTCTCTCGCTAGAGATAGTTCAACGCGAAACAAACTTGCAAAAGCATCGCATGACCATGATGGTCTTATTCAGTGCCATATCTCATGGAGTGGCCTCTGAATTTCGTTCGACAGCCGTCCCCCCTTCGAATTTTTCGATTCTTCGGTACTGACAATTCGAATTATCCTGCGCAGTCTGTTCGCGTAAAATTTCTAATGCAGCGAAGGCAGGAAACACGGACTTGGTTTCCTTGTTGATTCATCAGTACCAGATTTTCGGGAGGACTAGCGATGGTGATGCTGAACAATTTCGGTCGAAAGATCAGCAGGAAAATCGATCTGCAACTCGCGCACCGCGAGGGTGTTTTACTAAAACTTTATTCACGCAGAGTTCATCACGATCTGTTGCGACATAGGCTTTCTGCAGTGACATGTGCGATGGATAGTAACCTGCTTGAACGGCTGATTGAGCTGGGCTTTGATTCAGAGAACCTGGAGGCCATTCGGTACGCACCGATCGCAGAAGTCGCCTGGGCCAGCGGAAAGGTGACACAACTTGAACAGGTGTTTGCGGTGAGTGGCGCGTTGTCTTCGGATTCGCTGAGCGTGCCAATGGCATTAGAGCTGTTTCAATCGTGGCTTGCGAAACGCCCGGATAAGGCTCTGTGGTCGCTGTGGGAAGATTACACGACCGATTGTCTCGCTGACTCCAGAAAATCCGGGGAAGAACAGTTCGGTCAACAACTGTATGCATTCGCCTTGCGAGTCGCGTGTGCGTCCGGAGGGCTGCTGGATCAGGGCGACATTTGCGGCACTGAGAAGCGAGTTCTGGATCGGATTGCAAGAGTCTACAAACTCAATCCTGAACATCCGTGACAGGGTGATTGATCAGGCGGGAGGCAAAATCATCTCCATGCGGATGTTGGCTCCCAGACTTTCGCCGACCCGTCGCTGTCGAACGCCTTCACCTTCTGCGTCGGACATTGGAAACACTCCTATGGCGCGAGCGACTTGAATCACGGGGATCGCCAGAAGAGTCAGCAGCGTCGGCATGAAGCCTTCCGCAGCCCCGACGGACGTTGTAAACTGCTGCGCCGCGATAAAAGTAACGGCCGATACTGAGCCGTAGTGGCCAGCAATGCCGGCTGAGACCGCGATAATGAATTTTCCAAGTCGTCGCAGCACAATGCAGGCAGGAACCGGCGTGCAACACCACAGAAGAATCGTGATGAATGCGGGACCTGAGATCGGTGCAAGTGAGCTGTGAGAAAGCTCAACCCCCACCTTCAGGTCAAGCGTTAAGAGAAGATAAATCGACAGAGACGTGTAGAGATCTCGCGGAAGAGCCGGTTCGTAGTGAACCAGCTTTGCGAAACCCCCCAGCCCGAAGGACAGTGTCAGTGGCGAACACAGATTGATCCTGAGAACATCCCGCATGCATGCCTCAAAAGTTGCAAAAAACACGCGATGAATAATATGCAAAACATATTTCGTGTATTGTGCATCGCTACTTTTCGTCAGACACAAGAGCAGCGGTCATGAAAAAACGAAGGAAAGCCGATTCCCGGAATCCGCTGCCGATTGCAGTCAAGGCAGAACTCCCGAAATCGGCGGGCTGGACGTTTCTGACGAACCATACTCACGTTCTTCTATGTCTCTACCGCAACCCGGAGCTCACGCTGCGTGAAGTGGCCGTCCTGGTGGGGATCACAGAGCGAATGGTGCAGAAGATTGTGGCCGAACTGGTCGAAGCGGCCTTCCTGGAGGTTACTAAGGTCGGGCGTCGCAACACGTACCAGATCACGATCGACAAAAAGCTGCGGCATCCGCTGGAGTCGCATCGCAGCATAGGAGATATGCTCGAAAATCTCAGCAGTGACTAAACAGTACCGTTTGAGCCTGAGGCGCTAGCCGATTCGACAGCAAACATCGGCTAGCGCCTCAGGCTCAAATCAATTTGCTTCCGCCGTTCGTCTAACAACATCCCGGCCTTGTCAGGCTGAGGCTGAAAGATTCTCATTCAGCGGTTCTGGAGTTCTTCCCTGCCGAACTGATCGAACGACACCGATCAGCAGCGTGATGACCGTGAGAGGAACGACAATTCCAAGCATCACGAAAGCAAACGTACGCTGGAGATTTGGGAATGTCTCTGCGATCACAAACGACGCTGTGTAAGCGCAGTAATAGGCGAAGAACATGACGCCGTTCCAGCGAGAGACGATGTGTCCGACGAAGAAGACCGGAAGGCAGGCAACCGCGACGGCGATCATCACGGGAATGTCCATTTGGAAAGCCGCGTCGGAGACTCGCACGCCGTCGGCAGAGACAACGCTCGATACTCCCAGCACACCGAGAATGTTGAAGATATTGCTCCCTACAGCATTTCCGACGGCGATGTCGCGTTCTCCGCGAATGGCCGCCATGATCGACGTCGCCAGCTCCGGCATTGATGTTCCCGCAGCGACGATCGTCAATCCAATGACCAGCTCTGAAACACCCAGTTGTCTGGCGATCGCGATGGCAGAATCCACAAACCATTGAGATCCCAGGACGAGCAGTCCGAGCCCTGCCGCAACCAGTAGCAGATTCACAACCGTTTGTCCTCGGCTTTGAACCTGCTTTCCAATTCCAAACTCCGCTTCGTACTCGGCCTGAATCCCCGCTTGCTCCCTGCGGCTCGTCACGATCGCCAGCACGGAGTATGAAACCATCCCACCGACCAACAACAGTCCGTCCAATCGTCCGATTGATCCATCAAGGGCAAGCACGGCGACGAGAAACGAAAGGCCCACCATCAAAGGGACGTCAAAGCGGATTAGTTGCTGAGAGACACGCAGTGGAACGATCATGGCCGAGAGGCCAAGAACGAACAGCACATTGAAAATGTTACTGCCCAGCACATTGCCGATCGCTACGTCGGGCTGACCGATGAGAGACGATTGGACGCTCACGACCAGTTCGGGTGCACTCGTGCCGTACGCAACGACAGTCAGGCCAACAACCAACGGTGAGATACCCATCGCCATGGCAAGCCGAGACGAACCGCGGACCAGCAATTCAGCACCGGCCGTCAGAACAACAAGCCCGAGGACCAACATCAGAATGACCATTGAAAATTCCTTTTAAGGAAGTCCATCATTGCTTGGTTCGTTCAAAAAGAGTCGCGAGGGTCGAGGGCGGTACGTCGTCTGGTTCTTCCCGGTCGAGTGGACTTATCGCATCTGGCGTGACCGTGTTTGCCGCACGGACCATTGTGGAAGGATGGCTTTGGCTGGTCGGTTCTCGATCACGCATGGCTTCTTCCGTCGCCAATC
>Ga0105046_10016174_pt1 | contig 11461 bp, 8 predicted proteins | sample MAT03_FD_78385 | JGI IMG/M metagenome (GOLD analysis project Ga0105046, IMG submission 78385) | Freshwater microbial communities from Lake Fryxell liftoff mats and glacier meltwater in Antarctica - MAT-03 (megahit assembly) | ecosystem: Environmental > Aquatic > Freshwater > Ice > Liftoff...
ACCAGCCGCAAACAGCTTTCCTTTGCCCCGATCACCTGCGCCGATCACCTTCCTAGTCTACCCTAGCCGTCGCCAATCGCCAAAAAAATCCGGCGAAATCTTGTGTTGCATCAGATTGGACAGGTGCCTAACTCTTTTATATGATGCATGACAAGCAATAGTTCTGCTTCTATTCATCGCCAGATAGCCTATGGTAATATAGGATATACTAGAAAATTGCACTAGGAGAACGTATGAATGTAGATGCTGTGTTCCGCTCGCGACGGAGTAACGTAATGGCTACTCGCGGTATGGTGGCCACTAGCCAACCGCTGGCAGCCCAGGCTGGATTGGATATCTTGAAAGCAGGCGGCAACGCCGCGGATGCAGCCATTGCAACGGCGGCTATGTTAAATGTAGTCGAGCCTGTCTCGACGGGGATTGGCGGTGATTGTTTTGCGCTCTATTGGGACGCCAAGACCAAAGTTGTCACGGCGTTGAATGGTTCGGGGCGGGCGGCGGCTGCCGCGTCGATTGCGGAACTGCGTCAGGCTGGCTATACGGATATGCCCACCTATACCGGCCACGCGGTGAGCATTCCCGGTACAGTTGCTGGGTGGAGCGATCTGTTGGAACGCCATGGTCGTATGACCTTAAACGACGTTTTGCAACCAGCAATTTGGACTGCAGAACATGGGTATCCCGTCACCGAGATTATTGCCAATAGTTGGGCGTCTGGCGTAAAGAAATTGCGCCGCGATGCCGATTGGCAAAGTGGCGATTTGGATAATGGGCCGGCACAACCTAGCGGCTATGAACTTTTGCTCGACGGCCGCGCACCACAGGCCGGTGAGTTGATGCGCATTCCGACATTGGGCCAGACCATGCGTGGGATTGCCGAAGAAGGCAAAGCGTACATCTATCAAGGGGAGTTTGCCCAGAAACTCAGCGCCCATGTCCAGCGCTATGGTGGCTGGATCACACCCGTAGATATGGCGAACCATATTAGCACGTGGGATGAGCCGATTCATGCCAATTATCGCGATGTGACGCTCTACGAATGTCCGCCGAATGGGCAGGGGCTGGCCGCGATTATTGCTGTCAATTTGGCGAATGGCTTTGATCTGGCCAATCTTAGTGCGGTCGAACGGCTGCATATTATGATTGAATGTATGCGCTTGGGCTTTGCGGATGCGCAGCAGTGGGTTTGTGACCCGCGCGTGACCCAAATTCCGCTGGATCAGCTGGTGAGCCCAGCTTATGCCGACCGACGGCGGCAACGTATTGATCCGAAGCGCGCTGCAACCAAGGTGCCCTATGGCGATCCGCTGGCCGGGCCAGATACGGTCTATCTCAGCGCGGTTGATGGCGAGGGCAACGGTTGTAGCTTTATTAACAGTCTCTATATGGGCACAGGCAGCGGCTTGGTTGTCCCAGGCACCGGTGTCAGTTTACAAAATCGTGCGGCGACGTTTCGCTTAGATCCAGAGCACCCCAATGCGTTGGCCCCCAATAAGCGCCCCTACCAGACCATTATCCCGGCGATGACCGTGCGCCATGGCGAACTACATGCGGCCTATGGGGTGATGGGTGGCTATATGCAGCCGCAAGGTCATTTCCAAGTATTGAGCAATTTGGTCGATTTGGGCATGGCACCCCAGCAAGCACTGGATATGCCGCGCTGGCAGTTGGTGGCCGACAGTCCCGGCATGGGCGCGCAGGAGCCAGGTGGTCTTGTCTTGATCGAAGAAGGCTGGGATTATGCGATCCTGGCCGAATTGGCGCGGCGTGGCCATCAGTTGACCCCGGTTGATGGCTTTGGCCGGGTGAGTTTTGGCGGTGGTCAGTTGATTATGCGCAACCCAGAAACGGGTGTGATTACAGGCGGCAGTGAACCGCGCAAGGATGGCGCAGCCGTGGGCTGGTAGCAGAGGATTGCAAAATTTTATTTGTATAACTTACAACTTGTATAGCCAAAGTGTAATATGATTGTAAGTCTCTAATCGCCAATTCTGGTATAAACTTATGGGTGATAGCTACCTGTAAAGGCGTTGCCACAAGGCTATGCTGGCAGAAAAATGAATCTGTGTGGCCGATCAGCCAGCAAGGCTGGGATGCACATTGGCGTGCTTCCCAGTGTGCAACGCTGATCGGCCATATTTTGGTATATAGAGGCAAAGGAGCTAGATGCAATGTTGCAAATGCTAGACTCGCTACAAATGCAGAACGGTCATTCCGAACCATCAACGGGCAGTGATGAGCTGAGCAAGCGGCTGGAACAATTTGTGATCAAAATGCGCCAGGCCGAGCTGCCTGAGCTGATGATTCAAGTGTTCAGTCACTACTACGAACAGTTGGTACAGGGCGAAACCGGCTTTATTGCTGGATCCGAGGCGCGCCCTGTGCAAGATCTGCCCCACTTTGCTGGACTGACCCAGGCGCATACTGCGGCTGGACAAGCTGCCCTGGACAAAACGGTTGTGCTCAAGCTGAATGGCGGATTGGGCACCGGTATGGGCATCCAGGGTGCCAAGTCACTGCTGCCAGCCAAGGCGCAGTGGAGTTTCCTCGATATGATTGTGCAACAGACCAGGCATTTGCGTGAAACCTATTGCGCACGCCTGCCTTTGGTCTTGATGAATAGCTTTAGCACCGATCAAGAATCATTGGCGGCGCTGGCTGCGCATCCTACCTTTACGCAGGATCTGCCGCTTAGTTTTCTCCAACACAAAGAACCCAAAGTGCTGAAAGCAAGCTTGTTACCGGCCACATGGCCGGCGGATCCGACCAAGGAATGGTGCCCACCAGGGCACGGCGATATTTATGCCGCGTTACTGACCAGCGGTATGTTACCCCAAATGATTGAGGCGGGTTTTGAATATGCCTTTGTCAGCAATTCGGATAATTTGGGGGCGATGCTGGATCTACAGATTTTAGGCTATATGGTGGAAGCGCAGTTGCCATTTCTCATGGAAGTTGCCGACCGCACTCCTGCGGATCGCAAAGGTGGGCATTTGGCAGCACGAGCCAATGGCCAGCTAGTGCTGCGGGAACTGGCGCAATGTCCGCCGGATGAGATGGATTCATTTCAGGATATTGATCGCTATCGCTACTTTAATACCAACAATTTATGGGTACATTTGCCCACGCTCTACGCTGTGCTCACCGCGCGCGCCGGTGTTTTGGGCTTGCCACTGATTCGCAATGAAAAGCCGGTGGAGCCAACCGACCCAACCTCGCCGCGCGTCTATCAGTTGGAAACAGCCATGGGCTCGGCGATTGCTTGCTTTGCCGGCGCTCAAGCGCTTGCTGTGCCGCGCAGCCGCTTTATTCCGGTCAAGAAAAATAACGATCTGCTGCTATTGTGGTCTGATGTATACGAGGTAAACGAGGCGTTTCATCTGACCATGCATCCGGTGCGCGCAACGCCAGAATTTGGGGGCGCACCGCTGATCTTTCTGGACGAACGTTATTATCAACTAATTGATGATATGCGGTCACGCTTTCCGCATGGCGCGCCGTCGTTGGTGGGGTGTACTGAATTGCGCGTAGAGGGCAATGTCTACTTTGGCCGCAATGTGACGGTAAAAGGCAAAGTGCACATTGTCAACGATAGCCATGCACCCTTGTGGATTGAAGATGGTACCTGCTTGACTGACCAAGTGATGCAAAGCGAGTAACGGTCTAGAGCGCTTCTGCTGGGAAAAAACCACCAGGGCTTGATGCGTTGCGCGCCTTTTCCCAGCAGAAATTATCGGACAACTAACGGTAAATAGAACCGACTTACAACGACAAAGGGGTTGGTCGGTTCGCCTTTGGGTGAAAGTGATGTAGGCGAGATTTCGACAAAAAAGCCTGTCGGCGCACCCCAATTGCCCGCGGCATCTTGCCCCTCCACAAAGACAAGATGCTTGTCTGCTCCCCAACCGCTCACATCGATCAACCCTGTAATGCTTTCAACTGATGTATCAAAGATGCCGTCTGTTGCGGTCGTAGTATAGAACTGGGTCGTGGTGATCCAGGAGGGCGTATCAATGCTCAGACGCGCCGCCGAGATCACCTGGCTCGACTCGAGGCCCCAGCCGTTGCTATCATAGCGCGTATCATTGACTGTTGCTTGGATGGCCAGGGCTAGGCCGGTTGGCGTTGCTGTGATGGTGGCGCTAACCTGAAGTGTTTCCGGGCCGGCTGGTGTTTGATAGGGGCGGCGGGCGGCTTTGGCGGCATAGAGCAAGGCGGCGAGATTTTGATCGACAAGGTTTTGCTCAAAGTAGGTGCATTGTTCAAAGAAATTCGTGCCCAATTCAAAGGTGTAGGCGGCGACGCCTAAGCTGCCGTATGCCCAATCATCGGTGCTACCGTCAGTCTGGTAGATGCAGCCAGGCTCGCCTGCCTGACAAACTTCTGCGCCATTAAAGTAACCAAATTTGCGGCCCAATGTCTCTAGCGCCGTATGATTGGGGCTAGGTGTCGCGCGCCAGCCCCAGGGGAACAGCACCAGTTGCCCATAGCTGTGCAACGAAATCATCAGCCCCGTTGCGTCGGCGGCCACAAGCGCAGTATCTTCCGGTGCCCGTTGGTCGGGAAAGAGCGCCGTCATATACGTTTCCAACGCCTGCGTTTCTGGTTCCGATGCTGGTGTCGGGCCGCGATAGGTATCAAAACAACCTTGATTGGTGGAACAGCCCGAGCCTTCACACCCGTTCCATTTGAAAGTGCTATTGCGATTCAGATCCACCCCGTAGTAGGAGAAAAAAGGATTCTCATTCGGGCAGCTGTCGCGATTGGTGTTTTTTCGCCAAAGCACATTGCCTTCGGCGCGCACGCGGCCATCGGGATTGCTTTGCGCCACAATATGAATTTCGGTGTAATCCAACAGCCAAGTTACATCGGCGTCTGTGCCATAATTGTTGATCAAATAGTCGGCAAAGCGTGTCGCCAACTCGGCGGTCGCATATTCGCGCGCATGGATCGCCGCCATCAAGAAAAAGACTGGCTTTTCAACCTGGATCGCTTGATTGGTGAGCACCAAAGCGTGTAGGTCAAACCCGGCATCGCCGCCTGGGGTGGCTTTATCCCAACTGTCACCAATATCTACCCAACTGGCCAAGGTGGGGTAGGTCGTCGCTAGGGTTTCGAGATCTGTATATGTTTCATCCAGTGTGCGATAACATGGGAACCCCGGAATGCCGGCCTGTGGCGTGCTGGCGAGTACAGGGTACAAATACAACTGTGCCGTTCTCTGCTCATCGATCTCGACGCGATAGCCTGCTGTCTGCAAGTCTGCCATCTCGGTGGTAGATAGCAGGGCAACAAAGTAACGGCTTTGCCGTTCGCTGCTGTGGTGCACATGCCACACATCATAAGTGGCGGCCATTCGATTGAGCTCCGCTTGATCGGCAAAATAGACACGTGCGACTACCGCTTCTTCTGCCGCAGGCGTTGGTGGATGGGTTTGGGATGCAAAGGGCAGAAAAGGTGTCGTTGCTTGCGCCAAGACTTGGTCTGGAGTGCCGAGCGTTGTTGCAAGGATAAAGAGCAGACAGTACACAGCCTGCGCACGGCGGCGCGCTAAAAATAAAGACAGTTTTGTCATGGGCAGAGCTATACCTACCTACGCTAGGTCATTGCGAATGACCAGGATTTGTGAGATGTGCTTGCTACAAAATCAGCGGGCCCGTCGTCGAAAAGCAGCCATCTCGCCTGGTGGATGGCTGTGATTACGAGGGTCGTATCTTTCAAAGTTCAGCCAGATCTTCGGGCGTGATAATCTGCAAATCTTGGACAAAGCGAAAGCTACGCACCTTGCGCGTCAACAATGGCACTTGACTGGCAATGCAGATTCCCGCGACAAAAGCATCATTCAGCCCGATCTGTGTCTCTTGCTCGCGATGCTCTTTGATAATGCGTGCGCTGTGGCGTGCGGCATCGTCGTCAAACGCCAAGGTATTGACTGCGAGATAAACTTGATAGAGTAGTTGTGTCTGGCGCGTGGTGAGCGTGCTGACCGATTCTAGCTCGAAGAGGGTGACTGCGGTAATGTAGGCATCAAAACGTAACACAGCATTGATGAATGCTGTGGGACGCCCCTGTAAATATTCGATGACGATATCCGTATCTATACAGATTCTGGAATCTGCCATGCACTCCATAGCTCCTGGCGCAGTTTTTGGAACGCTTCTACATCTTGTGTAGACCAACTACCAGCCATCGCTTCCAGCCCTAGGCGCATACGCTCGATCTCTTCGGGCAGGCGTACCACCGGGGCAAGCTTGATCTTGCTGCGAATTAAGACATGCAGCGTATCGCCTGGCCGAAATCCCAACTGTTGCTCAAGCGTATCCTTCGAAATCACTAGATCGTTGCCGTTATACTTTATTTCAAACACGGACTTCTTCTCCTCGCCTTGCTTACACTGGTAGGACTAGGAAAACAGGCTTGCTCAGGCAGGCAATAGATATGTACAATTTTACTGGAAATTGACCTTGCCCCACACTTGCCCCACATTTGCCTGGTGAGCACAACGGTGTACGTTGAGTGCTGGATGGTTTACGTGCTACAGGCTCAACTATACTGCTTTGCACGCTCCCCGTCAAGTATGAAAAAACGTATATTTTTAAGATTTCTACTATAGCGCGCTCTATAATTATAGACTAACGTGCTTTCTGATCGCTGTCAAGCTGCATACGTTTTCTCCCAATCTTTTGTTCCTGCTTTTTTCTGCGCTTAGAATTTTATCGAATTGCGCAAAGTCTGTTAGATAATAGTGCATGAGCAATGTTCAACCCTATAAGCGCAACCCATCAACTGGGCTGTACTCTTTTCTCTGATCCTAATCAACGTGCCATCAGGAGTTTTTCATGCGTATTCAGCAATCAATTTGTTATCCCCTCTTTATGCCCAAAGAAATGCAACTGGAAGAGTTAGTCAAAACTGCCGCCGATATTGGCTATGCCGCCATCGAACTTTGGTCGCGCCCCGATAACTTTGAGGAGATCATGGCCTTGGCCAAGCGTTACGGATTGGCGGTCGCCAGCATGTCCGGCCATATGTCACTGCCCGATGGCTTGAATAAGCGCAGCAATCATGAACGTATCGAAGCCGAACTGAAAACATCGATCGACATTGCAGCGCGTCACGGCATCCCGGGGGTCATTTGTTTTAGCGGCAATCGTCAGCCGCACATGAGCGAAATCGAGGCAATCGAAGCGGTGGCCGATGGCTTTCGCCGCATTGCGCCCTACGCTGAAAAAATGGGGGTCAACCTGAATCTCGAATTACTCAATTCCAAGGTTGATCATCCTGGCTATCAGTGCGATCATACGGCATGGGGTGTGGCTGTGTGTGAACGGGTCAATAGTCCCCGCGTCAAATTGCTCTATGATATATATCACATGGCAATTATGGAAGGCGACATCATTCGCAATTTGCGCGAGAATATCAAATGGATCGGTCATTTTCACACGGCTGGCAATCCAGGGCGCAATGATCTGGATGATACGCAGGAACTGAATTACGCGGGCATCTGCCGTGCAATTGCCGCCACGGGATACGACCTCTATGTCGGTCACGAATTTCGTCCCAAGGGCGATCCAATTGCGTCGCTACAGCAAACCTTTGTGATCTGTAACCAAGGCTGAAGTCGACAAACGAATCATCTGCTACGCATCACTTGCTGCCGAGCGCTTACCCGTCTAGACGGGTAAGCGCTCTTTGTTTGCTGGATTATGCTATTCGGAGTAGAAAAGGAAAAACATTTACTAGACGATAAACTTACGAAAGGTGAGTTTATTTAGTCATTCGTTGTACAACAGCTACTTCTAAAGCACTATTGCAATTAAATGGGATTATGGTAACTTATTATAGACGTAAGGTATTCTTTGGGAAATAGTTATATGCATCTATCACCTATCTACAGAAAGAGTTGCCACATGCAAAAAAATCATTCCGCATTCAGCAAAAATTCCAGATGGAGGCGGCTATGGCAGCAGCCTACTATAAAACAGTTCTTCCTTGCACCGGCAGCAATCATCATACTCTTCTATAGCCTAAGTTTATTCGGGGCAGGCATCGGGGTGCAGCCTGACCGCCTTATGGCTGCCGACAGTGCCAAGGTCGTCAGTGCGCCAACCGTACCAACTGTGCCAACCGTGCCGACTGTGCCAACGGAAACACCAACGGCCACCGAAACTTCTGTTGATACACCAACGGCGACGGCCACTGAAACTTCTGTTGATACACCGACGTCCACGGCTACTGTTACTCCTACGCCAACTAACACGTCAACAACACCAACTGCTACGGCCACACCAACTGCTACGGCTACACCAACTGCTACGGCCACACCAACTGCTACGGCTACACCAACTACTACGCCAATCGTTGCTATCAAGCAATACTATATTAGCAGTGTCAGCAACGGCAAGGTCGATAGTCTGCGCTATAGTGATGAGGATATTCTGCTCTACGATGTTGCGACTGATACCTGGTCCATGTTCTTCGATGGCTCGGATGTGAAAGTGGGCCGAACAGACTTGGACGCTTTCTTCATCAATGATGATGGAAGCATCCTTATGAGTTTTGTGCATCCTATCAATTTCCCTGCACCACTGGGCAAGGTGGACGATTCCGACATTGTTAAGTTTATTCCTACCCAAACGGGAGAGACGACAGCCGGTACTTTCGAGCTCTACTTTGACGCATCGGATGTGGGCTTGACGACGGGCAATGAAGATATTGATGCCTTTGGTTTTACGCCGGATGGGCGCCTGCTCATTAGTACCTATGGTAGAGTAGAAGTGCCGGGTGTTAGTGGGCGCGATGAAGATTTGTTAGTCTTTGCCGCGACAAGCTTGGGCGATAATACTCAGGGCACATGGGCACTCTATTTTGATGGTTCCGATGTTGACTTGACTCAAGGCAGCGAAGATGTCAATGCGCTCTTTGTCGATGTACCTACGGGCAACTTGTATATGACGGTCCGCGGTAACTACACGGCGGTAGGCAATAACACAGTCAGCGGTGATTACAACGATATCTTCCGTTGTTCCCCGCAATCGTTGGGCAATACGACAAACTGCAACTTTGCGAATGTATTTAATGGAGATGCGGCGCGCTTCTTTACACGCATTGATGCGATCGCAGTGAAATTTGGCCCAGTGACAGCCAACATGGCAACTACGGTACAAAGTGCCGATCTGTTCAACGACGATCTGCCCCAGTATGACGTAGATGCCGATGACCTCGACTTTTCCGATGATGATGTGGATGAATTTGATGATGCGCAGGAAGCTTTGAATACACAACTCTGGCTGCCCATCATTGACAATGCCGTCATCAATCAGGGCGGGCCTTTGCCACTCCCATAAGCATGCGATAAGTCAGTTGTTAGTCTAGCACCATCACATACCCCTCGGGTTTTCCCGAGGGGTATTTTTATTGGTATGCAAAGCGTACAACATTCTCTGGCTAAACATTGCATTACTCTCGATTGTAAAGCGATATCAGTTGCACTATAATGAGCTAAACTTGCTTGTCGTGAGAGTTGCCTATTGTACAGGCGAGGCAGGTCGGCTTTTTCCGATATGTTTGAGGCCCATGGGCAAATTTAATTTCAGAAGTGTAGAAGGAGACATGTTGATGTCATCGGTTGACTTAGCAATCAATGGTGGTATACCTGCAAAACAGCAGCCAGATCCCCCCATGTATCCCGGCGGCATGCTGGTCGGTGCCGAAGAAGAAGCCGCTGTGCTCGAAGTGCTGCGCAGCAAACGCCTGTTTCGCTATCACGGCGCAACCCCTGGCCCGTCCAAAGTTCAGGCATTGGAAGATGCCTTTGCCGCTAATAAAGGCGTCAACTATGCTGTTGCCGTGACCTCGGGCACCGCTGCGCTTATCACCGGACTACAGAGCTTGGGGGTGGGCCCTGGCGACGAAGTGATCGTCCCTGCCTATACATGGATCGCTTCGGCGGCGGCGGTGCTTGCTGTGGGTGCTGTGCCCATTGTCTGCGAGGTGGATGAAACATTATTGATGGATCCCGCCGACGTGCGCGCAAAAATCACCCCTTATACCAAGGCCCTGATGCCGGTACACATGCGCGGCGCACCAGTGCGCATGGATCAAATCATGGCGATTGCCCAGGAGCATGGCCTGAAGGTGATTGAAGATTGCGCCCAGGCCAATGGCGCAAGCTATCAAGGCCGCCTGTGTGGCACCTGGGGTGATGTTGGCTGTTTTAGCCTCCAATTTAATAAGATCATCACTTCGGGCGAGGGTGGCATGGTTGTCACCAATGATGAGACGCTTTGGAAGCGCGCTGTTATGGCCCATGATGTGATCGGCGCGCTCCAGCGCGGCTTTGCGGTGGATGAACTGCTGTGTGGTGTCAACTATCGGATGCCCGAAATGTTGGCAGCGGTCTCCCTGGTACAATTGCAACGGCTACCCAAGTTGCTAGACGATATGCGGGCGCGCCAACAGATGATTCAGCGCGGCATGGCCGAGATTGCCCAACGCAAGGGCATCACTTTTCGCGCCAGCGCCGATCCGGAGGGCGATGCTGGCATCTGCTCGATCTTTTTTATGCAGAGTCCCGCCAAGGCCAAGGAAACGGTAAAGGCTCTGCGCGCCGAGAATATTGGCGCTAGTTTGCTCTATGAACGGGACAAAATCGACTATCACGTCTACGCCCATTGGGTGCCCATTATAGAACAGCGCGCCTGGGCGACCGGTGGCAGTCCTTGGCAGTGGGCCAAGCGCACAATCAGCTATGATCATGATATGTGTCCGCAGAGCCTGGATCTGCTTGGCCGTGCTGTGCATCTGGATTGTAGCCCGCTGTTGACGAATGAAGATGTGGAAGAGACGATTGAAGGCTTAAACAAAGTATTAGACGCGCTTGCCTAACAGGCGTTTTGGCTGAGTCATCAGTCTGATAAAATAAGAGAAGCCGCTTCTTTTTATACAGAAGCGGCTTCTCTTATTTTATTTATTTGTTTTAGGCGTTACACAGTTGGCAGCGTTGCCATCTCTGGTGGCAGGCCGGCAGGATGCTGGCGTTCCCAGGCAACTGCGTAACGCCTATGTTTTATAGATTTGGGATTAGCGGACAATCACAGGCAAGAAGACCATGCGATTGGGCGTGCCCAAGATATAGTCACCGGTCTGGTCAATCACCACGACAAACCGATTTTCTGCCGGCACATGTTCGAGCAGGGTAATGCCTTGTGCCGACCATTGGCCGTCTGTGGCGTGGAACGTGAAAAGTGCTAACGCTGTATCATCGATGGCATTCAGATCTGCATCTGTATAGGCAATGGTCAGTGTCATGGGTTGGTTGAATGTCAACTGTTCCAGGGGTAGTCCATTGCGGCTGGCCATGATCGCAAAGGCTAGGCCACCCATGCGGATGGTGTTTGCTTGGATGGCTGTTGCGTCCAACAGGCGGTAGTGGAGCACCGTCTCGCTGTCAACTGTTCCG
>Ga0105046_10016175_pt1 | contig 11461 bp, 10 predicted proteins | sample MAT03_FD_78385 | JGI IMG/M metagenome (GOLD analysis project Ga0105046, IMG submission 78385) | Freshwater microbial communities from Lake Fryxell liftoff mats and glacier meltwater in Antarctica - MAT-03 (megahit assembly) | ecosystem: Environmental > Aquatic > Freshwater > Ice > Liftoff...
GAATTGCCTTTGCAACTGGTTGATGTTCAGGTCGAGGATTGGCTACGTTGGCGACAGACCAAAGTTGTGACGCAGTGGCTTGTTGGCCCATCCTTCGATCCCGCGCCGGGCGCGCCTCGCCTAGAAATTGTAACCCCAGATGGCCGGTTACTTGATTCGTATAGCCAAACGACGCCGCCAGCGCTGGTCTGGTATCCGCCCGCGCATTGGCAGGTTGGGGAGGTTGTGCGGATCACCACCGCACCATTGGCATTGCCTGCGACATGGGGTGTCATTATCGATAGTAGTAATGCCGACGCAATTGAGAAAACGGCAATCGTCAGTGACGACGGTCGTGATTGGTTGGCTGCGGCCTATCAACGTGACCATCAGGGGCAGTTGCAATCCTTGCTAACCGATGATCCTGTCGCGTTGCAAGTCGCTAATCTGTCCGCAAGCACGGTGGGGCGGCTCCGGGTAGCTGGTCAAGACAACTCGACAACGCTCCGCTTGCGCGCCTGGCTGAGTCCGGCTACGGCATGGCCTGGTGGTTGGGTGCAGGTGTGGCTACAATGGAGCGAAGCAAGTGCGTGGCCAGAAGGATATCGCGTTTTTGTTCACGCGCGTCAGCAGGATAAAAATCTTGTCCAAAGTGATGGCCCGCCACGCTTCTTTATCCCGTATCGTGCTACCGTTGCGCTGGCTGGGCGTGGCCTCATCCATGATTTACGTCCATTACAATTACCCCTTGACTTGGAGCCTGGTCAAACAATGACCATCGTGATTGGCCTTTACGATCCCGTAACCGGCCAGCGCGCCGATGTGATCGACGCTAGTGGCAACGTGATTGGCAATGAACTGGTCGTCGGCCAGGTACAAATCGGGCCACCACCGGCGCCTGATCAGACGTGTGCCTTGATTGCAGAAACATGCGCTGCGCAATAAAAAAGGCAATCGGCCTTAAAGCCTGATTGCCTTTTTATAAATTCTTCAACGCAAATGCATAATTGTTAAATCGGGCGCAAGCCTAAATAAACCTGGCCGCTGCTCAAGGTACGCAGAACAGTTTCTGACGAAGCCCAGGGCAGCAACTGGTGGAGTTCATTGGGAGAGAGCGGCTGATTATTATTCGCCAAAAAGACACGAAAACAAGCCGAGACCAGCGACAGCCGTTCATTAATATAATCTGGATCGTTGGCACAACGCGTGCGTAGACATTCACGCAACGCATCGGTGCGATGCACTTCACCCGTGTCTGGGTCTACCCAGTCCACATTTTCGGTATTCTGATGGTTGCTAAAGCGTTCTCGACATTCATCACACAATTGATCGCGCAGATAAAGTCGGAAATTCTTGCCGCTTTTTTCCCACCAATCGTAATCAATGTGAAACTTGGTATCGGTGGTTGGCCGGAAGCGGGCCAGTTTATGCCGTAAAAGTGTTTGGCTCATAATCAATCAGTCTCCATCAATTTGTACCCGAATGTGGGCGTAACAGCAGTAAGCAGTGATAAATAGTCCATTTGGGCGTAAAGCTAGACAGTAGGACAGTGAGTCAGTGGATACTGTTTTACTGTCCTACTGTCCTACTGTCCTACTGACTTCTGCGACACTGTCTTATTCACTGATGACTGCTCACCGCTGTTACGCCAGGGCGAAGAAGCCGCCTCCGACATCACGAAATTTCCGATTGGTGAGCAGAGCATAGAAAATAGGACCAGGCGGGCAACGGCGCAACATATTGACTGCGCTGTAGACGCTTTTGGCATGTACGGTGCCATTCGGGTTGAGCTTGGTCAGCTCCGGCACGACCTGTTCGACAATCTGGAAGATAGTCACGCCGTCGCGGGCTAGCTGATCGCGCAGCTCATCGATCGCGCTCGTCTCATTCTCGGCTACAATCAGATACTCGTCATACTCGCATGCGATCTGAACCTTGTTCATCTCGAAACGCAATTGTTTGGCCGCCAAATCGGCCGTGCCAATGCGTGACCATTCGCGTTTGGGCCGGCGCGTGCGATAGTCCATAATCACTTCGTTGGCTTTGGGCGTACGCTCCAGCGTAATCTGCGCGCCAACGGGCAGCGCATGATCTTCCATCCATTTGGCTAAGCCGGAGACATAACGCCCTTCGTGGGCGACCCAGCCCGTACAGCGTGTACCCCAACGGCCATCGACTAGCGTAACTGTCGACTTGCCCTTCTGACCGGTCGGAAAGAAGTTGACCGTGCGCCCATTAATGGGGATAGTGCCATAGCGCCGGTGCGGGTAGGTGAGCGTGATTGATGTCGTTGGCACAATGCGGGGAATCTCGGTGCTTAAGCCGCTTTCGCCCCATTCATCATCCAATTCCCATTCGATCTGCAGCAATTCGACGCTGAGCAACGAGCGGTTATAAGGAATCGATGTATACTTCAAGAGCGCTGGCGTGTTAATCATCTCAGCCGGTTCCAATCGTTTGAGGAACCAGAGATTTTCACCACTGCCGCCAACGCGGTCAAAGCGTGGATCGCTGCCCATGGCATGGTTGAGGCTGATCACCCGCATGGCCAGGCTAATATGCTCATCCAAATCCATTTCGGCCAGCAACTGTTCGGTTTTTATGGGCTTGGCATGCATTTCAATCATCGCTTCTGCGATGTTCAAATAGCCAACGTGAATTTCGGCCAGCATATCGGCCAAGAGCCAGTGAGCATCAACTTCGACAAAGGCTTTGCTGCGTTCGCCTTCTTCGAGCGCGTAAAGCAGACTTTCGTCAATTTCCGCCCGATAGAGTGAATAAATCTCAGTCGCCGATAAGAGGGTTTCGTCGTTGGCGCTGTAGTTGCCATTGCCCTGATTCAGACGGTGCGCTTGTTGCAAATTGGCGGCAAATTCGCGCTGCCGTTCGGGAAACTTTACTTGGATCACTTCAAACTGACCATATTCAGGGTTTTGACCATCGCGGACATTGACAACTTCACCGAGGGCAAAATCAAGAGCAGGAAAAACAACTTTTTGGCCAACCGTATATTGTTGTTTGGGCAGGTAGACGGCGCCTTTGGACAACTCACTGGCAATTTTTGTGTTTTCACTACGAATATATTCCTGGACCAGAGCCAGGGCAAGCTCCGACAGCTTTTTGGGGATTTGCGCGTCGAGCAATAGATTATAGAGGAATTCTAGATCATCACTAGTAATCTCAAACTGGTCTCGCCAGAAAGTTGCTGTTTGGGTTGGACGTTGCAGCACACTTTCCTCCTATGGGTTCATATACATAAAATTAAAAAAAGACAACATGCCTTGGAAATGCATCGTAGATAGCAAACGCTAATTATACCAATTTTAAGGTTAATTTCAAAAATTGTCTGTCTATGATAAACAAAAAGTCAATGGCTCAGTTGGGCAAAGTGGGCAAAGCGGTGTTTTTGCTTGTAAAACAATGTGTTTGCCCACTTTGTACAGATGAGTGAAAGTCAATTTGTACACGATTTGTAAAATCTCATGCGGACTGCTTGAAGATTTTGCGAATATGGATTACTATTAAGACCGGTATCGGTAGCACCCATCACCCACTACCCTGCCCATCAACTTCTCAGCGCTGTCCATCAACCATCCTTGTGAGAGCAGCCATGACTTCCAATAAAACTGTCGCTATGATCTTAGCGGGGGGCGCAGGCACCCGTCTCACCGTGCTATCTGAAGAACGTGCCAAACCAGCGGTCCCCTTTGCTGGCAAGTTTCGCATTATCGATTTTACGATTAGTAATTGTGTTAACAGCGGGATCTATACCGTTGGCGTGTTAACCCAATACCGTCCTCACAGCCTGAACGAACATATCGGCATCGGCAAGCCGTGGGATCTCGACCGCAGCCGCGGTGGGGTGCGCCTGCTTCACCCCTATACGGGGCGCACCGGACAACAATGGTATGCCGGCACGGCAGATGCCATCTATCAGAATATGAACTTCATCCAGGAAAATCGTGCCGACACGGTGGTGCTACTTTCTGGCGATCATATCTACAAGATGGATTACGGCCCCATGATCGACTACCATGTAGCCCAAGGTGCGGATCTAACCATCGGTGTGATGCCGGTGCCTTTGGAAGAGACGCATCGCTTTGGCATTATGCAGGTGGACAACGATCTGCGGATTGTCCAGTTTTACGAGAAACCCAAGGATCGTGACAAAGGTAACCTGGCCTCGATGGGCATTTACGTTTTTAGCGCCCATATGTTAGAGAAGCGGCTGAGTGACGGTGGACCCGATAACCCGCGCAGCGACTTTGGTAGCCATGTGATCCCGGCCATGATCAATGCCGGCGATCGCGTCTTCGCCTATAAATTTGAAGGTTACTGGGTGGATGTTGGCACGATCGATTCCTATTGGTCAACCAATCTGGCGCTGGTGCAGCCCAACCCGGCGCTTGACCTTTATACCGATAACTGGCCGGTTCACACCCGTTCGGAGGAACGACCGGCGGCCAAGCTCGGGCCACAGGCCAAAGTGAGCAATAGCTTGATCTCGAATGGCTGTGTTATCCGTGGCATCGTGACCAACAGTGTGCTAAGCCCGGGCGTCTATGTCAGCCCCGGCGCCATGGTCAAGGACAGCGTGATCATGAATGACACCTGGATCGGGCCGGGCGCACTGGTGGATAAAGTGATCATCGATAAGCAAGTGGTAATCGGCGCCGGCGCAATTGTGGGGGAAGGCGACGAAAAAATCGCCAACGAGCAGATGCCAGATAAGCTAACCCACGGCATCACTGTGATCGGTAAAAATGCGCGTGTGCCAGATGGCGCGCATATTGGTCGCAATGTGCTGATCAACAGTGGTTGCGATGAACCCGATTTCCCGGCCGACAAGATCGTGGCCGACGGTAAGACAGTTTGATTTACGATTTACGATTTTTGATTTACGAAGCTATATCGCCAACGTGATCGCTCGTAAATCAAAAATCGTAAATCGTAAATCCCAAATCGTAAATCATACATGAGGTATACCCATGACCCGTGCATTCGCCATGATTATGGCCGGTGGTTCCAGCGAGAGTTTAAGCATTTTGACCGAAACGCGCGCCGAGCCGGCGACACCCTTTGGCGGCAAATTCCGCCTGATCGATTTTCCCTTGAGCAATTGCGTCAACAGTGAAATTTACAATGTTGCCGTGCTCACCCAATACCGCCCGCGCAGCCTGAATGACCACATCGGCATCGGCAAACCGTGGGATCTGGATCGCGCCAGCGGTGGGGTGCGGCTGCTTCAGCCCTACCGGGGCGGGCCCTATGGTGATTGGCAATTGGGCACGGCGGATGCGGTGCGCCGTAATCTTGACTTTGTCCAACAGCAGAGTGAAGAACACGTGATCGTGCTGGCTGGTGATCATATTTATTTGATGGATTATCGGCCTATGTTGCGCCAGCACATCCAAAACAACGCCGATCTGACGGTCGCAGTGCGCCGCGTCAATTTGCACGACACCCACCGCTACGGCATCGTTTCCGTCGCCGCCGACGATCGTTTGGTCGATTTTCGCGAAAAGCCCCGCCGCACGCGTGAAACGTTGGCCTCGATGGGCATTTATATCTTCCGCAAAGATGTGCTGGTCGATGTGCTGATGAACAGTGACCATATTGATTTTGGCAAGCACGTTTTACCGGCAATGTTAGGCGGACAACATGCCGTCTATGCCTATACGTTTCCTGGCTATTGGGCGGATGTGGGCACCGTGCAAGCCTATTGGGAAGCGAATATGAGTTTACTCGCCGAAAATCCGGCCTTGGACTTGTACGACCCGGAATGGGTGGTGCATACGCGCAGTGAAGAGCGCGCACCCTGTAAAATTGGACCGAATGCACAGACCATTAGTACGCTGCTGTCGAATGGTTGCCGGGTGGAAGGCGTGGTCGAGCGCAGTGTGCTCTCGCCTGGTGTCTATGTGGCCGAAGGCGCAGTGGTGCGCGACAGCATCATCTTCAACGACGCCGTGATTGAGGCGGGCGCGGTCGTAGAACGTTGCATTATCGACAAGCGCGTGCGCGTCGAGAAAGGAGCCAAAGTGGGCCACGGCGATGACAACACGCCCAACAAAGCGATGCCGGAACAGATCAACACCGGGCTGACGATGGTGGGCAAAGGCAGCATCATCCCGGAAGATGTGGTGATCGGACGCAACGTTGTTGTTCACCCCTACAGCGAAGCCGCCGCCTTTGGCAAGCGCAAACGCGTGGCTAGCGGGGCAGATGTGGGCAAGAGTATGCGCTAAGGTATGAGCTATAGCGCTGTAAATATAGGTAATTTGTGATTTAATCAGGAGCGACAACTTTGCCAAATCAGCCTATGGCCGAGGTTTTTGGTTTCCGTATTAACGATCTGTCGAGTGAAGCAGAACGTTATCGACAGCATCAACTCTGTCCATTTAACAACAAAGTGCCATCTTGCACCAAGGATAAGGCCAATGATCCTTTGGGTGTGTGTAGCATTTATAATGGTGATAGTGTAGCCATAACTTGTCCGGTTCGTTTTCGCCAAGATTGGTTAATTGCTACCGATGCAGCCGCTTTCTTTTTTCCAAAAGGGACAAAATGGACGTCCCTCACAGAAGTTCGACTTAATGATCGGTATGGTAAATCAGCTGGCAATATTGACGTTGTTCTGGTCGCTTATGATGATGAAGGTCAAGTCTTAGATTTTGGCGCGCTAGAGGTACAGGCTGTCTACATCTCAGGTAACGTTCGCAAGCCATTTGCCTATTATATGCAAAACCCAGCAAGTCACACGACGATGGATTGGTCTGCTGCACGCGATTTCCCGCGTGCAGATTTTCTCTCTTCCTCACGCAAAAGACTAGCGCCCCAACTCATGTATAAGGGTGGTATTTTACATTCATGGAATAGAAAGATGGCTGTTGCAATGGACAGTGGCTTTTTTGCGGGACTGCCAACGCTCCCTCAGGTTTCAGCATCTCAAGCAGATGTTGCCTGGCTTATCTATGACCTCCAACTAAATGGGCAATCAAACCGCTATCAGTTAACCTGTACACAGACTATCTACACACAGTTCACGACTGCTCTTCAAAGGATAACGACTGCTGAATCAGGAGAAGAAACGGATTTTCTTCGTGTGTTGCAACGAAAACTAAACGAGAAGCAGGCTGGTGCTACCCTTGTTTCTGACACTACTTCATTGATTGATATCTTTGCTGAGGACGATACGAGTGCAGAGTAAACAACTGAAAGAGCAATTATCTTTCTGGGACGATCCACATCCCGGATATATTGTAAATGTGGCCGCAGTACCTCAGCGTAGCCCGTTTCGTTACCCTGGTGGCAAAACATGGTTGATTCCGCGTATACGAAAATGGTTAGCCATCTCTGCTAAACAGCCACATGAATTCATTGAGCCATTCGCTGGTGGAGGGATTGTTAGCTTGACCGTGGCCTTTGAGCGTCTAGCTGAGCATGTCACTATGGTAGAGCTTGATCCGCAAGTAGCGGCTGTATGGCATACATTAATTAATGGCGATGCCATGTGGCTAGCTGAGCGAATTGCTACGTTTGATCTCACCCTAGAGTCCGTTACTGCCGTACTTTCCGAATCTGCGCCTACAATACCCGAAGTAGCATTTCAAACAATTCTGAAGAACCGTGTTAATCGCGGTGGTATCCTTGCTCACGGAGCTGGAAAAGTCAAACAGGGTGAAGCTGGCAAGGGATTGAAGTCGCGGTGGTATCCTCAAACATTAAAGCAGAGGATAGAAGATATTATCCATTTTCGGGAGCAAATTCGTTTTCTTCAAGGCGACGGACTAGCTGTACTGCGTGAGAATGTACATCGTCAGGATGCTGTTTTTTTTATTGATCCACCTTATACCGCAGGTGGCAAACGTGCTGGCAGTCGCCTTTATACCCATTCGGAACTTGATCATGAAGATCTTTTTGCTATTGCTGGCAACTTGGCGGGTGATTTCCTGATGACCTACGATAATGCTGAAGAAATACGCAAACTTGCCGACAAGCATGGTTTTGATACATGCACTGTCGCTATGAAGAATACCCACCATGCTGAGATGACAGAACTCTTGATTGCACGAAATTTAGACTGGGCAAGGCGATATTAGTTAAAATATAGCTCTGTCGATCCTGTATGTTGTATAAGCTCAACCTGATCCCGATCAGCCTCAGCGGTCACCATTACAGTGAAGCCGCCGCCTTTGGCAAGAGTATGCGCTAAGAGTTTGACGTATGCACTATTTTAGTGTACACTGTTTTAGTATGAACAAAAATATTACGCTTTCTGCCGAGGAAGCTCTCATTCAGCAAGCGCGCCGACGCGCAACCGCAGAAAACACGACGCTCAATGATTTGTTTCGTGCATGGTTGGAGCACTATGTAGCCCAACCTGCCGCTGCAATTCAGTATGGTGAATTAATGCAGCGGTTTGAGCAGGTTGCAGCAGGGCAGCGCTTTAGCCGTGAGGAAATGAATGAGCACCGCTGATCGATCTGGTCTTTTCTTCCTCGACACTAACCTATTTGTTTACTCTTTCGATGCATCGGCCCCGGCCAAGCAGCAGATCGCCAGGCAGTGGATTGAGTTGGCTTTGCGTACGCAGCGCGGCGTTATCAGTACGCAGATTGTGCAAGAATTTCTAAACGTCGCCCTACGCAGGTTTGCACAGCCGATGACGACTGCACAAAGTCGAGAATACTTGAAAATCGTGTTGACGCCACTTTGTCAGCACTATCCCTCAACAGCCTTCTATGATCACGCCTTGTTAGTCCAGCAGCAGACAGGGTTTGCTTTCTATGATGCGTTAGTTGTGACAGCCGGACTAGAAACTCGCTGTCAGACACTGCTTAGTGAAGATATGCAGCATGGCCGAGTGATAGAAGGCATGATCATCCGTAACCCGTTTCTTGATCCATGATGCGAATTCTGCTTAATATTGTAAGTCGCAACACATAAGGAGCTTTATTTATGAGGATGCACAACCGCCTGGGCGGCCACACCAACAGCTACCACACCTATAGTTTGGAAGAAGCGCTCGAAGGCATTGCCGCGGCTGGTTTCCACTATGTGGAGCTTAGTGCCGTGCGCGGCTGGACCGAGCATGTGCCGCTAGCGGCCGACGAAAAAACGCTGGGCAATATCCATCGCATGTTACACAAACTCAATCTGATTCCGATCAGTCTGAGCGGTCATTCCGATCTGACGACGAAGCCGGGTTTGGAAGATGGCAAAAAGGCAATCGACTTATGTGAGCGGATGGGCATCGAAATCATGAATACGGCGATTGGTGGCCACTACAGCGAAGAGGAAGACGAAGCCGGTTTTATGGGCAATATCCATGAACTGGCCGATTATGCCGCCGTACGCGACGTTGCGATTGGGCTTGAAATTCATGGGATCATCACCGGCACGGGCCAACTGGCCGCGCCGGTGATTGAAAAGATTGACCGGCCCAACGTGCGCATTAATTATGATACGGCAAACTGTGAGTTTTGGGGTGGAGTAGAAGCCGAGGCGGATCTGCCTTATGCCTTGCCCTACCTTGTCCATTGTCATCTCAAAGATACGGTCGGCGGCTATCGGGTGTGGGATTTCCCGGCGATTGGCAAAGGCCAGGTTAACTTTAAGAAGTTGCTGAAAATCTTAAAAAAGGGCGATTACAAGGGTCCATTCACCGTTGAGATCGAATTTAAGGGCGAGCCGTGGCCGGAACTAAAAGCCGTCAACAAGGCCATGAAACAATCGCACAAAGCGCTGACAAAATTAGGCTTCGATGGGAAATATGCGGCACCGGCTGCGCTTAGCCTAGACTTGTCCGAACGTAGCGAGCTAGAAGAAGCACCTTCTGAGACAGATCCTTTATAAGAACCTACTTTTGTAAACACGGATTGTGAAAAACACGGATAGATTATTTCTCATCCGTGTTTTTCACAATCCGTGTTTACAACTGAATTAGCCTGTTATTTAACCATCTAACGGAGGAGTAAACCGTATGAATGTTGGCGTATTGGGCGCCGGTTTTATGGGTGGCACTCATGCGCGTGCCTATGCCAAATTGCCCGCTGTGCAGGTGGTTGCCGTTTCTTCGCGCTCACTGGAAAATGCGACAAAGCTGGCGGCCGAAGTTGGCGCTAATCCAGTCACCGATGAAATGGCGATTATCAATGACCCGACGATCGAGGCGATTAGCATTTGTCTGCCCACGCATCTGCACAAACCGTTTACGCTGGCGGCTTTGCAAGCGGGCAAACATGTCTTGCTCGAAAAACCATTTGCGCTCAACGTAGCCGATTGTGACGCCATGATTGCCGCCTATGAAAAAAGTGGCAAATTTTTGATGGTGGCCCATGTGCTGCGCTTTTGGCCCGAATATGTCGCCATCGCCGATTTTTTGCACAGTGGCGCGTTGGGCAAACCACTTTCTGCCGTTGCTTCGCGCTTGACCCAAGCGCCGGCCTGGTCCTCTTGGTTTACCGAGCCAACCCAGAGTGGCGGCGCAGTGCTCGATCTGATGATCCACGATCTGGATGTATTGAACTGGATGCTGGGCCAGCCGCAATCGGTCTACGCGCGTGGCCATCAAAGCAAGCCCGACATGTGGGACCATATGCTGACCACGGTTGATTACGGAACCACGCATGGTGTGATCGAAGCGTCTGCATTTCTGCCCCAGGATTATCCCTTTACGATGACACTCAAGCTTTACTGTCAGCGCGGTCTGATCGAGTTTGGCTTTAAGGCTGGCGGTGTGAGCGTGGAGATGGGCGGCGGCAGTTCGTTGCTGGTCTACGAGCAAGGCAAATCTTATCCACTCAAGGTTGCACTGGGCGATGCCTGGGAGGCACAAGTGGCCTACTTTGTCGATTGTGTGCGCACGAACCGTACCCCTGTTCATGGTACGCCCCAGCAAGCACGTCTAGGTGTACAAATGGCGAACGCGGCTCGCCAATCACTCGAAAGCGGGCAAGTCGTTGCCATTACCGGCGCGTAAACTTGACGAGAAATAGTAGAAGCAAGAAAATTGAACGCAGCGCAACCATTTGCGCTGCGTTCAATTTTCCAGTCAATTTTCTAGTGCACTCGCCATCACACTGAAGGATTCATTGTTCTATGAGTGACATTATAATAACGACCATTCGTCCCGAACATTTCGAAGCACTAGCCGCCTTGCAGCGCATCGCTTATCCTACCTTGGGCGCCCATGAATTAATGCAGGCCGAGCACTTCGCCAGCCAATACGCTATTTTTGCCGAAGGCCAGATCGTCGCCCTCGCCGGCGCCGAAGTAGTTGGCCAGGGCTCAGGATTTTTTATCGATTTTGACTTTGCGCATCCACAACATACCTTTAGCGAAATCTGCGCTGGTTTCTACTTCACCAATCATGACCCGGCGGGCGCTTACTATTACGGCGCCGATATGAGCGTCCACCCCAATTATCGACGGCGCGGCATCGGGCAAAAGATCTATGTGGCGCGCTTTGACTTGGTGC
>Ga0105046_10016177_pt1 | contig 11461 bp, 8 predicted proteins | sample MAT03_FD_78385 | JGI IMG/M metagenome (GOLD analysis project Ga0105046, IMG submission 78385) | Freshwater microbial communities from Lake Fryxell liftoff mats and glacier meltwater in Antarctica - MAT-03 (megahit assembly) | ecosystem: Environmental > Aquatic > Freshwater > Ice > Liftoff...
TGACGTTATTGGGCGAGATAAACCCGGCGATTAAATCAGTGGTTTTTAGAGAAAAACATCTCGGACCAGTTGGAGCAGCCCAAGCATGCGAGATTTCGTTTTTGGATATTGCAAGTGCTCAAACAGCAGACCTCCCTGATTTCTTGGGAGGATTCGTTGTTGTACGCAGGCCCTTAGATATTGAGCCGCTACCGACCAAAATAAAGACATTACTTGCTGCTGACACCCAGGATCAATCCATCGGTAGCCTTATTGATATGCTACAAAGCCTGCGTACCAAACTTTCTAATCACACTGAAAATACAGTCGGCGTAAGAATAATCCATAAAACGCCAGTCCCTATCCTCTTCTTTAAAACGATACAATCGTTTTTGAATCGAGGCGGATCGTTGCCGCTAGAATTAGACGGCAGGCCTATACTTAGTGATATTGAGCCCAGTCAGTTTAGTAACTCTTCACCATAAGTTCGAAATGCCCCTCAGGGGCAGGTTTGCGGCACTTTTCTAACGGTTGCTGCGCAGCAGAAACCTAGGAAAATCAATTAATCGCTGAGTGAAATCAGAGTATTGCAGTAGGCGTGGGCAGTTAAGCCAAACTGTGGTGCTAGTGGCCAAAAGTGCGACCATTGGCGCGGAAATTGAGGCAGCTGCCTAATTCTCTACTTCCTTTAAAGCCGCAAAAAAATCGTTGCGGCTAACTATGTAGCTGCGTTGTTTTTTTCCCAACACTGCTTCACGTTGGTAAGCGTTCATGCCGGCACGGTTACATAACTCACGAATATCAGCAGGGGAGACACCATCTAAGTGCTGCGCCAATGTTGGCAAATCTAAACCGGGCTCCAAGTTAAGTTTATCTGTATAAAGCCCCAATAGTGCTACTCGTGCATCAGCATCCGGTAGCGGAATTTCAATTGAGCGGCTCAGGCGTCCGGCACGTGTTAGCGCTTCATCTACTAATTCAGGCCTATTAGTAGCTGCTATCACGTAGACACCATCAATTTTTAAAACGCCGTCCATCAACTGTAATAGATGGTTTAAAACTCGGTCAGCCCATTGCTGCTGCCCCGAGTTGCGCTGTGATGCGATGCTGTCAACTTCATCGATAAAAACAACGGATGGGGCATGTTTTGCAGCGGCGGCGAAAAGCTTTGAAAGATTTTTTTCAGATTCGCCAACGAATTTAGAAATCACTTGGTCAGCGCGCAGCGCAAAAAACGATAAACCGGCCTGGTTAGCCATCACCTTGGCTATCGTAGTTTTGCCGGTTCCTGGCGGACCAAAAAGTAGAATGCCTTTAGGCGCATCTATCCCGTAGCGCGTGGCTGCATCCGGATTTTTTAAAAGCTCTACTACCGTTTCAAGCTCTTGCTGCACGGCGGCACCAACTATTAAATCATCCCAAGTAAGCGCTTCAACCGCCTCGTTTTGCGGCAAAGGAAGCTCATCCGAATCTGTTGAGCCTTCAACCAATTTGCCGTTCTTCGTATGCAAACCGCTAGATTTTGCTGATCTAACACCGCCCTGCCAAGTTGCCAGCGCTACAAATATCGCTAGCGGTAAATGGGTAAAAAGTGCGGTAGCTAAGCTTGCATCAAACGGCTTAGTCACTGCCACAAGCAATAACTCGTAAATCGCACGCGCCCCAATTACTAGGCTTAAAAAAAACAGATTGAAGCGGATAAAGCGCAATAATTTAGGCCTGGCCCAAAAAGCGCCGTCAAAATAAACAAGCAGTAGGGGAAGTGACGCTACAAGAGCGAGGGATATTTGGTGATATTCAGATAGCAGCACGCAGCACTATCTTCAAAGTTCCAGCGCAACAAGGCAACTAGCAATAATTAGCTGAAACTATTACTGATTTTGGACCACATCAAGCAATCGCGCGCGTATTTTGCGTGCATGTAACTCGCGCCTTACTGCAAGCTCTGCTTGGCGAATATCATCAAAGTCAGCGCTTGAGAGCTCGAGTTCGCGTGCCAACATTTGCCGTTGTTCAAAATTAAAATTCAGCTCGCGTGCTAACGCAAATACCAGCTGCTCAAACCATAACCGTTTTAAGCCGCGCCGCTGGCGAATTTTCATTAACTCAAAAACATCAACGCCTACCGACTCTGCCTGAAAACGTAGCCGGTTTAATGCACGCATCGCACTGCGTCTGCGGTTAGCACGCGAACGTTTAGCCAGCGATAATGCACTAGCAGAGGGGGCAGCCTCCTCAATATCATCGTTCTCTTGATCTAAATTTTCCCTGCCTAAAAGATTAAGTGAATCTGTATCTCGCGTGACATCTGCACCTTCTGCAGTATCGGCAGCAAGAACTTCCTGCCCCAGCAATCCGTCCACACTCAAAGAGTTTTTAGAAACGTCATTTACGACATCGGTATCAATACCGTTGGCTGCGGCTTCAGTTTCGCTCTCTTTAATCAAAGCAAAACTCAAACCCAATGCTTCACCTAAAATTTCATCTTGTGACCCTTCAGCATCGTTTGAATTTCCGGATTCAACAGCGCTTTTATCCGCGGCAAATCCGCTCGCTGAGACATCGTCACCGTTGTCGCCAAATTCAAGATCGTCATCAGTATAAATACCATCTGTTACTTCTGCCGCGAGTAATACCTCTTGTAAGTCACCAAGCTCGGTTAATGCAGGTATTTCACCATCAGAGAGTAAAACACCCAAGGCGCTAACGTCGGCAGGCTCATTTGATAAAATAGAGATATCGCCGCCTAGCTCCTCAATTAACTCTCTAATACGCGCTTGATCATCGAGTTTTTCCGCCAATTCAAAAGCAGCGTCTTGCGCAGCTTCTTCGCGCTCAGCTTTTTCGGCAGCGTTTTCTATACTGTCCTCCAGCACTAATTCTAACTGCGCAGCTTCAGCAATGCTGCCTGCCTCTTCTTCTTGAGCATCTTCTTTCACATCTAAATTGTTAGAAATATCGTACGAGGAAGTTATCGGCTCAAGTGATTCATCTCCGCTCTCTGTTTCAACTTTCTCGATTTGATCAGCGCTAGAATCTAGTTTTAGGCTCTCAAGCTCAGCGGTGGAATCGGTCAAATCATCGGCCGCAAGATTCACGTCGGAACTAGTAAGATCGGATTTCCCAAGTTCGGCGCCCTCAGCAAGCTCTATTCCGTCTGAATCACTCGCTACTTGCGAAGTGAGTTCAAGCCCAGCGTTTTCAAGTGCCGTGTTAATGTCACCGGCTCCACCACCAGCAGCGGGTTTACTAACGCTTTCTGACATCTCCTCTTCCTGGCGCGCCTGCTGCGCCATATTAAACAGGTAGCGGCCAGCAACCCGCATCCCAAGATTTAATTCGTCGTCAATTGTTTCGCATTCAGCCTCATAGACCTCACGCAACATATTGCGCGCTAAAGCTTCAATTTCATCCGCCTGACGTTGTTGGATTACCTCAAAACCATCAGCTGAAAGCTCTGCTAATTCCTTTGCATCAAATCCAAACAGCGCTGTGCTTTGCGCCGCTGCTGCCACAGATTTTGGAGTAATCCCCCCTTCGCCCGCGCGCAAAACAACCATGCCCATGCGGTCGCCTAGCGGGATTTTCTCGTGAAGCCCAGCTGCGGCTAACATCCTATCTCTAAAATCAAGCGCTTCGCTGCGGTCGTCCGGCAATCGAATGGCGATTAGGCGCACCAAGGTTGGGTCCTTGGCGTCACGCATAAACAGGTACATCCAGTTTCTATCGCTGCCTTCTTGGTGCCCAAGCGACATGATAATAGCGCTGTTCACGGACGGATCCGTCGATAGAAGCTTTTCAGCTTGCAGTTGATGGCTAGCCTGCTCACCGCCCACTGGGCGATAGTTTGGATTATTCGCTTGGCGCTCTTTGGATGGAAACAAAAGATCGCGCAACAGAAACGTTAAGGTGGTTGCGTATCCGTCTACGTTGCGAATCGTTACTTCAGACGCTAACCCCTTAGCGGTAATGCGATAATTGCAGGTAACTATTCCGAAGCCTTGAACGTGCTCTGCGGCACCCAAAACTATATCCGCAGCCATTTGCGAAAACGCCGCCCGCAAGTCGCCGGTGCGCTCCCAGGTGGCTCGCGCCGCTGCCAACTGTACCGCTGGGTTAAGCTCGCGTACTAGACCCGGCATCGCCGTTGCAACCCGGCTCCAAATGTTAGCCGTGATGCGTGTCGACGAAGCGCCCTCGGTTCTTGAGGGTTCGGCTGCGGTTTTACCAGAAGCTTGAGAGACTTCTTCCGCTGCTGAATTAGCTGATCCTAAATTAGTTGGTGCTATTGAGCTTATTTCGCCGAGTGGGCTCCTTGCCCTTTAAATAAAATACCTACATCGCATTTAACAGCAGATAGCGTGTTATTCAATTAGTTAACAAAAAAAAATAAGGTAACTGGTCACCAAAGTTTTAATCCATATAGCTAAATCGGCGTCAAACGCAGCATATAATCTATATTGTAGCTGGTATATCTTTCTTGTCAGCCGCACTCTGTTTGCTAAGCACTTGGGCGGCAGCTATTTTTTGTGACCAGCATGTTATTGTCACGCAACCCCCCCGCTCTTCCCTTTTTGGACCCACTTCGCCATACAAAGTGCAGCATCGCAGGTGTCATTATTAAGCTTTATTTCGAGAATAATTGCAGCTGTTCAGTGTGCATAAAATCAGTATGCAAAGTTACGCGGGCTAGTGCGAATAGCGCAATATGACTGGGCAATTAAGCTGAGCATCTAATTTATTTGCCCGAAATCAGGTACTTACAGCCCGGCAACTCCAGCATTTCTCAGCGCATCCGCCAGCTTCAAAGGCGCAGTACAATGAACAGCACGCATGCCGTATTTTACAGCTCCTTCAATATTAACCGTACGGTCATCGACAAACAGGCATTCGCTCGCAAGAAGCTTACTCGTCCTACAAACTGCCGCAAACGAATCCGCATGCGGCTTAGCTATGCCGGTTAGGTGAGATGCTAACGGAAGCTCAAAATGACGCATCCAAGAAAAACGCTCTAGCATGTGCTGCCAATGCAGATCGTGAGTGTTTGAGTAACACGCTAAGCGGTAATTTTTAGCTAACTTCGCCAATAAAGAAACGCTCTCTGCGTACTCGCCCGCAATAACGCTTAAAAATTTTTCCCTTAATTTAGCCGCTGAGATACTACCTTCAAAGTTCGCTAACACTTTTGCCAAATAGTTTTCAGTCGTAAGTAATCCGCGCTGATATTCCTCGTTAAGCGAAAAACTTGTTTGTTCGTGGGTAAAATCATCGCGCAACGCAGCACTTAACGTAGCTTGGCGATGGGGAGGGCAAATCGCTTGAAGCTCTGCTGCGACCCCTGATTTTAATCGCACAACCACTCCCCCAAGATCGAAGCAGATTAGCTTTAAGCCGTCAGCCATTATTCACTCCGACCAAGACTTATATTACCTAGAACTCTACGCCCTGAAACGCCTGTTATAGCGGGGTTACTTACGCTCGAGCCCATCACACATTCGTTTGCAAACAACGCAAACGCCATCGCCTCACGCGCAAGGGCTGGCACGTGATACTTATCTGACTCAATAAAATCGATATTAGGGATGTGTGCGCGCAAACGCTCAATCAAAAACGGATTTCGCAGTCCACCGCCAGCAATTATTATCTCCTTTGGGTCGCGCTTCGAAAGCTCAATCGCACGCACAATTCCCTTCACCACAAATTCAACTGCGGTCGCTAAACAATCGTTTGTCGCAACTGCCCCTTCGTGCAGCGCAATTAAGCGTTTAACAAAGTCATCACCATACATTTCAAATCCAGTCGACTTAGGCGGCGCTAGATTTATGAAAGAATCCTGCTCAAGAAGTGTTTTAAGAGCGCGCTGATTAATAACTCCGCTGCGCGCCATGCCTCCGTCTATATCAGCCGCTAACGCACCGGAACTTAAAATACGCGCCAGCCTATCAAGCGGCGCATTTGCAGGCCCGCAATCAAAACCACAGATTCGTTCGATGTCCGGCGAAAGTAGGGTGATATTGGCGATGCCACCTAAATTAAGCACAGCCTTGCTTTCGTCCCGAACTTTGAAAAGGACCGCATCAGCGTAAGGCGTAAGCGGGGCACCCTCGCCACCCGCTGCTATATCGCGCGCGCGAAAGTTAAATATTACCGGCACACCACATGCTTCGGCCACGGCATCGGCACAGCCAAGCTGGAGAGTGCTGCGAACTCTAGAGCTTGAGTCATAAAGGCGTGAATGGTGATAAACCGTTTGGCCGTGGCATCCCACTAAATCAATCGGTAACGACTCAAGTTTATTTTTAGAGGAACCCGCCACAGCGGCGTTAACGGCTTCACCGAATAACTTGCCTAACTCAAGATGTATTTCGCTTACTTCCCTGATCGTAGTCTCTTTTAGCGCGCGCACGCGGGCTTGCAGGGCGGCTGGAAACTTGTGGGTGTAAATAGAGCTTAGCACTACGCTCGCCGTTAACCCGCTGCCAAGCACGTTACAAATAGCCACATCGATACTGTCGACAGATGTGCCTGACATCACACCCGCTATGCGACGGCTAGGCTTGCTGCAAAGTGCCGCTAAATACTGTATGCCATTAATGCTGTTGGGTTGCTGCTGCGGGGTCGATGTTGTCATGCAAAATCAGAATACAGGATTTTCCCTATATATTCACGTGCCGTTTTGCATTCATAAATGCCCTTATTGCGACTTTAATACGTACGCCGTTTCTAAAACGCCTAACCCGGGCCAAGCGGCAGGATTGCAAACTACAGGACTGCTTGGAGAAAGTTATGTGCAGGGCATTTTAGCAGAGCTTGATTTTCGCTTAGCGCAAAGCAATTGGCAGGGTAGGGAAGTTAATACGATTTTCTTCGGTGGCGGCACCCCATCTCTGCTGGATCCAAAACTGATAGCAGCTATTTTAGAGGGCGTTCGCGCCCGCGCTGAGCTAAAGCCCGATTGCGAAGTCAGCCTAGAAGCAAATCCTGGCCAAGCGAGTAGGGAGTTTCTGCTTGGTTATCAAGCCGCTGGAGTTAATCGCATCAGCTTCGGTGCGCAGTCTTTTTTAGCAAAGACGTTAAAAAATCTTGGTCGCTTGCACAGCCCAGATGACATTGAGACCGCTTTTTCAGATGCTCGCAGCGCTGGTTTTTTTAATCTTAATATCGACATTATTTACGGCGTACCAAACCAGAGCGTTGCGGAATTTAAAGAAGACTTAAACTCTGCCCTCAAACTTCAACCGCAACATATCTCTCTTTACGGATTAACAATCGAACAAGGCACACCGCTACATAGCGCTGTAGCGCGTAAAGATATTATCCCTGCAGACGACGAAGTAACGCTTGCCATGATGCAGCACGGCATAGAAAGGCTTATTGAGGCTGGTTTTGAGCATTACGAGGTAAGTAATTTTTGTAAAACGGGGTTTCAGGCGCGGCATAATTTAGCTTATTGGAACAGCGATGATTACTTAGGTTTAGGCGCCGGTGCGCACTCGTTTCTACGCAGCGATGAGAACACAGCGCGGCGCTGGTCAAACGTCTCGCTACCAGAAGATTATTCTAAAAAAGCCCGTGCCACCGGCCGTGCTGAGTCGTGGCAAGATGCCCTTGGACGCAAAGATTTAATCTTCGAATATTTCTTTTTAGGGCTTCGCAAACGCTCTGGTATCAGCACAGCAGGATTTGAAAAGCTTTTTGGACTCGCTATTGATACGGCGTATCCCGGTTTAGTCAGCGTAATGTGCGACGAGGGTTTAATGGTCCGCTCAGGCGACATGCTAGCTATATCAGCCAAGGGCCTGCCGCTTTCTGATTCAGTAGTAGAAAATTTTGCTGACCCGATTTTCTAAAGGTTTCTGCGCAGCAGAAATCTAAGTGGTTACCCAAGAACGGCAACCATACCATTGTCGCCGACCCAAAAATTGGCGATAACGTATCGGTTGTGGAAACAAATAATCAAAATTCGAATGATGCCTCCTCTGCTAACCTATCTTTCTGCACCAACTGCGGCGCGGCACTAACTGCACATGCAGGGGCACGCTTCTGCGGCATGTGTGGGGCGGGAATTTCTGCCTCTGAAACACTGGCACCAAGCAAGATGAAAAGCCGCCAAATTTTTATGATTATGGGGTTAGCGCTCTTGGTGTTTATCCCTGTTGTTTTCTTTACACAGTGGAAAACTGGGGTGATTCCTACTGATTCAGTTACGCAATCAATGAAGGCAAACGAAGAGCCGTTTGCTTTGCCTGATAAATATCGCGCTGTGCAAGACGCTGCTATAAAAGCGCCAACCGATATCAAGGCGCAAAACGAATACGCCGCAGTTCTGGTGGAGCTTTTACGTGAAAGTGAGCAACCGGCGCAGGGTTTAATCCTTGAAGCGGTGGAGCAATTAAGCAGGATTTTAGCTATTAATCCGCTTGAGCCGGACGCTTTACTTTCGCTTGCTGACATCTCTTTTAATCAACAGATTTTCAGTAAAGCTGCCGAACTATATCAGCGCTTTTTAGCGCTGCGTCCAAACGACGACGATGTGCGCACCCGGCTTGGTTCGAGCTTAATGTTCCAAGGTGAATTTGATCGCAGCATCGAGCAGCAAAAAATGGTGCTGGCAAAGAATCCTAAGAACTTCCAAGCGCAAGCGTATTTCGCTGTGGCGCTAGGCCAAAAAGGCGAAATAGCCGAAGCGCGCAAGGCTGGAAAAAAAGCGCTTGAACTTGCCCCTAATGAAGAGGCTAAAACACGGCTAACCATGTTTATGGAGTCACTCGATAAGAAAAAAGAGGGGGAAACAGCGGCGAATAAAGAAGCGAAATCGAACCTCGCACCAAGCGCGCCGCAAGGGCGTCAGGAAACGGGTGCTGTAGTGCCAGAGAATAAAACAGCAGGGCAATCAAGCGGCATTTTAGAAAATGCACTCAGAAATAATCCCGTTGCTGGCAGAAAAGTTGCAAGTGTGAAAATTAGCGGATCGATAGCTACCGTTTCAATGATCGACTTTCCGATGCAAGCCATGCCGCCATTTGCAAAAACTAAGTTTTATAGCTCTCTTACAGAAGCTGCAAAGTCTAACGATGTAAAAACAATTGTATTTGTAGATTCCAAAACCGGCGCAGAATTAGAGCGTAAAGAGTTTTAGCAGCAGCTTAGATTGCTGCTGCCCAGCGAAAAAACGGAATTATTTTATACGAAGTTTTTTTGAGGTTTGCGGGCGACGGTTCATTTGCTGTAATTATCAGCGCATCTGTAATGTTTAATTCTTGTCGCGCTGCATCTATGGCAGCGATTTCCCGCTGCATAGTTTCTGGCTCAGAGATATCCCACGTAACCTGCACAGCCAATGGCTTATGGCCAAGTTTAGTTGCAATAAAATCTAACTCAAGGCCCCGCGTGCGAGATGAGTGCCAATAAAATAACTGATACCCCCTACGTAAAAGCTCCTTTGCTAGGGTGTAGTTCCCCTAATTTATATGAGTTCTGTAAGGACTCATCCCTGGGGAATCCAATCCTAGGGTTCCGCTGCGCTGCACCTTAGGCTTTTCAAATGTCGCCCCGTTGGGGCTTGCCGTCCAATGCTGTGCTCTGTGCGGCAAAGGTAGAGATATTTGAAATAGATTATTGACTGCGCTGAAGGCGCAAAATTTGATTAGCCTAGGGGGGAACGGAACCCTAGGTTTAAAACCCCAGTGTTTTGAGTCCTGTAGGGACGATACAAATTCAGGATCGCAGATTTAGCTCCGTTGGGGCTCAGGAATAAAATATTTTTTGCTCCGATCTACTTTGCGATTCTCTTAGAAAAGGCTTCATAATTTAGTTAGCTACGGATGTAAGTATGGCAGAATCAAGCAGGCTTCAAGCATTAGAGAGGGCCAATATCCAAACCACAAATAACAACACGGCGCGCAATCCGTAGCGGCGCAATGCCGCTGGGTTTCGGCTGCCGTTTTCATTAAATCCTTTTTGAATCATCAAAAATAAACAGCTAATCCATCCGATAAAAGCTAAAAACGAAGCAAGCGCTGCGAATGGATTTAAATCGTGCGCAAGCTTTAATGAATGACTATCAAAAATGCTACGAGTTGAAGCTTTTGCACGTTCGCTACCTTCGAGCGCCAAAGTTTTAAATTGAGAATCGGTGGCTGCAATGCTTTGCAGATCTTTTAGCGCCATCTGCGCGCGCCAATTTAATGGTGAATTCCAACTCGCTGCGCGCCGCAAATTTTCAACACAGTTTTCAGCGGGGGCAACTACACACTCAGCGCTGTAAAGAGCGCCTGCTTCCCAGATTGAGCGCGCCCAAAAAGAAGCACATGCAACAGCGATAACTATCGCTGCGGTACGCAAAGTGTTTTTCAAACTGTAACTGGTCACTAAAGTTTAAATCCATATTTGGATTCGTATTTGAATCCACTGCACAGAAGATTTATTTGCTCTTTCGAACTTCAAAATCCGCTAGCAAGCTATACTTTGCTTGTTCATCAACAGCAAAGAGCTTATCGCCGCGCTCAAAGCGTAACGCTGCTATCTGCTCAGCGATTAGACCCAACATAAACACGATGACGGCCGAGTTCATTAATAACGCAGCCATAGAGGTAAACTGCCCTGAGGAAATATAGGTATAAATATACCTTCCTAGTCCGCTGAAAAAGAGAAAGCTACTTATTGGAAGAAAGATTCTAAACGGTGCAAACGTCATCGCAATTTTCATGATGATCATTAAAAATTCAAAGCCATCACGGACAATTCTGATTTTACTTGTACCAATACGCTTGTGAGCAACTATCGGTATGTATGCTACTGCGCGCCCCGAGCGCACAAACGCCAAAGTCGAGGTAGTGGGGTAAGAGAATGTGTTTGGAAACATGTCGCAGAATCGCAACGCATCGCCACGGCGCATTGCACGAAATCCGCTGGTTAAATCTTGCACTTCAAAATCACTTACAAATGACGCAAGCCAGTTATAAAACATATTAGCTAGCCCGCGGTGAAGACCTGCTTGTGATGAAAAATCACGGGCACCAACCACCATGTGATAGCGCGCGAGTAAGCGGATCATTTTGGGGATTTCTAACGGGTCGTGCTGGCCGTCGCCGTCTAAAAATACCAACACATCACCGTTCGAGTTTCTGATACCGGTTTTTACCGCAGCGCCGTTACCAATGTTGTAGGGATGCGAAATAACTGTTGCGCCAGCTTTAGTTGCAGCCTGCGCGGTACCATCCTTGCTGCCGTCATCAATCACTAAGATTTCCGTGTCAGAGCCTAAGCCTAGCTCTCTGATTGCGGCCACGGTCGCCCCAATCGCCTGCTCCTCGTTGTATGTGGGGATTATAATTGAAATAAGCACGGCGTAACCCTTTGAGATCATTAGATGCGCTTCTTGAAGATTAAGGTATCAGCTTTATTCAGTGATGAAATAAGATAAATTTTCACTTAATTAAATTAATATCTTGAGTTTTAAGGGTAAATATCCGTATTTTAA